>ERZ791645.2117-NODE-2117-length-10643-cov-2.814979_pt1 | contig 10643 bp, 9 predicted proteins | sample MGYA00509939_ERZ791645 | MGnify/ENA primary metagenome ERZ791645 (study PRJEB30046, sample SAMN00715249) | human gut metagenome | study: EMG produced TPA metagenomics assembly of the A metagenome-wide association study of gut microbiota in type 2... | reverse complement strand
CCTTTAAAAGCGGAAATACAGGAATGGGTTGAAGGACCCGTCCACCAGATAGGCGGTGACCACCGCCAGCAGGGCCAGCAGCACCACCGGCTCCACAACGGACATGATCTTTTTGCCGGGGCCATCCTCGGAGAACTGACGGACGATCTTGGCGGGCAGCGGTGTAGCGCCCACGATGGCTACAAGGAACACGCCGGAGTAGCTGTCAAAATAATAGCGGGCCAGAACGTCGGAACGGGGCAGCCCACCCAGACCGAACAGGGAAGCGATGGTACGGAAGGCGTCCGACACACTGGCGGCATCAAAGATAACGAAGCTGACTGCGATCAGCAGCAGAACATAGAGATGCTTCAGGAATCGTGTCTGGGCCAGAGCTTCGCCGTACCAGAGCTTTTCCGCCGTCAGGAACACGGCGAAGAACAGCCCCCACAGGATGAAGGTCCATGCCGCGCCGTGCCACAGGCCCGTCAGCAGCCAGACAATGAAAATGTTGCGGAACCATTTGGCCTTGGAGACCCGGTTGCCGCCCAGCGGGATGTACACATAGTCCCGGAACCAACTGCCCAGGCTCATGTGCCACCGCCGCCAGAACTCCGTGACGCTGGCGGAGATATAGGGATAGTTGAAATTTTCCGGAAAGCGGAAGCCGAAAATGCGTCCAAGGCCGATGGCCATATCGCTGTACCCGGAAAAATCAAAGTAAATCTGAAGCATAAACGCTACCGCATACATCCAGAAAAATAAAACCGATTTTTCCTCGGAAGCCTGAAACTGTCCGATCAGCTCCCCGAGTACATTTGCAATCAGTATCTTTTTTGACAGCCCGGTCACAAATCTTCGAATTCCATATGCACACTTTTCCACGCTGTGCATACGGTTTTCAAGCTGACTTCTGATATCCGAATAGCGCACGATCGGCCCTGCAACGAGCTGCGGAAACATTGCAACATAAGCAGCAAACGTGAGCAGATTTTTCTGTGCCTGCACACTGCCCCGGTATACATCTACCGTATAGCTGATGACCTGAAATGTATAAAAACTGATGCCAAGCGGCATTGCAATGCTAAGCAGTGGAATTTTCTGCCCTGTCAGCACATTGAGATTCTGTATGAAAAAATCGGCATATTTGCAATAGATGAGCGGAAAAATTTCCAATAAAACAGCAGCAGCCAAAAGAATTTTTGACTGCCGTTTATTCTGACATGTACCGATCAGACGGGCAGACAGATAACCAGCTAAGATGACTGCTGCCATCACCGGCAGGTATTTCGGTTCTCCCCATCCATAAAAGATCAGACTCCCAAAAAGAAGCACTGTATTTTTCATCCGCCCCGGAGCCAGAAAATAAACCAGCACCATACACGGAAGAAAATAAATCAAAAACGTGATACTTGAAAATAACATTTATACGATCCCGTCCTCACTGATGACTTTCGCGTTTTCATAAGTCTGCGTGAGTTTGTCTTTAAACGTGTTTACCAGTTCTTCATTTCCAAAAACAGATACCAGATAATCATCCACCGAAATTACAACCAGCTTGTCCGGAAATCCACACATCCACTGTCTGCCCATCACATTTTCCTTGAGGTCTGCCGCTACACTCTTTACATCATCTGCATTTTTCAGATGATAGGCACCGCAGGTAAATGTGTTCGCATTCATCATGTGCATGATGGAAGCCGCATTATCGATCTTTTCCGCATCCGCCGCCGGAAAGCCAAGCATGCGGTCTAATTCATCCGCATCCGTGATCCCAAATGTCCCCGGCGCATCCTCTGTCATATTTTCTTCCGTCATATCTCCGCCTGCGATGGCGAATTTCTCGTCTTCTTCGTAGCTGTTCCAGACTGTGGTAAGAAGCTCTTTGGCATCTTTGATCTCTGTCTTTTCTGATGAATCCCTGCTGTCTGTTTTATTTCCACAGGCAGCAAGTGACATTGCAAGAAAAATTGAAAACAATAGTATTATAAATTTTTTCATGTTCGTCTCCATTTTTGTTTTGTTTGGTTTGGTTTTATTTTTCTCATCGTATCATGTTTTATACCGGGTGGAAAGAGAATATTCCATTTTCTTTAATATCTTCTCACGATCCGATCAACACATTTTTTTCTTCAAATGCAAATCCATAATGTCTGATCTTCTCTTTTGGTATTCCCCGTGCCAACAGTTCGGCATCATAATTTTTTTCTTTGATCTGCACTAGTGCTGACTGTACTGTTTTCTTCAAGTGTCTGCTCTTTTTTATTATTTTTTACCTTAAACTCCAATATAATTGCTGGTATTTTTGTTTTTTCCCGCTCTTTCGGAACCATCATGACATCATATCTGCCAAAGCCGCTTTCCCGGTTTGACCTGATTTCATAGATATCTGTCTGGTCTGCTATTAGTCCAAGCACAAATCCATGATAAAATCTTTCCGGTTCCTGATTTCCAGCGCCTTCACTTCCGACATCAAAATAACTAAACGTTGCAAGCGTAATCTTATTCATACAATAATTCATTGCATCCACATCCTCAACCTTTAAATAACCACCTGCTACCAGAAGACTCCATACCGCGCTTTCATCCTGTGCAAGATGGCTGAACACGATCTGTTCATCAAAATTAACTTCAATCGTCTTTCCGTTTAAAAGACTTTCCATCTGTATCTTCATATCTGCCGATGCTCATTCTCTGTAAAACATTCCTGTTCATTTAGATAGCGGTTTTGTCTATAAACATCCACAATAATATTTTTTATCTTTTGAACAGCATCTTTGTAATTGTTCTGTTTTACATCCGCAAAGCTGACAAAAATAACCCGATGTGTTCCCTGCAGTATGCGGTATTTTTCACTTTCCCACCACTGCCTTATAAAATCTGTTTTATCAATATAAAAATAATGGTTCTTTCTTAAAGATACAAAATCCTGCTTTCCAATACTGATGATTCTGCTCATATTTTACCTATACTTTCCTGTTTATCGTGTAATTATCTTTACACGTTTTTGACGTTCTCTGCTGCCTGATCATATTGTATCTATCTTTTGATCAGTTTGAAAGGATTTTCATTTTCTGTAAGTTTTCTTAAAATGATCAATAATCAATTCGGAAATAATCAAGATACGCTTTATATCTGTCCTGTGCCGTAAGACAGGTATCTGTCAGATATCCTTTTTCATTGTCCCATTCTTTCAGCCCCCGATAGTAGAACATTTTTAAATCATCTTCGATAATAAATGGAACAATATTATATTTCAGACACTCTTTAAACATGATCAGTCTGCCGACACGTCCGTTGCCATCCTGAAACGGATGAATTCTTTCAAACTTCACATGAAAATCCAAAATATCTTCCAAAGACTTTTCTTCTTTCGCATTATATTCTGCCAGCAATTTTTTTATCTTACCGGATACCTGCTCCGGTAATGTAGTCTCCATACCCCCGACCTCATTTGGCATCTTTTTATAATCTCCAACAGCAAACCAGTCTTTTCTGGAATCACTGGTTCCATTTTTTAAAGTCAGATGGAGCAGCTTTAACAATTTCTCTGTCAATACCATACAGGCATCATCAATTATCATATCAATGCACCGAAAATGGTTTGCAGTTTCAATCACGTCATCCACGTTAAGAACTTCATTTTCAACACCGATGGTATTGGTTTCAAAAATATATCTTGTCTGATCGTGCGTCAGACGGCTTCCTTCCATATGATTTGAATTATAGGTTAAATCGATCTGTGTTTTATGATAGATACCGCCTTGATACTTATCTGTTTTTTCTTCTCTCAGAATATCTAACAGTGTTTTGGACTGCCGTTTTTCCTGATTTTTTCGCACTCTGTTTTCCTCCGTTCACTTTCTAGATTATTTAATTATAGCACATTACCGGTGGCAAATTCATTTTTGTCTATAAAAACGCAGAAAATCATATAAAAACACACCTGAATAAAAAATGACACATTTATCCATGTACCCATATTCTTTATACTAGTATGATAGAAGCGGACATATAGATTCAAGAATGGAGGGTGTATTTTTATGAAAACCTACGAACGACCACAAGTATTTTGTCAGGAAGATTTATGCGAAGGCTGTCCGGCAGACAACGGTTCTTTCTGCACACTGACCAAGGGATATACAACCGGTGATAAAGACTACCGTCCTACCTGGGAACGCAATGGCGAGAGTCCGGATAAAATAACATGGATAAAAAGACCTCCCAGAAAGGATTTTTCTTTTCCTTTCTGGAAGGTCTTTTAAAATTGTCAAAGAAAGATAAATATCTCTTCCCTTTTCTATATATTGTCTCTTATTTAAAATAAGCCACACCGGACTCAAAGATCTTCAGATCCTGTTCTCCGTAAATGTTCATTGCCACGCTTCTGTCACGTCTCTCGGAATGAGCCATCTTGCCGAGCACACGTCCATCCGGGCTTGTGATACCCTCGATGGAACAGTAGGAACCATTGACGTTCCACTCTTCGTCCATGGTCGGAACACCTGCCTCATTGACGTACTGTGTTGCAACCTGACCGTTTGCAAACAGTTTATCAAGCCATTCTTTCGGTGCAACAAAGCGTCCCTCTCCGTGGGATGCCGGGTTGCAGTAAACTTTTCCAAGTTCCGCCTGTGCTAACCACGGGGACTTGTCGGTGACAACTTTTGTGTATACCATCTTGCTGATATGGCGTCCGATCGTGTTGTAGGTCAGTGTCGGGGAATCTGCTGCCTGCGGGCGGATCTCGCCGTAAGGTACCAGTCCTAATTTGATCAGTGCCTGGAATCCGTTACAGATACCAAGGGCTAAACCGTCTCTCTCATTTAACAGTTTCATAACTGCCTCTGTCATCTTTGCGTTGCGGAATGCGGTTGCAAAGAATTTTGCAGATCCTTCCGGCTCATCACCGGCGGAGAATCCACCCGGGAACATGATGATCTGTGCCTGGTCGATTGCCTTGGTAAATTCATCTACGGACTCACGGATGTCCTCAGCATTTAAGTTTTTAAATACTTTTACGATCGTATCCGCACCTGCGCGCTCAAACGCTTTTGCACTGTCGTACTCGCAGTTGGTTCCCGGGAATACCGGAATAAATACGGTCGGTCTTGCCACTTTATGTTTGCATACATAAACAGAATCTGCATGATAAAGATCTGTCTTTACTTCCTCTTTATCTTCGGTTGCACGAGTCGGGAATACTTTCTCCAATGTGCCTGTCCATGCGTTCAATGCCTCATCGATCGCAAGTTTCATATCGCCACAGATAAATGCTGCTTCCTCATTGACAGCACCTGCTCTCTTTACGTTTGCAGATAAACCTGCATTGTGCAGTGCCTCGTAAACTTCTGCAGTCTTGCCTGCCGGAACTTCTGCCACGATATTACCAAAGCCCGGAGCAAACAGTGTATCAGTTGTCACATCAGTATCTACTGTCACGCCAAGTTTGTTACCGAATGCCATCTTTGCAAGTGCTGCTGCAAAACCTTTTCCGTCAAGCGCATATGCGGAAACGATCGCACCTTTCTGGATCAATGCATGAACCGCATCATAAAGTTTCATGACCTGTGCGTAAACCGGCACGTCATATTCATCTTTGTCGATCGTAAAGTATAACAGTTCATTTCCTGCTGACTTTAACTCCGGTGTGATGATATCCTGCTCTTTTGCCACATCCACTGCAAAGGAAACCAGTGTCGGCGGTACATCAATATCATTAAACGTTCCTGACATGGAATCTTTTCCACCGATAGATGGAAGTCCAAAACCGATCTGTGCATTGTAAGCTCCGAGAAGTGCTGCAAATGGCTGGCTCCAGCGCTTCGGATCCTCGTTCATTCTGCGGAAGTATTCCTGGAATGTAAAACGGATCTTTTTATAATCACCACCTGCGGTCACGATTCTTGATAAGGACTCTAATACCGCATAGATCGCACCGTGGTACGGGCTCCAGCTTGCTAAATACGGATCAAAACCATATGCCATCATGGTTACGGTATTACATTTTCCATGTGCAACCGGAAGTTTTGCAACCATGGACTGTGTCTCTGTGAGCTGGTATTTTCCACCGAATGGCATGAAAATGCTTCCTGCTCCGATAGAACCGTCAAACATCTCCACAAGACCTTTCTGGGAGCAGACATTCAAATCAGCCAGCTCTGCAAGCCATGCTGCCTTCATATCGTTTTTCGCAACCGCATCTGCAACTTTTGGTGTAGAGATCTTATTTAAGTAATTATCCTCCGGTACCGGCATATCCACTGCAACGTTGGTCTCCTGATGCGCACCGTTGGTGTCTAAGAAGGCACGGGAGATATTTACGATCTCTTTGCCTCTCCACTCTAAAACAAGTCTCGGCTCCTCCGTTACAACGGCAACTTCCACTGCCTCTAAGTTTTCCTCCGCTGCGTAGCCTAAGAAGGTCTTGACATCCGAAGGAGATACCACAACTGCCATACGCTCCTGGGATTCTGAGATTGCAAGTTCTGTTCCGTCTAATCCGGCATATTTCTTCGGCACTTTGTCAAGCTGTACGCGAAGTCCGTCTGCAAGCTCACCGATTGCTACAGACACACCGCCCGCACCGAAATCGTTGCATTTTTTGATGATATGGGCAACTTCCTCACGGCGGAACAGGCGCTGGATCTTGCGTTCTGTCGGCGGGTTACCTTTCTGTACCTCGGCACCACATACAGACGTAGACTGTGTGTTATGTGCCTTGGAAGATCCGGTTGCTCCACCGATACCGTCACGTCCGGTACGTCCGCCCAGAAGGATAATCTTATCTCCCGGATCAGAGGTCAGTCTCTGTACGGCACGTCTCGGTGCGGCACCCATGACAGCACCGATCTCCATACGTTTTGCTACATAATCCGGATGGTAAACTTCTTTGACATATCCGGTTGCCAGTCCGATCTGGTTTCCATAAGAGCTGTAACCTCTGGCTGCCTCGCGCACGATCTTCTTCTGTGGCAGCTTACCCTCAATCGTATCTTTTACGGATACGGTTGGATCTGCGGCTCCGGTCACACGCATTGCCTGATACACATAAGTTCTTCCGGAAAGCGGATCACGGATGGCTCCGCCTAAACAGGTAGCAGCACCACCGAACGGCTCAATCTCGGTCGGATGGTTATGTGTCTCGTTCTTGAAGTTTACAAGCCACTCCTCTGTCTTTCCATCTACTTCCACCGGTACCACGATGGAACATGCATTGATCTCGTCAGATTCTTCCTGATCTGCAAGTTTTCCTTCTTTTTTCAGACGTTTCATGGCAAGCAGTGCCAGATCCATCAGGCAGACAAACTTGTCATCGCGTCCCGCATACAGTTTCTTGTGGGTATCAAGATATTCTTCGTAAGTCTTTTTGATTGGTGCCTGGTAAAATCCTTCATCAAACTTCACATTTTTAAGTTCTGTCGAGAAGGTGGTATGACGGCAATGGTCACTCCAGTAAGTATCAAGCACGCGAATCTCTGTCACGGACGGATTCCGCTTCTCGGTATTTTTGAAGTAATTCTGGATATGTAAGAAATCCTTAAAGGTCATGGCAAGATTTAAAGAGCTGTACAGTTCCTTTAAGTGTGCTTCTGCCATGTCGATAAATCCGTCGAAAACTGCCACGTCTGCCGGCTCATCGAAATTCTGTACGAGGGTATCCGGCTTGTCCATACCGGTCTCACGGGAATCTACCGGATTGATACAATACTTTTTGATCGCCTCTAACTCATCCTCTGTGATGTCACCCTTGATCACATAGGTCGTCGCGCTGCGGATGATCGGCTCCTCATCCTCATTTAAAAGCTTCACGCACTGCTCTGCGGAATCCGCTCTCTGGTCGAACTGTCCCGGCAGGAATTCTACGGAAAATACGTTTCCGCCTTCTGCGTCAAAGTTCTCCTCATAAATATCATCCACTGGTGGCTCGGAAAATACCGTCTGCAATGCCTTCTGGTAAGTGGCATCCGATACATTTTCCACATCATAACGGATCAGAACACGCACCTGATCTGCAGCGATTCCGAGATAATGCTTTACCTCATGTTTTAATTCTTTTGCCTTTACGGCAAAATCCGGTTTCTTTTCTACGTACACACGACGTACATTGCCCATTGGATTTACCTCCTTCTTTTGCGAAACGGAATGCCCCCTGCATTTGGGGGCATTCTATTGATCTTTATGTTATTGTATCATGGGTTGACAATTAAGTAAAATTAATATCGCTTACGATATCTATTACCTGTTCTTATGAAATTACTGTACGGTAATTGCACTGTCCGTTACAACGCCCGGAGTGTCCGGTTCCGGCTGATCCGGCTGATCGGCACCCGGGTTTGGATTTACAAAATTAATCTTTACTTTCAGCTTTCTGGATTTATTTCCTGCCGTATCTTTGACATATACGGTCACGCTATAAGTTCCATAGGTTCCTCTTTCCATAGCGGTAACTGCCTTATGTGCTTCTCTGGCATCCACGAAAACATATTTTGACGCAAGTTTTTTGCCCAGATCTTTTGCCACTACATCTGCCTTAATTGCAGAAACCAGTTTTTCTTTGGAAACGGCTTTATTGTAAGTCAGTGTCTTTCGCTTCAGGCTGATGGATGGTGCTTTCGTATCTTTTACGGTAATTACGATGCTCTTCTGAGTCTTGTTTCCTTTGGCATCTTTTGCGGTGTATGTAATCTTATATTTTCCGGTCTTTGCCGCATTGACTTTTCCGGAAACGGTAAATTTAAGTGTCTTACCTCTGTAATCGGTAGCTTTCACACCCTTTTTCAGATCTACTTTGCTGTTTGTTCTCTCGATGGTTTTATTCTTGATTCCCTTAATCGTCGGGCGAAGTTTCAGCCATGGATTTCTCGGATCCGGATCGGTCGGATCCCATCCGCGGTATGGGCTGTTTACATCGATGCGGACCGGAGTTGGCTTTCCGAGTGGTCCCGGATCTTTGCTGTCATAGATGGTTACTTTGGTTCCTACCGGGCAGTTGTCATAGATCCACTTGGCATCTTCCACATTCAGACGGACACATCCGTGGGATGCCGTCTGTCCCAGACGGTTATAAGAATTGTATGCCAGCCTGCTCGGGTCCTGTGAACTGTAAAACACAGAGTGGAACAGCACACCACCGTGAATACGGCTGCAATACTGTCCGTACACACCGCCCATAAGTGTATGCCAGCGGTATTTTGCCGGAATCGAAAATGTTCCTGTCGGGGTGGCATTGTTGACACCGACAGAGCAGGCAAATGCTTTGACCGGTTTGGTATATTTACCTTTGGAATCAAGTGCATATACGGTCACACAGTTCTGCTGACGATTGATTTTAATGTAATATGGCAGTTTTGCTGCCTGAGTTATAACGGGTGTTCCTGCGAACACAAGCAGCATGAGTGCCGCCATCAATCCGCATAAGGTTTTCAAAATTCCCTTTTTCATGATAATCTCCTTTTCTCTCCTTTGTGAAAGGTATATAATATATCCTATACTATACTATACTATACTACTGAGGATATGATCGATGGATATCAATTATGAATTATACAAGGTTTTCTATTATGTTGCAAGCTCTCTCTCATTTTCGGATGCAAGTAAGAAGCTTTTTATCTCCCAGTCGGCGGTAAGCCAGTCTATCAAAACATTAGAGCGCAAGCTGGGACAGCCGCTTTTTATCCGCAGCACAAAAAAAGTGCAGCTGACTCCTGCCGGTGCTCTGCTTCTGAAACATGTGGAACCTGCCATGAATCTGATCTCACGCGGCGAAAGCCAGCTTTTAGAATCCGGCTCTCTTGGTTTAGGACAGCTGCATATCGGTGCCAGCGACACGATCTGCCGCTATTTTCTGCTGCCGTATCTGCAGAAATTCCATCGGAAATTCCCGGATGTTCCGATTAAAATCACCAATGCCAGCTCGATGGGCTGTGTAGACCTGTTAGAGCAGCGCCGGGTAGATCTGATTATCACAAATTTTCCAAACCCGCATCTGAATCCTTCCTATATTCAGAAAACGGTTGGCTCTTTCTCGGATGTGTTCGTCGCCAATCCGGCATATTTTGATCTGGCGGATCGCATCGTTCCTTTCTCGGAGCTTGGCACCTATCCGCTCATGATGTTAGACCGCAAGAGCACAACGAGTGAGTTTCTGCACCACATTTTCCTGCAGCATCAGCTGGAACTGCTACCTCAGGTAGAGCTCAGCAGCAACGATCTGCTCATTGACATGGCCCGCATCGGTCTTGGAATTGCTTTTATCCCGGATTTTTGTCTGAAACACAAGCCGGAGGATCTCTTCCTCGTCCGCACGCAGGAAACGATCCCGCAGCGGCAGCTGGTGGCTTCGTTAAACCCTACCCTTCCGGTTTCTGCCTCCACCGAAGAGTTTTTAAAGCTCCTCCCGGACGTCTGACCAGAACCGGCTCACTTCTTCCCGCAGCTGCGGCAGACCACAGACGCTTCTCTTTTCCCATTCTCTCGGAAAAAGCGCTCCGTATTCGCGCTGCAGGAAACGTTCATCCAGCAGAAGGATCACGCCGCGGTCCTCGCTGGTCCGGATCACGCGCCCTGCTGCCTGCAGGACTTTGTTCATTCCCGGATAGCGGAACGCATAGTCAAATCCGGACAATCCCCGCTCATCATAATAATTCTTTAAAATTTCACGT
>ERZ791645.2116-NODE-2116-length-10644-cov-2.094438_pt1 | contig 10644 bp, 6 predicted proteins | sample MGYA00509939_ERZ791645 | MGnify/ENA primary metagenome ERZ791645 (study PRJEB30046, sample SAMN00715249) | human gut metagenome | study: EMG produced TPA metagenomics assembly of the A metagenome-wide association study of gut microbiota in type 2... | reverse complement strand
CTGTTCTTCTTTGAATGAATAGTTTTGTGGATTGACGGATGGAGCAGTTTCTGTCAGCATATTACCGGAATAATTACCTTCCACATCTTTAAGTGAATATACGGGAATATCAGAATCGTCATCACTACTACATGCTGTAAAAGTGGCTATCAGGCCTAATGACATTACTAAGAAAGCAAAACGATTAAAACAACAAGTTTTTTTTATTTCAGTTATAATTTTCATACTGTTTTAAATTAGATTATTAATTTCAAAATTAAGGTGTACGTACATAGAGTAAATACCGGAAATAACGAAATACTGCATCATGGAAATAAAAATAGAATATTTTTTTTATATGAGTATTGCCATGAAGATCCCTGTTCATGGGATCTTCAATTATAAAATATTCTTTTTATTTTATAGCTTTTTCGTAATGGACTTGCTTGGAGTTATCCCGAAATACTCTTTGTATTTATGGCGGAAATTCTTAAGATTTTTCAATCCAATCATTTCAGGAATAACCTGGACAGAGTATTTTCCACTCTCCAATAACTCACGTGCTTTTTCCATACGAATACGATAAATAAAATACTTCGGTGCTTCTCCCGTCAGTGCTTTCCATTTATTAAAGAAAGCAGTTCTGCTCATATACAGTTCAGAGGCAATTTCATCTATCGTCAGATTTTCCTTATCTATATTTTTTAGAATAAATTCTTTTACTTGATTGATGAATGTGTAATTACTATCATCTAAAACTTTCTCTTCTTCCTTTTCCAAGAACTGCTTTCCGAAAACTGTCTCCAAGAATGATCTTCTTAGAGAACGGTTGTTTTTGATAAGCACATTCATTTCTATCTTTAAATCTTCGATGTGGAAAGGCACATATAAAAAGATGTCGGCCAGGGAACTTTCTCTTTTGTTGCGTTGTCCTATATCTATACGTGAACCGTAAAGGATGATAGGAATAACGGATGTTTCTCCTGATGTCTTTAGTCTTGATGACAGTTCATAGCCATACATTCCATGCAGCATAAGGTCGCAAATCACTAAATCAGGATATTTCTCTTTTATACATTCTAAAGCTTCAGAGCCATTCCCGAAACTTTTCACATCAAAATCCTTTGATAAACATTCTTCCAAATAAGACTTGAATTCTTCATTACTGTCAGCGAGAACAACAGTAGGCTTGATTGAACTTTTTTTATGAGCAATCTTACCCAATGAAGTATCAGTCTTTCTTTCTTCCGACTTTTTTGCGGAGTGTATGATATTATATCCGGATACCTTTCTTTCTGAATTTGTTGTAGGAAATCTTAGTGAGACAGTGTGGGTTGAATGATTGATAAGAATATTCCCATCACATAGTTTCATTAATTTTTTGCAGAGTACACTTTTGGCAAATGCATATTTGAACTCTGATTTATGTTTAGGTTTAATCAAGTGATACTTTTGGTGCCTATAACATGTTAGCAATTTGCCCTTGTTGGTATCGAACGTTTTAAGTTCCCAGTGTTCGGAATTAGAAGAAATTGAAAAGATAATCCTTTTATCTTCAGGTTTCGAATGTTCTATTGCGTTTTTTATGAATTTATCAATGATGGGAGAGATTTTACTTTGATCGAACCAAACGCTGGCATAATTAAACTCTGTTTTTATTTCTAACTTAATCCGCTTGTCCGTAGCGAAATTTTTCAATGAATGGACTCTGTTATTAATGAAGTTTCCCAGTTCATATTCGGCAATATCCATCTGTTTGGAGTAGATAAGCAGATGTCGCAGATTCATTAATTTGGTTAGGTGTTCATCAAGACAGTCTATATTACGAATGACTAGTGATAACATTTTCTTTATGTCTTCGGGGCAACTATCATCACAAGCAGCTCTTAGAGGGGTATGAACGAGTGTGATAGGGTTGCGAATGCTTTGAAAAGAATCCATGAAATATTGGTGCTCTTCTTTTAAGATTTTGATTTCCTTATGGAGGGTAAGAAAATGAGATAAGAGCCAATATAATGAAATTCCTCCGGCTGTAAGTAGTAAGAAGAAGTGAGACTGGTGAAAGATATTTGCATCTATAATAGAGACAAATAGTGACGTTATCATTAAGTATTTCATATTTATTTTTTGTTGAAGTCGCTTGGACTGTATACCTCTATTCCTTTTTAGTTGAGGGGGGATGAGAAAATGCACAACGAGTGTGATTTAGGGCATTACTAAACTCAAACAGTCTAATCTCAAAATTATTTGTTCTTTGAAGGTCAATATTAAGAAAGCGAGTTCCGTATGCAGATTTAAATCCTTACGTCTTGAATCATTCTTTAAGGAATATCTATTTCCTCCAAGTGACAATAATTAATAGATCATTTTTTCTGAATATATAATACTAAATAGAGATTCTTTGACGGTGGTGGGCGTATCTTGTATTTGATACTGTAATCTTTTGGGGCTATCAGTATCACAATATGCTTTTTCATATGTAATTCCTAAGGTAAAGTAAACATATTTTCTTTATTGAAATATAGTTTGTTTTTGCGGAGTAAAAGTAATGATTTGGTATAATAAATAAATGATGAGTTATTGGCAAATGGTGTATTGTTATTGTTTGGTGTTGTTTTGTAGGTGATAAGTGTTGTGTTTTTGTATTATTTTAATTGATGATATTTGGTGGAAATAGTGAAACCGGAACTTTAACCAAATAGATGGTTAAAATTCCGGTTATATTATTTTACTGATAATAGGCGCATAAGCTCCTGTTAGTAAGGAAAGGATTTGTTTTTCCCCCCCTGTTTAATTGATAATTCTACATCTCGTAATAGTTTTTATCCCCTTTCATATCCTTGTATTTACCATTATGCAAATAGTTGATGTCCGGTTCATATTTATGGCCTCCTTCCACTCTATAAAAGGCTGCTGCCCCTGCATTTATGTTAGCATGATATGGTGTTGCTTCCAGTGCGTCCGACCAGAAAGGGATATTACGCATTATGTAAAGTTTGCCAAGACCTTTGTCATATAACTTTTCTCGTAACGTTTCCGGATACGATTCGTCATTTTCATAATCGAACGTATATTCGTCGGTGCTGAAACCGCCATATTGAGATTTGTCCAGTCCTGCTATTGGTTTTTCAATCGAGCTATCCTCCCATGGATTCATAATTTTGGTATTTACCCATGTCCAGGCATAATCAATATATTCACCTGCTCTGATACCCGCAGCCTCGGAGGCTAGTGAACCGGCCGGATCACCCGTTATGGTAACTGTAATCAGTTTGGTCTTGCCTAAAGATTCCCGTAGTGCTTTGATGAGCTTCGGATACGAGGTCGCGTTGGCAGCCGGATGTCCGTTCATACCATATTCGGCACCTTCGTCCATGAGATTAATGCCATCTACACGGTAGTTGGCGAGCTTCTTGACTTCCGCTACAAAGGCTGTAATCTGCTCATCTGTCAGGTTGCAGAATCCCAAGCCGGTCCCTTCTGCTTTAAGGGTGACGCAACGCTTTATACCATAGCTGGAGAGTGACGACATATTGCTTAACTGCTTTTTGAAATTGGCTGATTGGTTCAGAGTCACTTTTCCATTCGCATATCCCAGTGTTGCGGCATTCACATTAATGATGTCATATAAATAGGCATACCACGACGTTTCCCATAACTCATAATGTCCGGGACCGAATGTTTCATTATCATATAATACCATGATAAATTCTTTGGCAATGGAGGCGTTGACTTTTTCGCCATCAATAAACCCTACCATCTTGTACTTTTTCATATCAGCTTTCATCGGGCTCAACCACGGATAAGTAGAGCGTTTATAATAAATCTTGTAATAGATTTCATTACTATCCCGTGACGGACGAATTCCGCTTTCTTCCGGTAGTTCTACGGTAATAGGGAGCAAAGAATAATCATGCAATGTGCCTAGCGGATTCAGGCGTACCATGATAGTATCCGACATTGTATCTCCTGCCTTAATAGTCATTGCACCATCGTTACTGATGCCCTCAATGCTGATAGTAGACATTTTCCGGTATTCCGTACCGTGTTCTTCATTGTATTTGTCTACTAAGTCGAGGTCGATTTTCATTGTGATTCGGGTGTCCTGTGCCACCGGCTTCACCGTTTGGTAGAAGAATGCAAAATCGGGAGTCTTGGTATTGGTCATGGTGATTTCCAGGTCACTGGTTGTCATATCACATTTTAGCATGCCAAAGTTATTGTCTAAAGCCGTCTCGTTAGGTAATTTACCTACGGGAGTGGCAATGGAATTATCTTCGCAGCCTCCTAGCATGCCGGTTACTAATGTAATGGCAGCCATGCAGAGAACATTTTTGAAGTTTATATTTCTTTTCATGTCCATGGTTATCTTTAAAGTGAATGATTACTTGTTGATTTGTGGAATTTCGATTCCCGTCGGCCACACAAGAGGTTCGGCAGATACTGCATCGAATCCGTGTTTCGAATGGTCCTTGACAATGTTTCCCTCACCTTCATTAAATTTCCAGTAAGCAAGCAGGCTTTCTTCGTTTTCAGGATCTTCCACTTTATACATATTCGTCCAGATTTCCTCTTTCGTACGGCAAGTGTTCCAGATACGTATCTCTGCGATGTTACCGTTGAGTTGCCGTAGCTCATCTTCATAAGAGCGTCCTATCTGGAATTCGCAATCCGGCGTTCCACAGATATCCACAGTAGCTCCTTTTCCATAAGAGATATCCTGACTTTGCAGTTGTCCGTTCACATAATAGGCAATAAAATGTTCCTTGGCGTTGTACACCAGCGCTATATGATACCATGTCATTGCATTCAGTGACTTAGCCCTGTCGGCGGCGGGGAATTTGACTCCGTCCGGTCCCTGCATCTGCAACTGTTGGCGTGGGAAGCCTGCATCGCCTGCTCGGAAACAGAAATATTGCTCGATGCCCATCAGACTGGAAATGTTCTACTCCCATGATCGTACTGATATCCGATGCACCGGCCGTATTGCTTGGTCCGCTGTATGTAAAGTCCTCTACATATACCAGTGCTTCCATGGTAATCTGACCTAATTCTTTCAGACAGGCATTTTTCTCTTCGTCGAGGAAAGTAGGCACTTCCAGATAATTGTCTTTCAGGTTGGCGGCTACCGTGATAGCGCTTGAACGGCGCACCAGATAGAACAATGTTTTCGAACCGTTCAATAGATGAACGCCACCCGACGTTTCAGAGATGGTGAGCGGAACCAGATAAGTTTTATCAATCTCCAGATCTAACAGGTTATTAAAATAGATCGTATCAATCAATGATTCACTCTTTTCGGCTTTGATAATCAGTTCGCTGTTCGACAGGCTATAATATTTACTATCCAGCATTCCATAATCAGTCCCGTGCCGGGCATTGAATTCGTTTATCAGTCCGGGATCCGCTTTCAGCTTCACTACGATGTCTTTTCCTGCCGGGTAAGTCAACTTGGCGCTGAAGGCACGTTTCTGTTCATTCAGCGTATTTCGGAAAGTCACTCTTTCTGAATTGCTGTTACTGGCTTCCTTGATATAGACCATGTTGTCGAATGGTGCTTTATTGCTGTAATCCGTATTGTCACAGGCAATCATCAGTCCGCAGATGATTGCAGCCAGAGAGATGATTATTTTATATCGTTTCATAGTTCCTCCTTTCATTAATTAATCGGTGATGGGTTCAGTTTTTGGATAGCATCACGTATACGGCGGTAGTTAGTCACCCCATCGGTGGCGAGATAATCTTCATTGGCATTGTAGATAGAAACTCCTGCCAGCGGACCATTGTTACCCAGTCCTGTGATGAAATGATTGATGATGTAGGCCATCCCTTCCGAGGTTTGTATAACATCCAAATCTTCCCGGCTGATGATACCGGTTTTACCGTCATCGGTCGGAGGAGTGGCTGTCGTTATCACTTTCTCTTTGGGCATTTTCCCATAGAAACCTACAGGTTGGCTCATATTCAGTTTTATTTCGAGTGAGCTTTCAAGCAACACAATTTGCCCATCCACGAAATAGTCTACCAAATCGATGAACGGCTCTTCGTATCTTCCGCTATAATCCACTGTAAATGTGACGATGCCATCAAAGAAAACCAACTTTCCATTATTAGCTTTCGGACCGCCGATAGCGGCAAGTTTTTCCCGGATAGCCGTCGTTACCTCATTGAAGAAATCGACATGCATCATACTTCCGGCACGACCAAACTGCACATAATAACCGTCAAATTCATCACTCTCCCCGTTTTTCAATGCCGCATTCATTTTCGTTTTGAATTCTTCCAGGTTTTCTGTCTCTTCGCATTGGTCGTAGAATTCGGATAAATTCTTGTAATAGAGAAATTTGGTGCCGGTCCGTTTGAGTTTGGATATGTCTTCCTTATCATAAACGGACAGATTATCAGCGTTGGTCAGCACCACAAAATCTACGCTATCGGGCAAGGAACGCAAGAAATCCTGTTCGCCCAATGTCGTACCCGGATTGTTGGCAAAACGTATTAACATTAACGTATGCTTCCGGTTTTTGTATTCTTTCAGACTTTGCTCGTATTTTTCATGCAAGCTGGGGTCTTGTTCGTCGGGAAATATAGGGTTGTAATCAACCGGTGTCGGTTCTGTCCAGTCGCTACAGGCAACGAACATCAGTGAGCAGGCTATGGTCAATATGACACTTATGAATGAATTCTGTTTCATTGTATCTTGGGTTTAAGTTCCACATTATTTTACATTCGGATTGCAGTCCCACCATAAGCGGGTAGCGCCGTTATCTTCTCCATTGAGCTTTCGCAGGGCACCGAGCATATTTTCCGCATTCAGCTGATATTCTTCAGCAGGATAGGAGAGACGTCGTATTCCCAGTGTCAGGTTAGTGATTCCCACTCCCTTGTTGTCCATTATCGGAAGGAATTTAGGATACCCTGTGCGGCGATGTTCGCACCAGGCTTCAATGCCCAGAGGAAACATGGCAATCCATTTTTGAGTAATGATACGTTCCAGGTTTTCTTCGAAACGGGTATTCTCCTTGTCCTCGTTCCAGGCAATGGTGATGCTGCTCGGAGATTGGGCGCTGTATGTACCTCTCGGGTCTTTGTAAGCCCCTGGCACCAATGTTTTATTCTGGGAGTATCCGCTTGCTCCGCTTGCGCCCCATTGCTCAAAGGAAAGGGTGATCGCCTTCTCATATAGCTGTTGGGCATCTCCGCTCATTGCCCATCCCCGCAGGGCACCTTCGGCGCGAAGGAACGTGACCTCGGCGGCAGTCATCCACATATACGTATCATTGGCAGTCATCAAACGGTTGGAATAGGTTTGTATCAACTCGTCGTCCGTCACTTTGGAAGGAAGAATACCAATGCGTAGCCCATAGTAATCGGTATCATCCTGATACTTTCCCTGGGTGAAGTATTTTTCCAAACGCGGATCGTTATATCCCTGCATATAGGAAACGATTTCCGCAGCTATCCGGTAATCCTTCCAATCATTGAAACAGAGAGCCGAACGATTCTCCTCCACATGCAGTTGCGCGTTGTCCTCATTGTTCTCTATCACACCTGCGGCTACGGCTTTCTCGGCTATTTCCCTGGCCAGTTCCGGTTTCACATAAACGATACGCATGGCCATGCGAAGCTGTAACGAGTGAAGGTATTTATACCATTTCCGCACATCTCCATAATAAAGATTATCCAGTTTCTTAAATCCTTCCGCACTTAGACCTAGATTCTCCTTCAGAGCTTCATCTGCTTCTTCCAATTCCTTGAACATAGCCACATAAACCTCCTCTTGAGAGTCATAAGGAGCACTAAGGCCGTCACCTTCCGTTTTATCTCCCAATACTTTGGTATAGGGAATCGGCCCGAACATATCCGTAGACCGGTGCATGATAGCGACTCGCAGAATCTTGGCGAATGCCAGTGCGACGGGGTCATTGGTACGGTTGATAATATCCCGGTAGGAAGGATACATTTCCGAGATAGGATCGGAGAACGAAGCCTTCAGCCAGTCCGACTTGGGATTATAAGTCGAGTATTTTTCAGTCCAACCCACACGAGTCTCTCCAAAATAACGCCCGTAGGCTCCTCCGCACATCGCTTCCACAAATTGATAAAGATGCTCTTGTGTGGGGACCACCAATGCTTCCATGCTCTTTAGAGACGAGCCGATGATATGGTTTTCGCGCATCAGTTCATCCTGCGTTGTCTCGTAAGGATTACGATTGATATCCATATCGATACAACTTCCCGTCCATAGCATCAGCGTTAGCAGGTATGCCAGTCGGAGGGTTGCTTTTCTGTATTCTTTCATTTGAGTATTCATAGTTTTAGAAGTTAATCTTTACATTAAAACCAAAATTGCGTGTACTGGGCATCATGAAGTAGTCGATTCCCTGATAGAAATTGTTTGTTGTAGCAATCGCTTCCGGGTCGAAAGGTGCTTTGCAATAAATCATCCACAGGTTACGTCCCACTACAGAGACGTTGATGTCGCAGATATTACCCAACCATTTGCGGGGGATGGTGTATCCGATGTGCGCTTCCTGCAAACGCAGATTTGTGGCACTATACGTATAATATTGCGGCAGCCCGCTTGAGGTAGCTACAATCTCGTAATACTGCTGTGCGTTCACCCAGCTACGTCCGTTGACGAGTACTCCGCCACGGTCACGGGCGGCAGCAGATGCTTCGGATACGCCATATTGGTCGAGAGCAGCCTGTGTGGCTGAATAAACAATACCTCCCAGGCGGGCACTTAATTGGAATCCCGCATAAATACCTTTGTAAGAAAAGCTGTTGTTCCATGCCAGGTTTGCTTTAGGAAATACGCTGCCTAATTTGATGTCAGGTAGATTATCCGTTTTGGCGACATCCCCATTTTTGTCTATCTGGATATATCCTTTATCGTCACGTATGAAGTCGGCATTCGTGTACAGGTCTCCCAGTGTGCCTCCTTCTTTCAGGATAAATTTGGTATATCCCAGTCCTTTTAGTTCAAGGCGGTCTTTGTTGACGATTTCTCCGGTTTCGGGATGCACATAGTCCTTAACCAACTCCACAATTTTGTTTTTATTCCAGGAGAAAGTGAAATTACTGTTCCATCCGAAGTCGCGCCATGTATGTCCGTAAGAGAGTAGCCCCTCGACACCGAGATTGCGTACATAACCGGTTTGCACATAAAGAGTCGAATAGCCGGAAGATACGGTGATTTTCGGGTCGAATGTCTGGTTATAGGTATTGGCATAGTAGAATGAACCACTGACTTTGAAATCCTTGAAGAAAGTTCCGTCCACACCTATTTCCCAAGAGTCGGTACGTTCCGGTTTCAGTTTGCCGATAGGATAATGGGTTTTGGCGTTCCAGTCCTGTTTGGTAGGGTCATAGCTGTAAGTCGGTTGTACCAGAAAACGCGGGTAGGGGGTACCCACAGAACTGAATGATCCGCGTACTTTCAGGTAATCAATCGCTTTGGGTAATGTCACCATTTCGCTGATTACTGCCGAAAGACCTACCGATGGATAGAAGAAAGAAGTAGGATTCGAGCCTTTCAACTGGGAAGCCCAGTCGTTACGTCCGGTCAACGTCAGGTACAGCATGCTTTTCCATCCTATTTCCGCACTGGCAAAAATAGACTGCGTCATTTCTTCCCAACCCTCCTGTGTTGCCCGTTTCTTGGCATTATCCAAATCAAATACATTGAATACGTTGGGCACTCCCGTGTCGCGAATCGGACCACCGTAACCCAGTAAATCACTGGAGTTGTCGCTCAATGAAGTACCGGCATTGACTACTACCGTGAAGTCGTCAATGCGTTTATTGATATTCACCATGAAGTCGGCATACGTCTGTGTTTCGTTCACCTTTTGGATGGTGTAATGTCCCTGGGTACTACCTTCGGTCAGTGTAGAGATCGTACTTGCGTATAGCTTTTGCTGATAAGTATTGTCGGTGTTATCCACGCGGATACGTGCCGATACATTCAGCCAGTCCAAAATGTCGTATGTCAGTCCGGCATTCAGCATATAACGCTTTTTCTCATTCGTGCGGACGTTCCGGTAAGCAATCCAGTAAGGATTCTGCATACGCAAATCCCCTTCACCTTGCGGCCAGTAAGCCACATTGATTTTACGTGCTTCGTCATAACGTTCGAAGGCTTTTACTAGAGAAAAGTCATCGCCCCGTGGAAACAGGTAAGCCGAAACCAATGGATTGGAATAAACTCCTTGGTTGGTCATGTTGCGGTCATTTTGTATGATATAACTGGCTCCTACATCCAATTTCATCTTGTCATTCAGGAAATGAGTCGTATTGCGAAATGTGAAATTATATCGGTTGTACCTATTGTTCGGAATCATTCCTTCTGAATTGACTGCTGCGGCAGAAAAGAACGTTTGGTTCTTGTCCGTACCTGTCGAGAGGGTGATGGAGTTGCTGTAAGCCGCTCCCGTATCAAAGAAGTCGGTGGGTTCATATCCTGTTTGGTTGGCCGGATTCAGTTTAGGCCCCCAACTTAATATGGGAGAACCTTCCGCATCGCCCCGTGTACCGGTTCCATACCGATTCTGAAACTTGGGCAATACAAATGGGTTCATAAATTCCATGCTGCTTGAGAAAGTAGCCGACAGTTTTCCTATCTGTCCCCGCTTGGTAGTCACTACAATAGCGCCGTTGGCA
>ERZ791645.2108-NODE-2108-length-10673-cov-3.136937_pt1 | contig 10673 bp, 8 predicted proteins | sample MGYA00509939_ERZ791645 | MGnify/ENA primary metagenome ERZ791645 (study PRJEB30046, sample SAMN00715249) | human gut metagenome | study: EMG produced TPA metagenomics assembly of the A metagenome-wide association study of gut microbiota in type 2... | reverse complement strand
CCCTATCGATCCCGCTGCAGTTGTTTGAATCAGTGCACATAAAAGGAGGAATAGATTGAATAAGTTTCTAAAGAATGTTGCGCTATATGTGCTGCTTATCGTCATAGCGTTATCCATATTCAATACCTTCGTCCATCCACAGGAAAAACATTCCGAAATCACATACAGTGATTTTATCTCTCAGGTAGATAAGAAGAATGTATCTTCCGTAACCATGGTCGATCAGTCCATCAGCGGCAAGCTGAAGGATGGTACTGAATTTGCCACCTATGCACCGGCACATGATACGACGCTCCTGCCCAAACTGACGGATAATAACGTAACGATCACGGCTAAGCCGCCGGAACAGCCGTCCTGGTGGATGAGCCTCTTGTCTTCACTTCTTCCGATCGTCATCCTTGTCATCGTATGGTTCTGGATCATGAACCAGACACAGGGCGGCGGCGGACGCGTCATGAGCTTTGGCAAGTCCAGAGCGAAGATGACAGGCGAAGGCCAGGTCCATGTCAACTTTGATGATGTCGCAGGTGAGGACGAAGCGAAGGAAGAACTTTCCGAAGTCGTCGATTTCCTGAAAAATCCGGGACGTTATACGGCTATCGGCGCCAAGATTCCGAAGGGCGTTCTTCTCGTCGGACCTCCAGGCACAGGCAAGACCCTTCTTGCCAGAGCTGTAGCAGGAGAGGCGCGCGTTCCGTTCTTCTCCATCTCCGGTTCCGATTTCGTAGAAATGTTCGTCGGCGTCGGCGCATCCCGCGTACGCGATCTCTTTGCCCAGGCTAAGAAGAATGCACCATGTATCGTATTCATCGATGAAATCGATGCCGTCGGCCGTCAGCGCGGAAGCGGACTGGGTGGCGGACATGATGAACGCGAACAGACGTTGAACCAGCTGCTCGTCGAAATGGATGGTTTCGGTTCCAATGAAGGCATCATCACGATCGCCGCTACGAACCGTCCGGATATCCTTGATCCGGCGCTCCTGCGTCCGGGCCGTTTTGACCGCCGCGTCGTCGTAGGCCGTCCTGACCTTCGCGGACGTCTGGCAATCCTCCGTGTCCATGCAAGAAACAAGCCGCTGGAAGCCGATGTCGATCTCAATACGATTGCCAAGAAGATTCCTGGCTTTACAGGCGCAGATATTGCCAACCTTCTGAATGAAGCTGCACTTCTGGCTGCCCGTCAGAACCGCAAGACCATTTCCATGGCCGATCTTGAAGAAGCCAGTGAAAAAGTCAGCTACGGTCCTGAAAGAAAGAGCCACAAGGTCAGCGATGAAGAAAGAAAACTCACCGCTTACCATGAATCCGGCCATGCCATCATGGCTACCCTTCTTCCGGATGCTGATCCGGTGCACAAAGTCACCATCATCCCACGTGGACAGGCTGGCGGGTACACCATGATGCTTCCGCATGAAGAAAGATCCTTCATTACAAAATCCCACCTTCTCGCACAGCTGCGCGTCGCTCTTGGCGGCCGCTGCGCTGAAAAGATCATTTTTGATGAAATCTCCAGCGGCGCTTCCGGAGATCTTCAGCAGGTCACCGGCATCCTTCGCAAGATGATCATGGAATGGGGCATGAGCGACCGCCTCGGACCGATGATTTTCGGTGAACATCAGGAACAGATCTTCCTCGGCAAGCAGCTTGGCTCTGAAAGAAACTACGGCGAAACCGTAGCAACGATCATTGACGAGGAAATGCATAAGTACCTGAACGAAGCTTTAAATGATACGATGCAGATGCTGACCGACAACATTGAAGTCCTCCATGCTATGGCAAAGGCTCTGATGGAAGTCGAAACCATCAATCATCATCAGGTTGAAAACCTCTTCAAGTATCATTCCATTTATTCTCCGGATGAACAGCCGGCTCCAGCGAGTGAAGACTCCCCGCTTCCGCCAGTACCGGGTGATGGAGAAAATCCTCTCTATTCCCTCTGATCCGGAAGATACTTCAAAGCCAAAGACGGCAGCCCGCGCTGCCGTCTTTTCTTTTTACCACGTACAAGGAGAACAAAGATGGAGATGAATGAACTCTTTTATAAAGATGCCTATCTGAAGGAATTTGACGCAGTCGTCACATCCTGCCACGAAGGGAAGAACGGCTTCGAAGTCGTCCTGGATGATACGGCATTTTATCCTGAAGGCGGCGGACAGCCATGGGATACCGGCACCCTGAATGATGCCAAAGTCACATCCGTACGGAAGAAAGACGGAGTGATCATCCATTATACTGACAAGCCTTTAGCAGAAGGAACGAAGGTCCATGGTGTCATCGACTGGATCCGCCGCTTCGACCATATGCAGAACCATTCCGGCGAGCATATCTTCTCCGGCCTTGTCCATAAGAAATTCGGCTATGACAATGTGGGATTCCACCTGCATGATATCGTGACGGTCGATTTCAATGGCATGATGACATGGCAGGATGCACTGGACATCGAAAGAGAAGCTAATGAAATTATCTGGAAGGATGAAGAGACGAAGATTTCCTTCCCGTCAAAGGAAGAGCTTTCCTCCATGGATTACAGAAGCAAGATCGAGCTTGATGGTACTGTCCGCATCGTGGAATTTCCTGAAGGCGACACCTGCGCCTGCTGCGGCACGCATGTATCGCGCGCAGGGGAGGTAGGCATCGTCAAAGTCCTCTCCCTTGCCAGACATAAAGGCGGCGTCCGCATCGAGCTTGTCTGCGGAAGAAGAGCCATGGAAATGATGGATAAGATTTACGACCTCAATGAGGACATTGCCGTCCGTTTCTCTGTCAAGCCTTTTGAAACGAAGGAAGCTGTCGAAAAACAGGCTGAAGAGAAGGCAGAACTCATGGCAAGGCTTGCTGATGCCAACCGCTGCTATTTCGCTCTTAAAGCGGGCGTTCTCGCAGAGGGAAAGCGCGCCGTCCTTTTGTACGAAGAAGAGCTGAACGCCGGGGAAATCCGCAAATTCTGCGAATATTTGACGGGAACAGGGAAGGATGACATCTACTTCGTCCTGTCAAAGAAGGATCAGGACTCCCTGAACTATGCCATCGGAAGCGCCAGGGAAGATCTCCGTCCGCTCATCAGGGAATGGAACAAGGCGCTTCATGGAAGAGGCGGCGGAAGGAGCGAAATGGTGCAGGGCTCCTTCTCCTGCCGGCTCTCCGAAGCAGAAGACCTCGTCCGCAGTCTGAATGAAGAAATGTGATTTCCTTATTTCGAAAATAACCGATTTATATGGTATAATATAAGAATAGTCACATCATTTATTAATGTTCCTATTATTTAATAAAGGAGAATATGCGATGTCTTTCAAAGAAATACCTGTAGAAGAATGTGGAATCAATCCGTTTGCCGATTTGTCGAAGTACTGCATCGTTACAGCAGGCAATAAGGAAAAATGCAATCCGATGCTTGTCACCTGGGGGTCCTTCGGCGTCATGTGGAGAAAACCGACTGCGACGATCTATATCCGGCAGAGCCGTTTCACCAAGACGATCCTGGACAGCCAGGACTATTACACGCTTTCCGTCCTCCCGGTTTCCTACAAGCCGAAGGAAAGCTACATGGGATCCCATTCCGGACGCGACGGAGACAAGTTCGAAGGAAGCGGCCTCACCCCATGCTTCATCGGTGACGAAGCTGCCGCTGTAGAAGAAGCCGATCTCATCCTTGTATGCAAGAAGATTTACTCGCATGAAATGTCTTCTGAATTCTACACGGACAAGGAAACATACCAGCGCTGGAATGAAGGCAGACAGGCCGGCAACAACCACAGCGTTTTCATGGGAGAAATCGTGAAGGTACTCAAAAAAGAATAAACCGGAACTATTAAAAAGAGGGGATGCAGGAATGATTTTCTGCATCGTCTTTTTTTATGCGGGAAAGGACTGGCGGTTGAAATTTTTAAGAGCAGCTTGTTATTTTTCTGTTATACTATAAGCAAAGAGTTTAAATTCAAGCAATGCTGATAAAGCTGTGCCTTCATAAATCCGGGAGGTAGTTATGAATCAGAGAAAAAGAGCGGTATGGGGCTTTATCCTGTGTTCTCTCCTCTGCTGCGGAGCAGGAGTCTCGGCCAAGGAGGCGGCTGCAGGGGAAAAAGCTGCCATGCCATTGTGGACCCGTGCGGCCGTCCAGTATGAAAATCCATATTTTACAGGAAATCCGGATGCATCCCTTTCTGCGGAAACACTTTCATCCTGGTGGACTGTATTCCATGACGATACGTTAAATGAGCTGATCGAAAAGGCGCTTGACGGGAGTCGCGATATGGAAGAGGCCCGCTCAAGGCTCCTGCAGGCAAGAGAGCAGGTAGGCATCACGAAGGCTGAGAAGCTTCCATGGGTGAATGCTGCCGGAGGATGGGTCCGCGGAGAAATGCCGGATGATATCACGCGCGGCATACTTCCAGCCCAGCTCCAGAACATGCCGCTTGGCATCGAAGGAAGCAACAGTGCAACGTATGCAGGCCTTGATGCGTCCTGGGAGCTCGATCTCTTCGGAAAGAAGAGTGCCAAGGTCCGGGAGGCAAGGGGAGCGCTTGAAGCGCAGAGAGGCATGCTCTATTCCACATGGGTATCCCTTTCTGCAGAAGTGGCCATGAACTATATCACGCTGAGGACGCTTCAGGCAGAACTGGATGTGACAGAAAAGTCCATTGCCAACATGAAGGAGAATCTGTCACTCATGCAGGTGAATCAGGAAAGCGGCCTTGTTTCCTCCGTGCCGGTCGATCAGCTGACATATACGCTGAAGGAAACGGAAGCCCAGATTCCTGAGCTCAAGTCGTCCATTGCAGGCACTATGTCAAAGATTGCCATCCTTACAGGAACGACGCCGGGCGCACTCGATGCCATGCTCATGACACCAAAGCCGCTTCCTGACATCGATCCGACACTGTATAATGCAATTCCTGCCGACGTGCTGAGGCAGCGGTCTGATGTCTATGCCGCTGAAAGCGCATGGGCCGCGCAGATTGCAAAGACTGATGAGGCAAAGGCTGAGATGAAGCCGAAAATTTCCATCCTGGGCGTACTGGGGCTCGCAACGCTTGGAACAGGAGGACTGTTCTCGGCAGGAAGCCGTGCTTTTGGCATCATGCCGCAGGTCACATTCCCGCTCTTCAATGGCGGGGCGCTCAGGAGAAACGTGAACGTGCAGTCCGAGAAGGAAAAAGAAGCAAAGGCAAAGTATGAGAATACGGTATTGAAGGCGGCCGGAGAAGTCCGCACGGCGATGACGGCTGTCAGCCAGGATAAGGTCAGGCAGGATTCCCTGGAAACGGGGAGGGATAAGGCGAAGGAAGCTTTGGACCTTGCAGAAAATCAGTACCAGCACGGCCTTTCCGATTACATGGGCGTGCTTGATGCCGAGCGTCACTATCTTTCCCTGAACCAGTCCTGTGCTATGGCAAAGGGAAAACAGATGACAGACCTTGTTTCCCTGTTCAAAGCGCTCGGAGGCGGTTGGAAGCCGCTGGATGAGGAAACGATAAAAGGCGCAAAAAATGATCAGAACGAGGAAAATGCAGGAGGTGAAGGGAAATGATGGAAACCATACAGAACCATAAGAGGGAATTTGGAATCGGCGCCATCATTCTTGCCGTTCTCCTCATTTTCTCTTTTTACGAATATCACGAAAAGAAGCAGGCTGAGCTTGCTGCCAGCCAGCTTGAACTGAACGGCAATGTCGATCTCAGGGAAGTTTCCCTTGCCTTCAGAAACAGCGACCGCATCACGGAAATCCTCGTCGATGAAGGGGATACAGTGAAGAAGGGACAGGTCCTTGCCAAGCTTGATACGCAGGATCTGAATTACAGGATAGACGTGACGAAATCCCAGATTGCTGCCCAGCAGGCTGTTGTCGACAAGATGCACAACGGCACACGCCCGGAAGACCTGGCGCAGGCGGCTGCCAAGGTCAATGCGGCAAAGGCAGAGAAGGATTTCCTGACCGCCGACTACAACAGGAAGATGGATTCCTATAATACTTCCGGTGGAAAAGCCATCAGCAGGCAGGCCATTGATGATGCAAAGGCAAAGCTTGACGTCGCTTCCTCCAAACTGACAGAAGCCGAACAGGCAAACAACCTTGCCAAGGCAGGTCCGCGCGCAGAAGATGTAGCTGCTGCCGAAGCACAGCTCAAGGGGCTTCAGGATACCCTTGCCGGGCAGGAATATACACTGTCCCAGTCAGAACTCATTGCACCGCAGGACGGTGTCATCCGTTCAAGGCTTCTGGAAGTCGGAGACATGGCCTCCCCGCAGAGACCGGTTTTCCGCATTTCCCTTGATACGAAGAAATGGGTCCGCGTCTATGTGGCTGAACCGGACCTTGGAAAAATCCATGAAGGAGAAGCCGCTGACGTCTATATCGACAGCTATCCGGACAAGCCGGTCAATGGCACGATCGGATATATTTCCTCGACAGCAGAATTTACGCCAAAGAGCGTGCAGACGAATGAGCTCCGTACTGCTCTTCTTTATGAAGTCCGCGTCTATGTCGACGACAAGGACAATGTCCTCCGCATGGGCATGCCTGCGACCGTGAAAATCAAATTGTAAAGGATGATGGGTGTGGAAGAAGATGTGATCCGCGCAGAGAAACTGAATAAGGTCTTTTCCATAAAGGGGAAGAAACCGCTGACGGCGCTGAACGGACTCTCTCTTTCTGTCAAAAAAGGCGAGCTCACGGCAGTGATCGGGCCTGACGGTGCGGGGAAAACGACGCTGATGCGCCTGATTGCAGGCCTCATGAATCCCACATCCGGCAGCCTTACCGTCCTTGGCATGGACAGCGTGAAGGATGCGGAAGAAATCCAGAGCCGAATTTCCTACATGCCGCAGAAGTTCGGCCTTTATGAGGATCTGACAGTGCAGGAAAATCTCGATCTTTATGCTGATCTTCACGGCGTTCCTCAGGAAAAGAGGCCTGAAAGGTTCGGGAAACTGCTGGACATGATGGGGCTGGCGCCTTTTACTGGCCGGTTTGCAGGAAAGCTTTCCGGCGGCATGAAGCAGAAGCTGGGCCTTGCCTGCACGCTCGTCCGCTCGCCGGATCTTCTCCTTCTTGATGAACCGACGGTCGGCGTCGATCCGCTTTCCCGGCGCGAGCTGTGGAAAATACTGAAGACATTTGTCAAGGAAGAACACCTTTCCATCTTTGTCAGTACGGCATACATGAATGAAGCAGAAATGTGCAGCCATGTCTTCGTCCTCCATAAGGGGAATCTTCTGGCGGATGGCACGCCGGAGGATCTTTGCCGGATCGCAGACGGCCGCTGTTATAATGTCCTTCCGGAAGAAGGCGTCCCCACACGCATCCTGCAGGCGCATCTGATCGATGAGACGAAACTGATCGTCGATGCAGTGCCAAGAGGCGGCACCGTCCATTTCATCATGGAAAAGGGCGTCGATGAAATACCATACCTCAAGAGGCATCACCTTGAGCCCACGCCCGTTCCGGCCAAACTGGAAGACGGTTTCATGACGCTCCTTCGGAAAGCGGAAGGCCATGAAGCACCACCAGAAGAAGCAGAAGACGTGCTGGACCGGGGCGGAAGACCGTCCAGTGAAGTCAATATCGTCGTAAAGAACCTCGTCAAGAAGTTCGGGGACTTTACGGCTGTTTCCAATACATCCTTTGAAGTGCATAAGGGAGAAATCTTCGGTCTTTTAGGGCCGAACGGTGCAGGCAAGACGACGACGTTCAAAATGCTCTGCGGCCTTCTTCCTGAAACAAGCGGCTTTCTTTCCGTCGCAGGCGTCGACCTTAGAAAGGCAAGGACGCAGGCGCGTGCGAATATCGGGTATGTGGCGCAGAAGTTTTCCCTCTACAGCCATATGTCCGTCCTGGATAATCTGAAATTCTTCGGCGGCATCTATGGCGTACCGAAGGGGAGACTTTCTGAAAGGATCAGGGAGCTCTGCCAGGAGTTCGATCTGGAAGATGTCCTTGACCGTCTGGCGGAAGACCTGCCGGGCGGGTACAAGCAGCGTCTTTCCATGGCAGCGGCGCTTCTTCATGAGCCGCAGATTCTTTTCCTCGATGAACCGACCTCGGGCATCGACCCGCTGGCCAGAAGAAATTTCTGGAGAAGAATCACGACCCTTGCCGCGAGGGGCACGACAATAATCATCACGACGCATTTCATGGAAGAAGCCGAGTACTGCGACCGTTTCATGATCCAGGACAACGGCATCCTTCTGGCCATCGGAAGTCCTTCGGAAATCCGCGAGGAACTTGGGCAGCCGGGCGCTGACATGGACAGGATTTTCATTGAAATCGTCGAGCGGTCGAGAAAGGAAGGGGAGAAATCATGAGTTCCGGATTCTTTCGGCGCATGAAAGCGCTCATCCGCAAAGAGTTTCTCCAGCTTTCCAGAGACTCCAGTTCCCTTCTTCTGGGGATTGCTCTTCCAATCATTTTGATCCTGATCATCGGATACGGCATATCTCTTGACGTCAAGAACGTGCCGATCGCCGTTGTCCTGGAAGACCCTTCGCCGGCCTCCCAGGATGTCCTTTCCTTCATGGACGGGTCGGAATATTTCTCGCCAACCTATGTCACAAGTTTCAAGGAAGCCGAGCAGATGATGACAGACAGGAAGGTGAATGCCATCATCGATGTGCCTTCGGATTTCGCAGCGCGCCTCCACGAAGGGAATGCAAAGATGCTCCTTGTTCTTGACGGCGTGGAAACAGCGACGGCCATGAGCGTGCAGACCTACGTCGATACCTCTATCGCCTCCTGGGAAGCACGCCATATGTCCGGCGCTGCATCCTTCGGGACAGTGACAGTCGAACCGCGCATGTGGTATAACAATGCCAATTCCAGTACATGGTTCTTCATCCCGGGCCTCGTCATGCTGATCATGACGATTATCGGCGTCATGCTGACCTCGGTCGTCATGGCCCGTGAATGGGAGAGGGGGACATTCGAATCCCTCTTCGTCACGCCGGTAAAGCCGATGGAGCTTGTCCTTGCCAAGATGGTGCCGTACTTCTTCATCGCACTCCTTGGTACAGGCATCTGCCTTGTTCTCTCAAGGTTCCTCTTCAGCGTCCCCATGGTCGGTTCACTTTTCGCCATTCTTGGCATATCCATGATTTACCTGTTGGTTGCGCTTGGCATCGGGCTGATGATTTCAGCCGTCACGAAGAACCAGTTCCTGGCCTGCCAGCTTTCGCTATTGATCAGTTTCCTTCCCTGCTTTATTTTGTCAGGGTTCATTTTCGATTTACGATCGACACCGATCGTCGTGCGCGCTGTAGGGGAAATCCTTCCCTTCAGCCACTATCTCGTCTGCATCCGTTCGCTCTTCTTATCCGGCAATAACTGGACGATCCTTCTGACGCAGGGCGGCATTCTCATCCTTTATGCTGTATGCTTCGTGAGCATCGCTTTTGGCATCACGAGAAAGAAGGTGGAATGATGAGCACCTTCCAGCTTTTTCTGCAGCAGCTTGCCGTCATCTGCAAGAAGGAAATCCTCTCCATCTGGCAAGATCCCGCGACAAGAAGGATTGTCGTCATTCCTTGTATCCTGATGGGGTTCCTCTTCGGCTATGCGGCCAACTACAATCTGGAAAATGCGCCCTATGTCGTCCTTGACCAGAGCAGGAGCGGGGCTTCGGCAGACCTTCTTTCCCGCTTTGACGGGACGTCGCTTTTCCACCGCGTGGCGACCGTGTCGAATGCCAATGAAATCGCGCCGTACATAGAGCAGGAAAAAGCTGTCATGGCGATTTCCATTCCGCAGGATTTCCAGGATAGGCTTGATCAGGGAGAAAAGGCTCCCGTCCAGATCATATCCGACGGAAGAAATACGATGGTCGCCGGCCTTGTTACCGGCTACGCAGGCCGTATCGTAAACAGCTTCAATCAGGAAAGGACAGGCGTCTCGGCACCTGTGACGGTCATTACAAGGACATGGTACAATCCGAACCAGATCACGCGCTGGTTCTTCATGCCGGGAATCATCGGGCTTTTGAGCTTTGCGCAGGTCTTTGTTCTGGCGGGGCTTTCGGTGGCAAGAGAAAGAGAAGAAGGCACCTTCGAGCAGCTTCTTGTTGCTCCTGTCAGCCCGTCAGTTATACTGATCGGCAAAGCCATGCCGCCAATGATCGTTGGATTCATTCAGTGCACGATTCTCTTCTGTATCAGCTACTTCTGGTTCAATGTGCCGTTTGCAGGAAACTTCGGCATGTTCTACACGGCTATTTTCTTCTACGTGCTGAGCTCGACAGGCTGCGGCCTCATCGTTTCCTCCATTTCCAAGAACATGCAGCAGGTGCTTGTCTATGTCGTAGTCCTGATGGTGCCGATGGCTCTTCTCTCCGGCGTCGTCACGCCGATCAATAATATGCCGCGGTTCCTCCAGATCATTACGTATGCGGATCCGCTCCGCTTTGCACTGGAACTCATCCGACGCATTTACCTTGAGGGCCTTACCTTCGGACAGCTCTTCTGGAACTTCATTCCGCTTAGTGTTATTTCCGCCGTAACACTCTCCGTGGCCGCCTATCTTTTCAGGCACCACTTGAACTGAATCATTACACGCAAAAAGCACCGCTTCCGCATTGGGAAACGGTGCTTTTGCTGTTATTTTTCAAATTCCTTCTTGAGGACATATCCGTAAGCGTGTTTCAGGCCGTCTTCGCCTTCCTGGACATAGACACCCTGGATTTCAGG
>ERZ791645.2104-NODE-2104-length-10694-cov-4.095310_pt1 | contig 10694 bp, 10 predicted proteins | sample MGYA00509939_ERZ791645 | MGnify/ENA primary metagenome ERZ791645 (study PRJEB30046, sample SAMN00715249) | human gut metagenome | study: EMG produced TPA metagenomics assembly of the A metagenome-wide association study of gut microbiota in type 2... | reverse complement strand
AACCACAAAACTTGCCGGTAATAGTCGATTTTCTTCAATCGTCCTGCTGCCGTTCGGTAAGCGCCGCCATCCTTGTGCACGTCCGGTTGGAACCAGGTCACAGAAAGCCGAACCGTCTCGCCACGCATCAGCTGCTCCTCCGCTTCCACAAGCGTCTGATTGATCATCTCACGCACGCTGTCATCCAGATCGATCTCCCGCTCGGTCAGACGCGCCTCCTCCTCTACCGCCTCCTCATAGCCATTCAGTGCGGCAAACGAGGCAAACTGCGCCGCCCGGTCCTCCACCGGCATCCGTGCATGGCGCAAGGGAAATGGGTAAGAATGACCGAGGATATCGCCGTAGCGGCGCTGGGCGTCACTTTCCTGCCCTTTTTGGGTTTGGCTTCGTCCACCTTTTAAGTTTTCAAATTCATTCACTCTATATTGATCTTCCATCTACGCCTGATGCCCCCCGATCTGCCCGTTCCGCTCCTTGGCGGTCGCGCCTTCCTCAAAGTTCATCCCGCGCAGCACCGCATTTTTTCCATATTTTTTCTTGATCGTCAGAAGCGCTTCCTGCATCCGGCGCTCCCGCTCGCGTTTTTTCTGTTCTTCCTTCTCTTTTGCTTCCTTCTTTGCGTAATCGGTAAACAAATCAAGCTGTTCAAATGTTTCCTTCTGTTCACGCTCTTTCGCCATTTTCTCATTTACCACATGGCATGCCGAGAGCGACATCCGGCGGATGAGAAGTGCCGGGTTGACAATCTTATCATACAGAGCCGCCATCGCCTCCAGAAGCTCGCTTGAGGACGAAGTCGCACGCGGCAGATTCCACGTTCCATGTGCATGCTTCGGCACACGCCGCCCGTAGCGATCGGTTGTCACCGGTCCCTTGTATACTTTCCGTATCTCCGGGCGGGTCAGGTTTTCGATGTCATATCCGACCGTTAGAACGAGCTGATCGGTCACTAGCCGTTTTTCCACCAGCTCCAGCGAGATCCCGTCAATCATCTCCTGAACCACGATCCGCGCCTTGTCCGCCGTGTACGGACAGTGAAGCACCTGTCCGCAGCCCAGGCTGCTGCTCTGCGGCTTGTACGCCCGTATCTGTGCGATCGTGCACGACTCATAGCCCCACGCATGGTCAATCAGAAGCTCGGCGTTGATGCCGAACATCTGGTACAGCAGTTCCTCGCTGTAAAACTCGCCCGGTTTTCCCAGTGAACAACGCGCAATATCGCCCATTGTCCGAAGTCCCGCCTGCCAGAGTTTCTTCTGATAGCCCGGTCCAACCCGCCAGAAATCAGTCAGCGGCTCATGCGTCCACAAAAGCTCCCGATAACTCTGCTCATCCAGCTCGGCAATCCGCACGCCGTCCTTGTCCGCTTCCACGTGCTTCGCCACAATATCCATTGCCACTTTGCAGAGAAAGAGGTTCGTGCCGATTCCTGCGGTTGCCGTGATGCCGGTTGTTTCAAGCACATCGAGGATGATCTTCATGGCGAGGTCATGTGCCGAGAGCTTGTAAGTATTCAGGTAGTCCGTCACGTCCATGAACACCTCGTCGATGGAGTAGACCACAATATCTTCCGGAGCAATATACTTGAGATAAACCTGATAGATGCGGGTGCTGTACTCCATGTAGTACGCCATCCGAGGCGGCGCGATGATGAAGTCAATCGCCAGAGACGGGTTTGCTTGCAGCTCTGAGAAGAAGTGCGATGTGCCGTCCAGCCTGTGTCCCGGTGCGTCGTGCTGCCGTCCGGCGTTCGCTTCCTTCACGCGTTGCTTGACCTCGAATAGCCGCCCGCGTCCGGAGATGCCGTAGCTTTTGAGGGAAGGCGTGACGGCAAGGCAGATGGTCTTGTCCGTCCGGCTTTCATCCGCAACGACGAGGTTTGTGTCCAGAGGATCTAAGCCGCGCTCCCTGCACTCCACGGAGGCGTAGAAGGATTTCAGGTCAATGGCAATATACGTTCGTCCGTTTTGCTGCATGGCGCACCTCCTCTCTGAAAACAGTATAGCACAGCACCATAAATCGAACAAGCGTTTGCATAAAACTTTCGGCTGGATTCTTGTGGAAACAGCCGATTTCAAAAATAGGGGTATCATGTTACAATGGTGCCTGTTTGTGGAAAGGGAGGAGAACTATGCTTTATACAACGGAAGAGGCGGCTGTCATTTGCGGTTTTTTGAACGCGCATTTGGCGCAGGCCGGTGTGGAAGCGTCTGTGCGGAAACGAAACGCCGCGTTTCAGCGCGGTGTCATAATGGGAACGCTGCAGCCGGATGACTACAGATGGGCGGAGAATGTTCTCTGCTTTCTGAAGCCCTGTTGGTGGCAGTTACATGAAGATCATAGAGCCTTAGAGAATGTGCTGTTGAAAACACATCTTTTAGCTCAGAAATAAAAACAGAGGGCCGCTCCTGTCTTGGTTGGAAGCATATTGCTATACCCGGATATGGAGCGGCCCTCATTATATTTTTTAAAGTTCTTTTGCTCAGTCCTATTCGACACTACTTCCCGGACTGTCGGGCGGTTGAACGAACCGGCGCCTGGCAGCGCCCATCGGGAATCTAACCCCTCCGAGGATCTCTCCGAGCTGCCCCCATTGCTTGAGACTGTGGCTGGACAGGATGTACCATTATAGGCTGACGGGATCATTGCAAGACAGGCTGCCACGCCTGCTTTTGGCTGGGTGAGTTTCGCTTGGCACCTTAAAAGGCCGTTCATTGACATCGGAAGTTTGTCCGATGCAGGTGGTCTTGGCGCACCCGCCGCATCGCTGTTCCCCTTCGTCAGGGGACCGTCAGCTGACGTTATTCGTCACCGGATATAGCCGCTGTTGTATCGGCATTTTTCAAAGGACAAAACCTGCCGCTTCGTCCAGCAGGGAGAAGAGTATTTGATCCCTTCACTTAAGTACCCGCCACGGACGCATTTCTACAAAAAGAATTTTCAATTTTTCAGAAGTTTTTTTAATTTCCTCAGAATGCACCGCTCCTGATAGCTGACGTTCTGCTGCGTTGTACCGAGCTGCTGAGCGATCTCCACCTGACTGAGCTCGCACCAATAACGCAGATGGAGGAGAAATTTCTCGTCATCCGACAGCTGCTCCACCGTGCATCGCAGATTTTCCAGCTCTATTTCATGGAGCAGAGCTTCCTCCGGGGAGGGGGCCTGCTGGGAGAATTGCTGATGCTCCTCCAAGAGCCGTTCATAGGAGTCCTCTTTCTGCGGCATGACCACGGTTTCCATCGTCCGCTTGCTCTTGCGTATGCGATTCACTTTTAAATCGTATTCGAGATACTCCTGCTTTCGGTCGCACTGTCTCAAGAATTTCAAAATATCCGGACGGTCCTTCAGACAGGGGTATATTTTCAAATAGTCGGGATGATAAGCATCTCGTTTTTTCATATTTGAGTCCTCCGTGTTCTGAAAATTTTGAAATGGACAAAATTTCAGAAACGGTGGATCTCGGCAGCGGCAGTCGGGACGTGATCGCCGTTGGATGAGAAAAGTGCAAGCGTACAGCCGCAGCTGTACGCTTGCACTTTTATCAATATAATTACAGGAGAAGCTCGGCTCCACAAAACAGAAGCCCGCTTCTAATTTTTGGCCGTATTCCTGTGTGCTATCCGGCGTGTTCTTCCAGCCTGAGGACCTATATGGAAGTTCAAACGCCGGAATCTTTTATTACAGGACCTCCCGCAGATTCTCCCTGTTCATAAAATACCTCGCTATTTCTGCAAGTAATTAGAACCGTGCTTCTAATGCCTTGAAGCCAAACAGCGTTCATTAGAAGCGAAGTTCAAATTAGAATGAAAGCAATAGGAAAGGGTGAAGGTATGCACGATATTTGCAATCTTTTTGGAGCTGCCCTGAGCAGGGCGCGGCGCGAACTGGGCCTGACACAAATCGAATTGGCCGAAAAGCTCGGGACGACGGACCGCAGCATTTCCGACTTAGAGCGCGGAAAGACCAATTCAAAGCTGGATACGGTTGCGCATTTTGCACGCTCCTTGGAGATCAGTGTAGATGCTTTGATCGGAGTAGTGCCAAAGGGCGATGTTCCATCCTGCGTCAAGACGTTCTTTGCAGGGATGAGCGCCGAGGAAGCGGCCAAATACATACGGCTCTGTAAGGATGCCGACGAGCTCACAAAGGAATAATAGCGGCTTAAATTAGGCGGCGGTAAGCAATCGTGCTTATCGCCGCCTTTGATACTACAGAGACGGCAGATGGTCGTTACTTGTGGTATCTGCAATAAGGATTTATTTCACATTTGTTCCGCCTAATTGTTGTAATACTGCGAACTGAAAGGGCTTACTGGAACCGGTAGCCTTGCGTGGTCAGCACATGTAAATACTGTCATATTGCCTGGAACGACCGGATAAGCCAGCCGTTTCCGTTTTTCTGCAGTGTCAAAACGGCTGGACCTTCGTTACAGGACGATGCTCCCCACAATGTGACAATGGCACCGCTCTTTTCACCGTAGCTCGGATTAAATGCTCCAGGGCCAAAGTCGCTTGTAAAGGTGTAGAAACAGTCCGTTTCTGGAACATAGCACAGATTAGATTTCCAGTCCGAGTGCATATCCTCTATGGTGATACCGGCGTACTGCATTAGGATGTCGTTGATGTAGCTTCGCGGTAAGCGATGACATGGTGTGGGCATTTCTTCAAGTGTTAGCAGGTGGCCATCCGTCGCTCGGAAGTTTATCTTCTTCTGTACGAGCCGAAATTCATCTTCGTCATCCGAATCAAGGACTTTCAGGCTCGGGCAGTAGGTGATAAATGTGTTTGCGTCCATGTCGCGGGGATCATCATATAGCGAGGTGAAGAAGCAGCTAATGGGCGTGGGGGAGACCGTATATCCGCCCCATTCCTCAATGTAAGTGCTTACCTGGCAGGCTGTGTAAGCCTCAAGCTCATCCAACTCATCTGCGGTGAGAGGGGGGCTTGTGCTGCGGTAAAGGTCAGCAGTCCGAGCTTCACTATACCATTTTCCAAAAGTGTCATAAACCATCCAACCAAACTGCTGCGCTGAATTGTCTTGTTCTGCGGGAATATCAGATAGTCTGAACCAGCCATCACCAGTATCGGTAGTCACATGGAACGGCTGAAGGCCAGTAAAACCGCTTTCATAGGAGATAAGCGATATACCATCGCCGTGGAACTTATAATAATATTCACCGCTGGGATTCCAGCTCTCAGGCGGTTGGCAAGTCTCCCATACATCGTAATCTTGCAATTCCTTTATGTACTTTTTTGTACGGATGGCAGCATTTGCAGGATGGGTTTCCTCATTTTCACCATTGCAGTAGGTCAGAGTTGAATTCGATGCATCCAGTGCTGATAAAATCTCTTTGAGATCAGCGATTGTCAGCGTCGTTGGTGCTGTGTCTGACCGATTTGTCTGCGTCGGTTCTTTCCCGCTGCATCCGACCATTGAAAGCAGTAAGGTGAGAGTAAGTAGAAGATGCGAAAATCCCTGTGTTGTTCGCTTCATAAGATCATCTCCATGTCATAGTAGATTAGTGGCGACTAATTGCTGATGTTGTAAGCTCTTTTGGAGAAAAGAAAATACTTTTGAACTGGGACAATCCAAGTTAGCAGCAGTGCCTATATAAAATAAATATGATTATCCCTGTGACCTGTATTATTTCGCCTTGCGGCTGCGCACAAGGCTGACAAAATAGCATCCCACGACGGCCAGATAGACGAGGAACGAGCCGAGGCCGCGCCCCTCCTGCAGATAAGAGCCCCAGAGCATGGGAGCGCAGTATTGCCCTACTCCCTGGCTGATGATGCTGTCGCCCATAGTGGCTAAGAAAATGAGCGCGGACATAAGTGCATAGGCGACCGTAAACGGCGCGAGATAGGACTTTTTGCAGTACAGTGTTGACCAGAGCAGAAGAAGCGTGATCACGACGCGGGCGAGACTCTGGAAAATCAGCAGCACCCCGATTTGGTATTTCGGTGAAGAGAGCAAATGGCCGTAAAAGGTGCCTTCTCCAATCATGTTCATCCAGAAACCGGACGTCATGCACTCATGTACATATGCGATCAGAGGCGAGTCGCCGGACGGAGAGACGAGAGACGGCTGCGAGCGGATCGAGAGGGTGAAGAAAAGAGGGACGAGAATTGCGAGAAATGGCGCGGCGAACAAAAGCCTTTTGCTCGACTGTATGATACGTGACGATTGCATGTTCGGGATTCTCCTCTCTGTAAAGTCATTTTGCTTCATCAAATAGGTTAATATCCGCTTGCTCGTTTGGCAAGATCACGGCCTGACCGGTTGCATAGATATGAGAGATAATAAAGCCTTGCTATGCAATAAGATCCTGATAGGCTTTTGCAAGCATAGAGTCTGATTTGCTATATTCGGGATTACTCGGTGTTCTGAACAGATAGGTGTAGTTTCCTGTTTGTGCGACGACAACGTCATGTTCTGCAATGATCAGAGGCGTTTCCTCTTAGTCCATTCGTTGAATTGATTTTGCTGCTTTATAGATGCATCAGGCGGTCGATTTCTTACATAGTTTTCGCTTTTTGACATTTCAACCAATTAGAGCATTGTTCCTTTGTGCAAAGTCTCAACTTGAGTTCTGGGACTTGTTTTATCTGCCAAACGATGCTTATAATCATTTCGCGGGGTATCTCGCCTCGTGAGGAGGTTGTCCATGCTATCGTACTTACTCGCTGCGCTGGAAAGCGAAGAAGATAAGCGCAGATTTACAGAATTATACGAAGAAAATCATGTGCGTGCCGAGCAGACGGCGCTCCGCATTTTGAGAGATCCGCATGATGCCGAAGATGCCGTGCAGAACGCTTTTTTGCAGGTGATCCATCATTTTGATGAGATTTCCGAAATTCCTTGTAAGAAATTAGGCTTCTGGATCATCTCTATAGTGAAAAACGAAGCACTTATGATTCTGAGGCGCAAACAGAAGGAGCTGCCGCAAGAGGATTGGGATACTTTTTCGGCAGATGTCAGCGATCCAACAAGCTATAACGAGCTTGTCCGGCTGTTCTCTCAGCTTCCACCGACCTACCGGGCGGCGCTGGAAATGCGGCTGATCAACGGCTACTCCGGCAAGGAAATTGCACAGCATCTTGGGATCTCAGAGTCCGCGGTCAATACGCGCATTTCTCGTGGTCGCGCGCTGCTTCGTGAAATTGCAGTCGAGGAGGGATTTCACATATGACAGAGCAGGAACTTGACCTTTTCATGCGTAACGTGCTGTTGGATGCCATTGCAATGGACGAGGAAACTCAAATAGAGACGATCCCGTATACGCCGTCGCTGCATCATCAGAAGCAGATCAAGGCAATGCTCAAGAACCCTCTGCGCTGGGCACGTGATCGAAAGCGACCTGTTTGGAAAAGAGCCTTAAAGCGGGTCGCTGTCATATTGCTGGTGATCTCGCTTGCATTCGGCAGTTTGATGGTCGTTAGTCCAACTGCTCGCGCGACATTTATCCGCTGGGTTACAGAATGGTATGAGACACATGTGACGTACCGTTATGCGGGTGACGATATGGTCGGAGATCTTCCGGAGTATACCATTACTGAATTACCGGAGGGATACGCTGAAGACCGTGATCAGCGAATTGAGTTTGGGACACAGACTTTCATTTCTTATCAGAATGGTGATATTGATTCTGCCATTACACTTCACTACTGTTATATGCAACAAGGCTCTGCAACTATATTTGTTTTGGAAAATGCAGATAGCATTCCCGTCATAGTGAATGGTTGCGAGGGTCAAATCTTCTTGTCTAAAAATTTGGAAACAACCAGAAATGCTATCACTTGGATTGATGTTGAACAAAACATTCAGTTTACTATTCAGGCTCGATTAAGTACTGGTGACCTTTTGCACATAGCCGAAAGCGTTTCTTTGGATAATTTGCCGGAAATTGAATGATTGTTTCTTTTTTGTAAGAAAGGCACCTTCTTTTTCATCTATTTGTCAGAAAGTGCGGATTCTTGACAAATAGTAATTGCCGTTTTTCATAGGTCCTATAAAGAACATTGCGCAAATTGTAAAAAGTGGTGGCGAAAATGCGATTGAATTCTTCAAAAAAATTTTTAGAATCTACTACTGTTCAAGTTTTGACTATTACCCTATGTGTGTTTGCAATTGTTGCTCTGCTTCTTCGCCTGAGATTGCATCAGACAATGCTCAGCGTAGTTACAACATCGTACGCTTCCATAGATGAAACCAGAGCACACATAGAAGGGCAAATATGGTTGCCAGACTTGCGGCAACGCGATGTCGAGAATTATTGCGCGGGTTTTGTCTATACGGATGAGAGTAAAACAACATTAGACCATATTTCTGCGCGGTACGAACTTCAGGGTGGCTGTGTATTGCGTTTCCTTGCAGATTATGACCGTACGATAGACTTGATTATAGACGATAGCAATGATTTGCAATTTTTGGAATGTGATAATCGTTGCATTTATTACAGGCAGGATAGTAGCTCACGGACTGATTTCTATTTCGCATACTTCAGCGAGAATGACATTTACTATGAACTTATGCTGTCAGTGCCAATTGGTACTTTATCTTCTGATGATGCGATGGGAATGTTGTTTCGAATAGCGTCACCCTGACCTTTTAAGGAGAGTAAGTCCAAAACGAGTCGTATTCGAGCAAGTGGATGGCTGTTTAATTAAGATTAATTAAGAGGCTTATATTGGTAAAAATGCAAGTGTTGCTGATACTTCGCAAAGGAAAAAAGTACACTAAATATCATTACAACACTTTCTGCAGAGGATAATAAAATGGTAAAATGAATGATATAGAGGGTTGAGATGGGCTTAAAGATTCATGATTTTTGTGCGGTGCGGATACGCTGTCTTGTGATTGTGGAGATAATCTGCCTGATATTTTTTGCCGCAGGTTGTACAGGAAAGACTGTGGAGGGAGTCAAGGAAGATTTTCCGTTTGAAACCGTCCAGCTTGCGTCAGAATATGGTACGCTGTATATACAAGCGTCCTCATACTCCGAGGAGATTGGCAAAGAGATTCTTCAGCAGTTTGACACCGATGTGGAAACTGCCGTGCAGAGGACTGGCTGCGGTGGAGCAGATGTCTTGCTTTGCATTGCGGATTCAGCGACCGCAAGCTATTACGCGGATGCGGACGAGTGGTATTGTTCTGCTCAGCAGATACAAAGCGGCGCTTACCGCAAGAGGCTTTTGGAAGAGCTTTACGATTTGCATGATTACGGCACGCTTGTCGGACTGGCCCGTGCTGTTTATGATCCTGAAAGCACGGATGCCGATTTCAAAGCGTACTACGCAGATGAGGACCACCTATCTGTACTTTCTCTGTTTGCGGCATATTTTATAGACGACTTCACCGATAGAGAAACTGTGGAGATGGCTGAGTGTACAGCGGGAGAGTTTGTCGGATATTTGCTGGAAAATGGCGGTTTAGAGCGTGTGATTGCTTCGCCATTTTCCGAGATTGACCGCAATGAATGGCTACGTACAATCGATGTTGCAGCCGAATACCGTAACCTCTACGGTACGGAATTCCTCGAAGATGCGATTTATCGGGAAAACTATCGGTATCCGCTAATTATGCGTCACGGCGTGCATCAGTATAACTTTCTCCCCCTGCGCAGCTTTGCAACGCCTGTGGAAGTCTGGAAAGCATTGTCGCAGTATGCGGAGGGAATGCAAACATTGTGGGATCATCTTGCTGAATATGCACCGTCCGCTTGTGAGCGCATTCGCACACAATGGGCGCTGCCGATGACGACGAGTTTTACCGCTGTAGGGGAAAGTCAGGAAAAGCATGGCGGCATTGTGACGGTTGCCCGCCCAATGGACTGGTTGCACGAAACTATACATTTTCTTCTGGAGCGCGAGACGGGAAAGGACCCTGCATGGACGCAGGAGGGAATGACAACATATCTCTCTTGCTTGACTGGACAGACATTTGATGGCGACAATTATTACGCGCTGCTAACGCTGGACTACAGCAAAATAGCGGATAGTCCGAGTAAGACCATCGCACTCCAGTTGGTCGAGTATTATCACACGCACTGGCTTCAGGAGAGCTATAATCCGTTGACATATTACCGCGCGCTGGGATTATTCCGCGAGGCGGCGGAGGAAGCTGGAGCGGAGGATTTCCGCCCCATCGTTGTCTCTTGTGGCGAGCGGCGGAATGAACTTTCCGGAGGAAACTTCACCGAAGAGAACGGCAATGAACTATCCTATTATCAGGCGATGCTCGTCGTTGACTATCTAGTTGAGCAGCATGGACTTGATGCTGTGCTTGAAGCCTTTTTTGAGGATGAAGATTTTCCTGAAAGCTTTGGCCTAACATATCAAGAGGCTCTGTATGCGGCTGAAACGTCTTTTAGTTAAAAATAGGAAAATAAAAATGCCTACAATAAGTAGGGTGCACTTATCTCAGATGCTAATGCCGCTTGTATTGACTGCTAAATGCAGAAGATATTAGCGCCTAATTGCTCACTGAAAGTGAAAACGCGCGTTGGTGAAAGATCTCAATCTTTATGAATTCTTCCATATTCGGTCAGATCAAATTATAGGCGGGAACATCCTTGCAAGATGTTCCCGCCCTCTTATACCCATTTCCGCTGCACGACATTATACCTCAATTTTACTGTGGTCCCGTCAAGATTTATGCGCAAATTTATTTGCAGGCTCCGGCTGAATGAAGTC
>ERZ791645.2100-NODE-2100-length-10733-cov-3.383873_pt1 | contig 10733 bp, 7 predicted proteins | sample MGYA00509939_ERZ791645 | MGnify/ENA primary metagenome ERZ791645 (study PRJEB30046, sample SAMN00715249) | human gut metagenome | study: EMG produced TPA metagenomics assembly of the A metagenome-wide association study of gut microbiota in type 2... | reverse complement strand
CCGTTTTTGCAGGCGCAGGTCGAGCTCATCGACGAGCCGGTCACCTCGTGCCATAGCAAGCGGACGGAAGCGATGCTGCGCCAGACCTACGCCAGCGTGACGGAATATGCCGAGCTCGCGCAGAAATTGCCGGACGATGTTTACGCCGCCATTTTATCGACGAACGATCCCGGCTATCTCGCTGACTTTATCGCCCAGCAGCTCAACCTGCGCTATCAGGACAAACAGGATATCCTCGACGAGCTGCGCCCGCTGCCGAGATTGCAGCGCATGAACGAGATTCTGCGCCGCGAGATCGAAGTTACCGCCATGGAGCAGGACATTGAAAGCAAGGTCCGCTCCCGCGTCGGAAAAATTCAGAAGGATTTTGTCCTGCGCGAGCAGATCAAGGTCTTACAGAACGAGATCGGTGAGGGCGGGGAGGACGAAGAACTCGACGAGTATCGCGAGAAGATCAGCAAGGCGCACCTGAGCGAAGAAGTGGAGCGCAAGCTGCTGAAGGATGTGGACAAGCTCGCCAAGCAGCCGTTCGGCAGCGCCGAGGCGAGTGTGCTGCGCAACTATCTCGACACCTGCATGGAAATGCCCTGGGGCGAGGAGACGAAGGAGCGCGCCAGCGTAGACGCCGCGCGCAAGATTCTTGACCGCGACCACTACGGCTTGCAGAAGGTCAAGGAGCGCATTTTAGAGTTCATCGCCGTGCGCCAGCTCAACCCCGAGGCGAAGGGGCAGATTTTATGTCTCGTCGGCCCTCCGGGCGTTGGCAAGACGTCGATCGCGCTGTCGGTCGCCAAGGCGATGAACCGCAAGGTCGCGCGGCTGTCGCTCGGCGGCGTGCGTGACGAGGCGGACATCCGCGGCCACCGCAAGACCTACATCGGCGCGATGCCCGGCCGCATCATCGAGGCTATCTCCCGCAGCGGCTCGATGAATCCGCTGCTCGTGCTCGACGAGGTCGACAAGATGGGCAGCGACGGGCGCGGCGACCCCGCGAGCGCACTTCTCGAAGTGCTCGACAGCGAGCAGAACTACGCCTTCCGCGACCACTATCTTGAAATTCCCGTCGATCTGAGCCGCGTGATGTTCATCATGACGGCCAACACGCTCGACACCATTCCGCGCCCGCTGCTCGACCGCATGGAGATCATTGAAATCCCCAGCTACACGGACGAGGAGAAGGTGCAGATTGCGCAGCGGCACCTGCTGCCCAAGGAGCGTCAGGCCCACGGGCTGACGGCCTCGAGCCTGCGCGTGGACGAGAGCGCCATCCGCGCGGCCATCGCGCTCTACACGCGCGAGAGCGGCGTGCGCTCGCTTGAGCGTCAGCTCGGCAAGATCTGCCGCAAGGCGGCAATGCAGCTTGCTACAAGCGATGTAAAGCGAGTCACCGTGACAGAGAAGAACATCAAGGACTTCCTCGGTGCGCCGCGTGCTGCGCAGGAAAAGATTCCCGAAAAGGACCTTGTCGGCGTGGTGAACGGCCTTGCGTGGACCGAAGTGGGCGGCGAAATTCTGCCCGTCGAGGTCGGCGTGATGGACGGCAGCGGCAAGGTCGAGCTCACGGGCAACCTGGGCGACGTGATGCAGGAGAGCTGCCGCGCGGCACTCTCGTGCCTGCGCCAGCGGGCGCAGGAGCTCGGCATCGCGCCGGACTTCTACAAGACGAAGGACATCCATATCCACTTCCCTGAGGGGGCCATCCCCAAGGACGGACCCAGCGCCGGTATTGCCATCGCGACAGCGGTGCTCTCCGCGCTGACGGGGCAGGCGGTACACCGCGATGTCGCCATGACGGGTGAGATCACGCTGCGCGGCCGTGTGCTCGCCATCGGGGGCTTGCGCGAAAAGACAATGGGCGCGCTGCGCGCGGGCGTACATACGGTCATTCTCCCGAAGGAGAATGAAAAGGACCTCGACGAGATCGACCCGCTGGTGCGCGAAAAGCTGCGCTTTGTACCGGTCGAGACGGTGGACGCCGTCTTTGCCGAAGCGCTGGTGCTGCCCGAAAAATGCACCGCTGCCGCGCACGAGAGCTATCTTCCTCCCGTGCAGGAGAGCGCGCACAGCGCGCTGCGTGCGGGCGAAATGAGCTGAAAGGAAACGAAAACCATGGCGATCAACTTCAACAAGGTCGAATTCATCCTCTCGGCGGCGTCGGAAAAGCAGTTCATGCGCGACGGGATGCCGCAGCTCGCGTTTGCGGGGCGGTCGAACGTCGGCAAATCGTCCGTCATCAACCGGCTCGTCAACCGCAAGAACTTTGCCCGCGTGGGTGCGTCCCCGGGCAAGACCTCGCAGATCAACTACTTTAAGATCGACGGCAAACTCTACCTCGTCGACCTGCCGGGCTACGGCTACGCCAAGGTCTCCAAGACCGAGCGCGACCGCTGGGGCAAGCTGATGGAAAACTATTTTCAGTCTGCGGGGCTCATTCACCTCGGTGTGCAGATCGTCGACGCGCGGCACAAGCCGACGGCGGACGACGTGACGATGCACGACTACTTCGTGCAGACGGGCTGTCCCGTCGTGATCGTGGCAAACAAGCTCGACAAGCTCAAAGCGCGCGAGATCGAGCCGAATCTTGCCCAAATTCGCGAGACGCTGAGTTTGCGCGACGATGAGCTCGTCATTCCGTTCTCTGCCGAAAAGGGCACGGGCAAGGAGCAGCTGATTGCGGCGATCCTCGACCATTTGAACGACTGAAAAGGAATAATGCTTCACAGAAAAGCCTCTGTATGGGTTGACCATACAGAGGCTTTTTATCGTATTTCCCGGGGAATCAGCGGCGCAGCGTCAAAAGCGCGGTGCAGTGGGAGAAGGATTCAAACGTCAGCGCAGGGAAGTGAGGGCGGAGCTCGTCATAGACGAAGTAAATTTCATCCTCGTCCCACTCACTGCCTGCCGCAGTTCGACACGCTTCGAGCTCTTCGCGCGTGCGGAAGGCGACGTCGCCGATGAAAAGACAGCCGTCCTGCTTCAAAAGCGGCAGAAGCGCGCGAAGAAAGTCGATTTTCTGCGTGTCCGTCAGGTGGTGGAGCGAGTAGGTCGCGACGATGGCGTCGTACTGCTGCGCACGAAGCTCGGGCACAAGGCCTTTGGAAAAATCGCCCTGATAGAGCCGCGCGTCCGGCATCTTTGCCTGCGCCAGTTCGATCATGCGCGCGGAAAAGTCCTGCCCATAGATGCGGCAGCCATGCTCGTAGAGCCGCGAGGTCAAAACGCCTGTGCCGAAGCCAATGTCCAGCACATCACGCCCGCTCTGCGCGAGCACGCGCTGATAGAGCGCATTCATCATGGCGCGGTAACCCGCAAAGGGATAGCGGTCGTTCTCGTCGGAGAGGCCGACGCTCTTGTCATAGCCGTCGGCCCAGAGGTCGAAGCCGGTATTGTTCAGCATGTCAGTCCTCCTTTTCGTTCAGCGGGGGAAGTCCCAGCTCATAGAACGCCACGGCGCTCGCTGCGGCGACATTGAGCGAGTCGACGCCGTGGTACATCGGGATCCTGACCGTGTAGTCGCAGCTCGCGATGGTCGAGGACGCGAGCCCGTCACCCTCCGTGCCCATGACGATGGCAAGCTTTTCTTCGGCGGCAAGGCGCGGATTGTCGAGCCGTACGGAGTCATTGCGCAGTGCCATCGCGACGGTGCGGAAGCCGAGATCGCGCAGCAGCTGCGTCCAGTCGCCGCTTTCGGGCAGGTAGGTCCACGGGATGAGGAACACATTTCCCATGCTGACGCGCGAGGCGCGGCGATAGAGCGGATCGCTGCCCGCGGTCGTGAGCAGCACCGCGTCCATGCCGAGCGCGGCGGCAGAGCGGAAGATCGCGCCGATGTTCGTCGGATTCATCACGTTTTCGAGCACGACGACGCGCCGCGCATTGCGGCAGACGTCCTCGACGCTTGGGAGCTTCGGCCGCCGCATGGCGCAGAGCATACCGCGCGTCAGGTGAAAGCCAGTGAGCTGTGTCAGCACGGATTCATCAGCGGTGTAAACCGGAATATCTTGACAGCAGCGGGCGAGAATTTCGCGCCCCTTGCCCTGCGTATGCTGCCGCTCCATCAGAAACGACACCGGCTCACAGCCCGCATCAAGCGCACGGCCGATGACGAGCGGACTTTCCGCGACGAAGAGCGCGTTGTCGGGGTCCGCGCGATTGAGCAGTTGGTTTTCAGTCAGGCGCGCGTAAACGTCGAGCGCGGGATCGGAAAAATCGTGGATTTCGATGATGTTTGCCATAGGTCTTCCTTTTTAAGATTCTAAGATGTTCAGCAGTGCGGCGACGTCCGGCAGAACGAACGTCGGCTGCGGGTCAGCGGTGGGAAGGTCTTCTTCCTTCGTTTCGCCCGAGAGAACGAGCAGCGTGTCGATGCCCGCGTTCGCGCCGCTGGCGATATCCGTGTAGATGCGGTCGCCCACGAGCAGTGTTTCCTGCGCGGAAACGCTCGCCTCAAGCATTGCGAGCTGCGGCATCAGCGGTTCGGGCTTGCCGATGACGATGGGGCGGCGGGAAGTCGCGCGCCAGAGCATTTCGCACACGCTGCCGCAATCGGGCACGAAGCCGTAGGCCGTGGGGCAGACCCAGTCGGGATTTGTCGCAACGTAGGGAACGCCCTGACCGAGCAGGATGCAGGCGTCCTCCAGCTTTTGAAATGTCAGCTCGGTGTCGAAGCCCATCAGGAGCGCGTTCGCGTCCTCACGCCGTTCTGAGACGGTAAAGCCCGCCGCGCGGAGCTGTGATTTCATCGACTCCGTACCGCAGACGTAATAGCGTCGGTTTTCTCCGCCGTGCTCGCGGAGATAGTGAATCAGCGCGTCGACCGAGGTGAGAAAATCGGCCGCTTCCGTCGCGACGCCGAGGCGTGTGAGCTTTTTGACGTAGGCCGCTACGCTGCGCGAGGAGTTGTTCGTCAGAAAGCGGTACTGCCCGCCGCGTGCGCGGATGGCAGAGAGCAGCTCGCGGACGCCGGGAAAAAGCCGGTCGCCCAAGTACAGCGTGCCGTCGAGGTCGAAAAGAAAGAGCTTTTTGCACTGAAGCGGATTATGGTCAACCATCAGTCACGCCTTCTTTTTGCTGTCGATCGCAATGAAGAAGAATGAGCTCACCGCCAGAAGATAGGGGTAGAAGAGGTTTGGGATGATGTCGAACGCCGAGATGGCGTAGCCCAGCTCGTGCGCCGCGGAGATCGCGACGAGCATCTGCGCGCCGTAGGGGATGATGCCCTGAAAGATGCAGGAGAACGTGTCAAGGAGCGACGCGGCCTTGCGCGGGGTGATGCCGTATTCCTCGCTCATTTCCTTGGCGATGGGGTTCGCCATAACGATGGCGACGGTGTTGTTCGCGGTGGCAATGTCCATCGCGCCGACGAGAAGGCCCATGCCGATCTGGCCTCCGCGCTTGCCGCGAAACGCCTTTCTGATCCAGCCGAGCAGCGCTTCAAAGCCGCCGTACTCACGGATCAGCGCACAGATGGCGGAAACTAAGATCGCGACCATCGAGGTTTCAAACATGCCGGCCGCGCCGCTGCCCATGTTCTCGAGCAGGGCCTTGACTGCGAGGATGCCGGTCTGCCCCGTCGCGCCGGTCGCGAGCGCGATGACCGCGCCGGATACGATACCGATGAGCAGCACGACAAAGACGTTGATACCGATGATGCCGCCGATGAGCACGAGCACATAGGGGATGATCTGAATGAGATTGTAGGCAGGGATGGGCGCGGGGTGCACGTCCGCATTCAGCGTCAGCACGAGGATGAGTGCGAGCGACGCGAGCGCGGCGGGGAAGGCGATGTGGAAATTTTCGCGGAATTTGTCCTTCATCGCGCAGCCCTGCCCGTTGCAGGCGGCGATGGTTGTGTCGGAAATGAAGCTCAGATTGTCACCGAACATTGCCCCGCCCATGACGGACGCGACACACAGAGGCAGGGAATAGCCGCTTGCCGCGGCGATGGGGATGGCGATGGGGACGATGAGCGTGATGGTGCCGACGCTCGTGCCCATCGCGGTGGAGACAAAGCAGCTTACGACGAACAGCACCGCCACGGCGAATTTCGACGGGATGATCGAGAGCATGAAGTACGCAACGCTCTCCGCACTCGAGCGGCCCACGACGCCGACGAACATACCCGCGGCTAAGAAGATGAGCAGCATCGTGATGATGTTCTTATCGCCCACACCATGGCCCATCAGCGTGAGCTTTTCGTCGAACGACAGCGCGCGGTTCTGGCAGCAGGCTACGAGCAGCGCGATGAGAAAGATGACGACGATGGGGATGGAATAAAATCCCATCGGGATTTTGAGCACGTACTCAAAGATCAGGCCGAGGCCCAGATACAGGACAAGGAACACTAAGATCGGCAGCAGCGCCGCGGGATTGGCTTTTTTTGACATGGGATGACACTCTCTTTCTCCAAACATAAAAAAAGCTCCTGCGTGGAGCTTTTTGTGCGATATGAATTATTATAAGGAGCGTGGAGGACCTTGTCAAGTGAGATTTGCCCAAAATTGAGCGCAAAAGGGCTTGACAGAAGGACTCTAATCTGTTAGTGTACAAATATACTCTAACAGATTAGAGAGGGAACAAGATGGAAACGCCGAAAATTTTTGAGAGCGAATACCGCTTTTGCCAAATTCTGTGGGCACACGAGCCGGTCAAGAGCCGTGAATTGGTCGCGCTCTGCGCCGAGCACCTGGGCTGGAAACCGACGACGACCTACACGGTCATCAAACGGCTCTCTGAGCGCGGGGTGCTGAAAAACGAGAATACTGTCGTCACGTCGCTCATCTCACAGGACGAGGCGCAGACCGCCGAGATTGACGAACTGCTCGACAAGCGCTTCGACGGCTCGCTGCCTGCGGTCGTCGCCGCGTTTACAAAGTCGAGCCACGTGAGCGACAAAGAGCTTGACGAGGTGCAGAAAATGATCGACCTTTACCGAAAGGAGAATCATCATGGATGACGTCTTTTTGAAGCTCGTGAACCTCAGCATCAGCGCAAGCTGGCTCATTCTGGCGGTGCTCGTGCTGCGGGTTGTCCTCAAAAAAGCGCCGAAGTGGGTCATGCCGCTTCTCTGGGGTGTGGTCGCACTGCGGCTTGTCTGCCTGTTTTCGATTGAAAGCGCGCTCTCGCTCATCCCGAGCGCCGAGACCATCCCAAGCGAGATCGTGACCGAAACGCGCGAGCCGGTGCTCTACGAGCAGGCGACGCTTGACATCGTCACGAATCCGACGCTGCCTTCGGCGGCGGAGGTCCCCGTCGGCGTGAGCCGCCAGCAGGCGCAGGTGGACTTCAACATCTACAGCGTCCTCTGGCTCGCCGGCATGGCGGCGCTGCTCGTCCACGCGCTCGTGAGCGCGGGAAAGCTGAAAAGAAAGCTCGCAACGGCGATTTTGCTGCGAGATAACATCTACGAGAGCGAATTTGTCGATTCGCCGTTCGTCTTCGGCGTGGTGAAGCCGAACATTTATCTTCCCATGCACATGGACGAGGGGACGGCGGCGTATGTCATCGCGCACGAGCACGCGCACCTCGCCCGCCGCGACCACTGGTGGAAGGTGCTCGGCTACCTCGTGCTTGCGCTGCACTGGTTCAATCCGCTGGTGTGGGTCGCCTACATCCTCTTCTGCCGCGACATTGAGCTCGCGTGTGATGAAAAAGTCGTCAAGGGGCTGGACGGTGCGGCGCGCGCGGACTATTCACAGGCGCTGTTGTCCTGCGCCGCGCCGAAAAGAGCCGTTGCGGCCTGCCCGCTGGCATTCGGCGAGGGGAACATCAAAACGCGCGTGAAAAGCGCGCTGCACTACAAAAAGCCCGCGTTTTGGGTCGCCGCGGCAGCGGTGCTCGCGGTCGTGATCGTGGCCGTGTGCTTTTTGACGAATCCGAAGTCGGAGCGCGGCAGCCTTGTCTGGGCGCAGAAGCTGAATGCGGCGGACGTTGCGTCGATCGAGCTCTACGTTCCGGCGGAAGGGAAGGCGCGGCAGTATAAAAAACTCGGTACGGAAGAAATGGCACAGGCAGTCGAACTGATCAACAGCAGCCGCGGCACATATATCGAAAAACCGGAGACGGTTTACGGCGGCTTGCCGGTGTGGTTCCTCCTCACGATGGACGACGGCACGGTGCATGCTGTCGGCAGCGTAGTGGGCCATTATCTGATCATCGACGGCGATACTTTTGATGCGGACGTCGAGAATCAGGCGGAATGGGAAAACTATGTGCTAAAGGGCGATTCGGCAAGTCCAATCGACATGGCAGACCGGCTGTCGTATGCACTCTATGGGATGACAACGGGGGTGTATACGCTCGGCGAGGCCGTTTTCGAGGATTCCGTATGGGAAACCAGCTATGAGGAGACCTTTGCCAACACGAAGTCCACGCCCGAGCTGTGGCTTTCCTCCGCACTTGGCACGGACATGACCGGTATTCTGTACGGTACAGTGACGGCGGCGAGAGGATACAGCTACCGTGTTTCCGAGTGGGAAGAGATCGACCTGACCGTGAGCAACTTCGACTGGCTGTTCCGCAGCGGAAGCGGCGAAGATTGGGACGGTACGAGCGCCGCGAGGCTGCGCCGCGAAAATGCCCATGCCTGGCGCGGCACGAGAACGGGCGAGGACGTCAATACGACGGTGCCGATGGCGGAGATCAGGCGTCAGGACGAGCTCACGGCGATGGACCAGTGGCTCTTATTGCAGCAGAAGGACGGCAGTCTTTACCTCGTGATGGGCTATCGCAGCGGGGGACTTCCCTACAGCGGGGCGCATCCCTACCGCTGGATCGTCCGCCTGAACGGCGGCGCGACCGAGCTGACCCGCGCTGACCTGAACGGCGACGGGATCGAGGAAGTGATCTCCTATACCGGCACTTCCGCGCAGGAGCCGTACCGGCTGCGGGTGAGCAATCAGAGCGGCGAAGAGCTCTGGAGCGCGGAGCTGGGGCTGGCGCACGTGGGCTGGAGCAGCTATTTCCTCTATCGCGACAGCGTCAAGACGGCGCTATTGCGCTACGAGCCGACAATCTATCAGGGCGAGGCGTCGTATTCCTATAGGCTCTTTCTGCTCAGCGGAAGGGAGACGACCACGCTGGCGGAGAATTCGGTGAGCTTCAGCATAAATCCCGATTCCAAAGACCCATGGCCCGCCGAGGCGCGGAAATTCGCGGACGAGGTCAACAGGCTTTTAGACAAGAGCGAGCTGCTGTTCTCCACGCTGAACGCCGAGCTGCATTCCTACGGCGATGGCACGGTCATCCGCTGCGCAGAGCCGTCGGAGAGCGACGGAAGCAGGGCGCTGGCGTCCGCCGACCTCGACAACGACGGCAGGGCAGAGCAGATCATCTGCGAGAAAGCGTTCGGCGGCTATGAGCTGTGCGTCGCCGACGACAACGGCGAGGAGCTGATGCGCGACCGCATGTGGGAGGGCGACGTCTACTTCCTCTGCCGCGAAAACGGACGCGACATGCTGCTGCAATACAGCTTAAACGAGGGCAAAAATCGAGACGCGATCAGCTATTGTGACTACTACTACGGCCTTCACACCTTTGACGGCGGCAAACTGAACATCGTGGAAAACAACAACACGAGCATTTATCTGAACTGGGACGGAACGCAGAAGGGCGATTGGGGCGAATCGCAGCAGGCATTCGCAGCGCGCGTCAATGAGCTGATCGACCAGAGCGAATTTCTCATTGCCCAACAGGACGGCGAGCTCATTTTGACGAGCGAGGTGCAGCGCTGGTACTGCGTATCGCCGAAAACGATCAGGGTGGCAATGGATGACACAACGATCTATATCGACAGAAAAAGCTGGGACTTTGCCGAACAGTACCCGTCGCTCAAAGGGTTTGAGGACATTGGGACCGCAGGCAACTACTTTGTGGCGTTCGGTAGCCTGGGGGAGAAAAACGACCTCTACGTGGTGTTCAATTTCGTGGCCGGCACGCTGCTCAAGACCTTCCCCGGCAACAACCTTATCTGGCAAGGAGATGACCTTTCCACCGCGGTCTACTCCTACTGGTCCGACGTCTACGCGCTCAACGGGACGAAGCTCGCCGCGCTCGAACTCGCGAGCGGCGAGGAGATCAGCGGCCTCGCCTTTGCGCCCGACGGCGTGTCGATCATTGCGACGGTCTCCGGCAAGAGCGGCGAGCGTAAGGTGACGGTCACGCGCGAGGGCAGCGCGTAGCAGACCTCGCGCACCGACTGGACGGAGGGCGACGGCGCGGAGCGCACGTACTTCGCCCCTGTCGGGATCGAGGGGAACGAGACATTTCTGGCGACGGTCGGCGTGAGCTACCGGCTGGAACAGCAGTCGGACGGCACATCCCGCATCGCGGAGATCACAGGCGCGGAGGGACTCACGCTGCCGCGCTATCGCCGCGGCTGGGTCAGCGTGGATGAAAAGGCAGACGTCCTGGACGCCGTGATCGCGGACGACGGCAAGAGCGCCGACGTGACGGTGCAGTATTACGCGAGCCTTGGGTCGGGGTATCAGACGTACACGGCGGGGGTTCATATTGTCGCACCGTAGGGGTGCGAGGGGTTCCCCACACCGTGTGGGGATGCGACAAGGGGGGATGTTCTCTTTCCTCGGAAAGAGAACATCCCCCCCTTACATCCCCCAAGAGAAAGGGACGAGGGGCCTTCCCCCTCGACCCCGCACATTGTGAGTTTGCAGCTTGAATGACTGCACGCGCTGCGCAGTGTGGGTGCGGTGTACATGGCTTCGCCATGAATCTTC
>ERZ791645.2098-NODE-2098-length-10740-cov-2.550585_pt1 | contig 10740 bp, 11 predicted proteins | sample MGYA00509939_ERZ791645 | MGnify/ENA primary metagenome ERZ791645 (study PRJEB30046, sample SAMN00715249) | human gut metagenome | study: EMG produced TPA metagenomics assembly of the A metagenome-wide association study of gut microbiota in type 2... | reverse complement strand
ATCTTGCTGAAATGGACGTAAATTTAGTCTTAGATGGAGAATTTCCTAGGACAATTGATGAATGGCAAGAGGTACCGGCTATTTGGGATGCTGTTAGGTATAAATGCGATCAAGATAGAGAAAAAGGTAAATATATTTTAACTGGTTCAGCAACTCCAGCCACAACACAGGTTCACCATTCTGGAGCAGGAAGAATATGCAAAATGAAAATGTATACGATGTCATTGTATGAGTCTGGAGATTCCACAGGAGAAGTATCTTTAATGGATCTGTTTAATGGAAAAGTTGAAAATAAAAAGGTTGCAAAACCAGAATTTAGTTGGCTTGCAGAGTTAATTGTTAGAGGTGGATGGCCAGAAACTGTTGGACTTAGCGCAGAAAGTGCAAGGAGAATAACTAAAAGTTATTGGGAAGCAGTACTTGAAAAAGATATTACCGAAATTGACGGAGTAAAAAGAGACAAAAATAAAATGGAAATGCTAATAAGGTCACTTGCGAGAAATGAAACATCAATTTCTCCAATAACAGTGTTAGTAAAAGACATTGCAGAAAGCACAGATGAAGAGGAGTTGTTAGTAAGCAGAAACACGGTAACCGATTATCTAGATGTGCTAGACAGATTACATCTTATAGAAAACCAAAACTCCTTCATGTATAAAATTCGTTCAAAAGCGAATGTGGGAAAAAATCCAAAAAGACATTTTGTTGACCCATCACTTGGGTGTGCGGCACTTAACATTACTCCAGAAAAATTAATGAATGATTTAAATACATTTGGATTATATTTTGAGGCTTTATGCGAGAGAGACTTGAGAATTTATGCAGAAAGTATAGATGCAAAGTTATATCACTATAGAGAAAATACAACTGGAATGGAAGTAGATGCAATAGTTGAAATTGCTGATGGCGAGTATGGAGCAATAGAAATTAAACTAGGTTCAAACAAAGAAGAAGAGGCAGCCGAAACTCTAAAGAAATTTTATGAGATGGCAGAGGTAAAACCAAAATTTATGTGTATAATATGTGGATTATACGATGCTGTTGTGAGAAGACCAGATGGAATATATGTGCTACCAATAACAGTGTTAAAGACATAAAGAACTTTACAAAAATATTGATTTATGCTATAATAAATACGTTGACAAGAGTTGTCACACCTTTGAAAAGGTAAAACTATTCGGAGGTGTAAGCCTCCGAGCGATTGTAAGGAGACTAATATTATGAAACAAAAGATGAAAATTAATTTGATTGAAGTACGGAATCATGTTAAAATTATATTGCTAATGTTGGCAATTTGTACGCTGGTAATGTCTTTTATTTCAGGAATATTTATTTTGGAAAAGAAAATAAATGAAAAAACATACCCAAAGACTGAAGAGTACGAAGGTTATTACTTATTTGAAACACCAAATTCACAAGAGTATCTGGAATTTATTTCGGAATTCGATTATGCTGAATACGAAATCGTGAATGTTTCAGGCAATTATAGTACAGTGGGTGCAGAAAAAGAACTTTATATGGTAACGTACAAAAAAATAACATAACAATAAAGGCAGGTGGAAGTTGGATTGCGGTTCAACTTCCATCTGCCTTTGTTATACATTTTACTAATTACATATTTTAATAGGATTTAAATAAGAAAAAGGTTGATTTTGCAACAAATAGTATTGATTTTACGCCATTTTTATTGTAGAATATGGGAGTATAAAAATAAGGCTTTCAAGACTTAATTTGAAAACTAAATGTCATGAAAGGAGCAAATAGAATGAAGGTTAGTAAAGAAGAATTATTACATATAGCAAATCTTGCAGATTTAAAAATAAAAGATGATGAAATAGACAACTATTTAGCCAATTTGCAAGATATTTTAAATTTTGCAGAAATTGTAAACAAGGCACCAATAGATGATTTACAAGAAACAATCGGTGCAAACGAGAATTCAAATGTATTCAGAAAAGATGAAGTAAAAATGTTTGAAAATCACGAAGGTTTAATGGCAAACGCACCAGAAAAAGAAAGAGATATGTTTAAAATACCAAAGGTTATATCTTAAGAGAGAAAGGAACGCATGAATATGGGAAAATTATTTGTAATAGATGGAACAGATGGAAGTGGCAAGCAGACACAGCTAGAGACTTTGAAGAAGAGGCTAACAGACGAAAAAATAGATTATAGAACTGTTAGTTTTCCAAACTACGATAGTCCATCATCTTCACTAGTTAAAATGTATTTGGCTGGAGAGTTTGGCACAGATGCAAAAGCAATTAGCCCATATATTGCTTCTACATTTTATGCGGCAGATAGATATGCAACTTATGTAACACAATATAAAGAGTACTATGAGAATGGTGGAATAATTCTTGCAGATAGATATACCACGGCTAATATGGTTCATCAGGCAGGAAAAATTCAAGATAAGTCTGAAAGAAAAAAGTTTTTAGACTGGTTATGGGATTTTGAGTTTAATTTATACGGACTTCCAGTTCCAGCAGAGGTGTTTTTCTTGAATATGCCACCAGAATATTCTGCAAAGCTTATGAAAAATAGAGAAAACAAAATAACACATGAGGCAAAAAAGGACATACATGAGAAAGACCAAGTGTATTTAACACAAGCCTATAATGCTGCATGTGAGCTTTCTAAGGAGTATAATTGGTACGAGATTAAATGTGTTAAAGATGGAAAAATTAGAACTATTCAAGATATAAATGACGAGATTTTTACGGAGGTAAAAAAACACATATAGGAGGTAAATTGGCAGATGGAAGATATTACAAGACTTACAGTCCACGAGCTTGTGGAAAAATTGAATAAAAATGAATTATCTTCAGAAGAAATTGTAAAAGCTTACAAGGCAAGAATTGAAGATAAAGAAAAAGATGTAAAAGCCTTTATTACAACTACTTTAGATGAAGCAGAAAAAGAAGCTGTTAAGGCTGACGAAGAAAGAAAAAATGGAGCAAAATCGAGTTTTGCAGGTGTTCCAATTGGAATAAAGGACAACCTATGCACGAATGGAGTAAAAACAACATGTGCATCTAAAATGCTAGAAAACTTCGTTGCACCATACGATGCGACAGTTGTTGAAAAGCTAAAAGAGCAAGACATAATCAGTTTAGGAAAGCTAAACATGGATGAATTTGCGATGGGGAGTTCAACAGAAAATTCTGCAATGCAAATCACACACAACCCATGGAATTTAAACAAAGTACCAGGAGGTTCTTCAGGAGGTTCTGCAGCAGCCGTTGCAGCAGACATGGTACCATGGGCTTTAGGTTCAGACACAGGTGGATCTATTCGTGAGCCATCATCTTTCTGTGGAGTTGTTGGACTAAAACCAACTTATGGATTAGTTTCAAGATATGGATTAGTTGCATTTTGCATCATCACTAGATCAAATTGGACCCATCACAAAAGATGTACGAGATTCAGCAATGTTATTAAATCTAATAACAGGACATGATGAAAAAGACTCTACATCATACGATAGACCAAAAGATGATTATGTAGTAGCATTAAAAAATGATGTAAAAGGATTAAGAATTGGAGTACCAAAAGAATTCTTTGGAGAAGGAATACAAGATGATGTTAAAGAGCAGCTACAAAATGCAATAGAGACATATAAACAATTAGGAGCAAAAGTTGAAGAATGTTCACTAGACATAGCTGAATATGCTTTAGCAACATATTATATAATTGCATGTGCAGAAACAAGTTCAAATTTAGGCAGATTTGATGGAATACGATATGGATATAGAGCAAAAGACTTTACAAATCTAAAAGAATTATACAGAAAGTCAAGAACAGAAGCTTTCGGAGAAGAAGTAAAGAGAAGAATAATTCTTGGAACTTATGTATTATCATCAGGATATAATGTATCTAGCAGATATCTGTACAGTTTCAATAAACATCGCAAGTGTACCCGCAATCTCGATACCTTGCGGAGTAGATAAAAATGGAATGCCAGTAGGAATGCAATTAATAGGAGATAGATTCAGTGAAGCTAAACTACTAAATGCAGCTTACACATTTGAACAGAAAATACAATTTAAACAAAATCATAAACCAGAATTCAAAAAATAAAATGATTGGAGATAAAGATGAAAAAATCTGTAAAGATCATTGTGATTTGTCTTATAATTGTAGCTATATTTATAGCTATTGATATAATTAATAATAAAGTTGAACAAAATAATATAAACAATAATATAATAGATGAAACTACAAATAATATAAATGAGAATTATATAAGTAATGTAGTAAATAAAAATAATAAAGTAACTGATAACAGTTCAATAATTGAATGCAAAGAAAAAGTCAAGCAAATAATGAGCAAAATGACTTTAGAAGAAAAAGTTGGACAAATGTTTTTAGCAAGATATCCATCTTCAGGAGTAACAAATGAGATTGAAGATGGAAAACCCGGTGGCTATATTTTATTTGGAAGAGATTTTGATAATAAGACCAAAAGCAAAATAATTTCTGAGCTTGAAAACAATCAAAAAGCAAGCAAAATAAAAATGATATTAGGAGTAGATGAAGAAGGAGGAACAGTTGTAAGAGTAAGTTCCCATAAAGCATTTAGAAGCTCTAAGTTTTTATCACCACAGGAAATTTATAATAAAGGTGGAATAGATGCAGTATTGCAAGACTCAGAAGAAAAATCAGGATTGCTAAAAAGTCTTGGAATTAATATGAATTTAGCACCAGTTGCAGATATTACATCAAATACCAATGCATTCATTTATAAAAGAACTTTAGGACAAGATGTTCAAACAACAGCAAATTACATTGCAGAAATTGTAAAAAATATGAAACAGTCAAATATAATATCAGTACTTAAACACTTTCCTGGATATGGAGATAATGTTGATACACATACAGGAATAGCAATAGACGAAAGAACAATGGAAGAATTTGAACAAACAGATTTTATACCTTTTCAAAGTGGAATACAAAATGGAACTCCATGTATACTAGTAAATCATAATATAGTAAAATGCATGGATAGTACAATGCCAGCATCATTATCAAAAAATGTACATGAAATTTTAAGAAATAAATTAAACTTTACAGGAGTAGTTATTACAGATGACTTAGCAATGGATGCTGTAAAAAAATATGCAGAAAATAATGAAACAGCTGTGCAAGCTGTATTAGCAGGAAATGACATGATAATATCATCAGACTTTTTAGCACAAAAGCAAGAAGTTTTAGATGAAATAAATGCGGGAAAAATAGATATAGAATTGATAGATAATGCAGTAGAAAGAATACTATCAATGAAATATGCTTATGGAATAATAAGTGATTAATAATAGGAGGAAAAATAATGGCAAACTAGGATTATGAAGAGATAATTGGACTAGAAGTACATGCGGAATTATCAACAAAAACAAAGATATTTTGCTCATGTTCAACAGAATTTGGTGCTGATCCAAATACACATGTATGTCCAGTATGTATGGCAATGCCAGGAGCATTACCAGTACTAAATGAAAAAGTTGTTGAATATGCAGTAAAAGCAGGACTTGCAACAAATTGCTCAATATCACAAGATAGTAAAAATGATAGAAAAAACTATGCAATACGATTATCAGATGAATATATTGAAAATATAAGAAAAGAACTACCAGAAATGCCAGAAAGCAGAAAAGCAAGATACATTTCTGAGTTACACTTATCTGAAAAAGATAGCAACTATTTAACAAGCTCAAAAGCATTATCAGACATTTTTGAAAAAACAGGGAAAATATGCAAGAACTATAAAGCCGTATGTAACTGGTTAAATTCAGACATAGCTAGAATATTAAACGAAAAAGAAATCGAACCAGAACAGATTCCGTTTACAGCAGAACAATTAGCAGAATTAGTAGAACTAATTGATGCAGGAACAATAAGTTCAAGCATAGGCAAAAAAGTAATACCAAATTGCAATTAGAAAATGCAAAAGTAGAAAGTCAAAAAGAGTTTCATCAAGAACAAGAACTAAAAGATAAGCAGAGAAAACTTGATAGTATAAATGCAGAATTAAAAATTAATGATGATGACCATGAAATTTTAGGAGATGAACAAGAAGAATTAATAAGAAATTTAGATTCTGAAGAATTAAAAATAAAAAGCAATGAAGAATGGATAAGAAAATTTGAAAAGAATATGCATATTGATAAATTAGATAATATTATTATAAATGAATTAATAGAAGATATACAAGTTTATGATAATGGTAATATAAACATAATATTTAAATATCAAGATGAATTTATTGAAGCAATTGACTTTATAAAAAGAGAAAAATATAATATAATGTTAAAGAATGTTGTATAAATTAAGCAAAGGAGTGAATAAATTGGCTAATAAAAAAGATATAAATGAAAATATAAATGAGTCAGATAAGGTGTTTAGAAAAGTCGTACTATCATGTGATGTCAGGAAAAATGGAAACCACCTTGAAAACATTGAAATATAAAGCTTTTAATACGAATACATATTACATTTTTTTAGCTTTTTTATATAGATAATGTAGTTATTGAAATAATATCTAACAGATAGAAGATAAATAAGGATAGAAAAATTTGGAATAAGTAAAAAATACTTTTCAACATTTCAAATTTATGTTATAGTAATTTTAGAAAACAAGAGAGGAAGGTTATATATAATATGTTAAAAAAAGTAAGAATAGTAGTATTAATTATAGCAATAATTGTAACAGCAACTATACCAGTATTAGTAAGAGCTAAAAGCTTAGAAAAAGAAAAAAAAGACTTTGCAAATGTTGTTTTCTTTGCATACTTTAGAGGAGATACAGAGGGAAAAGAATATTTGATAAATAATTATCAAGACTTTGTAAAAATGTATGAAGGCGAAGGAAACTTATCTGTAAAAGGATACTTAAATAAAGTATCATATGGAAAATTTAATTTAATAAATATTTTTCCACAATATGATGGGAAACAGTTAGTTCCAATAGAATTACCATGTACAGCAGAAGATGCAGAAAAATCTAATGTGGACTATACAATAATAAATACTATAATTTCTTCTATATCAGGAATTAATGACAATTTAGACTACGATAATGATGGCTACATAGATAATTTTTCTATTATATTAAAAGGAGGTTCTGATGAAGTAGATTCGAACACTACATTAGTTAGCCATAAAAGTGATTATGGAGAAAATGATAAATGGTCTAACAAAAAACTAGGGACATACAATATGTTAAATACATATTCAATTTCAAATAGCAAAGCAGGAGTGATTGCACACGAATTTTTGCATTCTTTGGGATATCCAGATTTATATACATCTAATGGAACGTATCCAGTATATATATGGGATATAATGGGAGCTGTGGCCCAGCAAATGTCATATCCGCTAGCATATTTAAGAATGAAATTTACAAACTGGCTAACTATAGATACAATTACAACTAGTCAAACGCTTACATTAAGCTCACAAGATAACGCAAATGGGAAACAAGCATATATTTTAAAATCACCATTAAACGAATATGAACTATTTGTAGTAGAATTTAGAAAAAAACCAACAGATTTTACTAGCCTAGATAGAATGATAGGAAACTCAGGAATGATAGTATATAGAATAGATACAACAGTAGAAGGTTTAAATAATAATAGAGGAAAAACTGGTGTATATGTTTTTAGGCAGGAAAGTGGACTTCAAGATGATGCTACTCTAAGATATGAAGCATATAATGCATCATATTCAAAGGAACAAGGAAAAACACTGATAGGTTCTAGTGATTTAAATGTAACTAAAGGAGCATTAACATTTAGTGATGGTAGTAACTCTGGAATAGTTATAAGTAATATATCTAGTAGTAAAGGCGATAACATGACAATTGATGTTACTATACCAGATGCACAAAATTATGATACATGGAAAAACACAGAATTTCCAGATAGTGTAGGAGGAGATGTATATACAAGGAAAAACGCTGATATTATTTCATACAACAATAAACTTTATTCAGTAAATATGGGAAACAATAAAATATATACACACAGTTATGAAAATTCAGAGTGGAAAAAGATAAATGAAGCTTCAATGGATAGCACAAGTGAAATCATAAATGCATCACTATTAACAGTAAAGAATGATATGTACTTAATAACCTCTATGTGGGACAAAATTACATTATACAAATTTAGCAACAATGCATGGAGCAAAGTTACGACGTTAACTGATACAAACGGAACTTTTGCGTACAAAGAGTATAAGGATAAACTATATTTGTCAAAAGTGCACTCAGATAATTTACAAGCATCTTTATACGAACTAAATGGAAATACATTCAATTTAATTGGAACATATTATAAAGGAAGTTTAGAAGCTGGTTCGCAAAAAACTTATGCAGGAACTCCTAAAATAGAAATAATGAATGACAAAATGTATATTATAAATAACCAGTCAAATGGATTAATTAGAATGTATGAAATGAAAAATAACAAATTTACAGAGATAGAAACAACTATGAATTCTAATCAATACGATGTAGTAACGCTTAATAACAAAATATATTTTGTATTAGGTAGCGATTATAATAATGATAAAATGCGAATGGTAATATATGATGGAGAAAAATTTGAAAAAATAGATACAACAATAAAACTAGGTACACCTATAATTACAGTATCACAAGGAAATATGTATGTTCTAGCAATAGACATGTCAGCAACAGGAAAAGCAATTGTATATGCATATAATGAGAATACGGGTCTAACTAAAGAAGGAATAGATGTAGACAATTCAGCAGACTCTAATAATTTAAATATAGTTTCTATTAAAAATAATTTATACGTAGTACTAAGAAGAACTACAGATGGAACTATAGTTGTAAAACAAAAGGAAACAGTCAATAGCCTAAAGTCTATAAGCATTATAGCTCCTAAAAAGACTACATATATTGTAGGAAACAAGCTAGATTTAACAGGATTAAAGGTAATAGCAAATTATAAAAATGCACAAAAAGAGGTCAACGATTATACAATAACAGGATTTGATTCATCTGTACCGGGAATATATGATGCTACAATTACATATGAGGGAGTAAGTAATACTTTTACATATACAATTGTGGAAGATGTAAAGGAATATACAACATTAACAGAGTATTTAAACAAGGCCGGATATAAAACTACAGAAAACTTTGCTACAGGATTTAAAGTAAACGAAAAGATAAGCACCATAAAGAATCAATTAACAAATCAAGATATAAAAATAACAGCAAAAGCAGATGTTATTTCAACTGGAACGGAATTTAGTTATCTTTCAGAAAATTATGTAAGTGTAGTTTATGGAGATATTAATGGGGATGGAAAAATAAATTCAGCAGACTTATTAAAGATGAGGCAACATTTAATTGGAACTAGTACACTAACAGGAGCCTATAAAAAAGCTGCTGCGTTAGTAAATGGAAGCACAATTAATTCTGCAGATTTATTAAGACTTAGACAACATCTTTTAGGAATAAAAACGATACTTCAATAGCTTTATAAAGCATTTTACAGTTGACTTCAGAGAAAGTAAATTAATGAAAGAGAGGAATGTACTAACATATGAAAAAATTATATATATTTTTTGCAATACTAATAATGATAATACTTGTACCACAAATTGCTTTTGGAGCAGGCTCTGCTTCAATTTCAGCACCAGCTTCTGTAGAAAGTGGCTCTAATGTAACTATAAAAGTAACATTAAGCAATGTGGCAGCATGGAATATAAAAATAAAAGCATCTGGAGCAACAGATGGAGCAACCAAAAGTTATGCTGATGCAACAGAAGATGCTGAAAATACAACTAAAACATTTAGTGTAATATGTAATAGTAAAGGTACAGGAACAATAACAGTTACTGTTACAGGAGATATCACTAGTGCAGATGGAGCAAATAAAGATATATCTTTAACAAAGGCAATAACAGTAAAAGAAAAACAAGTAAACAATTCAACAAATAATAACCCAAGTCAACCTACAAATCCACCTACAAGTGGAACAACATCAAAGCCAAATACGCCAAGTGCAGGAGGGCAAACATCAAATAGTCAAACATCAGGAGGTCAAACACAAAATGGGCAGACTACAAATGAAAATGTAGAAAAAGAAGCGGAAGCAAGATTGGCAGAGTTATCTGTTTTGGGTTATGAGATTAGTCCTGCATTTAATAAAGACACACAAGAGTATTTTGTAGAAGTACCATTAACACAAGAAAATGTAACAATAGATGCTAAAACATTAGGAAGCAAAGCACAAATAAAAGGAACAGGAAACTATGAGGTAAAAGAAGGAAATAATGTTTTTGAAATAGTTGTAACAGCTGAAAACGGAGAAACCGATCTAAATTAAATGTAGCAGTAGTAGATAAAAATCCAATAATAGCTACAATAAAACAAAAGCAATACACAGTAGTAAAACAGGCAAAATTACTACAAAAACCAAATTTATATGAAGAAACAACTATAAAGATAAATGATATAGAGGTGCCAGCTTTCAAAAATGAAACAAATAAACTTATAATAGTAGGAATAAAAGACGAAAATAATCAAATATTATATGCGACATATAATGATGGAAAGTATGACATATACACAGAGGTAACATCTAAAAATTTATTGTTATATATAACAGAAGGAAAATTAGAGGGATATAAAAAGACATCTGTAACAATAAATGAAAAGCAATATAGTGCTTACGAAATAAATGATAGATTTGTGGTTGT
>ERZ791645.2096-NODE-2096-length-10746-cov-2.788233_pt1 | contig 10746 bp, 7 predicted proteins | sample MGYA00509939_ERZ791645 | MGnify/ENA primary metagenome ERZ791645 (study PRJEB30046, sample SAMN00715249) | human gut metagenome | study: EMG produced TPA metagenomics assembly of the A metagenome-wide association study of gut microbiota in type 2... | reverse complement strand
CAGTTCCTTCGGCGGCCCTTTCCTGAGCACGATCTTCAATGGCATCATGCAGGCGGATAAAGGCTCTAACTGGATCTGGGTGTTCATCATTGGCATTCCCTGCTTCTTCCTGTACTATTTCACCTTCCGCTTCATGATCACCAAGTTCAACTACAAGACTCCCGGCCGCGAAGATGATGGCCAGGAGGTCAAGAAGCTGGACAAGAAAATGAGCGACGAGATGATGGCGACCATCATTGAAGGTCTGGGTGGTGCAGACAATATCCAGCATGTGGATGCCTGCTTTACTCGACTGCGCGTCAAGGTCAAAGACAAGGCTCTCGTTATGCCGGATACTGACTGGAAGCAGAAAACGGGTGCAAACGGCGTCGTTCAGGTCGCAGATGGTGTGCAGATCATCTACGGTGCCAAGGCCGATATCTACAAAAACAACCTCAAGAGCGCTCTGAACATGGACTGATTTTTCAGTGCCGGTCAGGGTTTCCCGAATAAACAGCGAGGGCATCTGCCAACGGCAGATGCCCTTTCTGCATACAAAAAAATCAAACCTTTGCGGCACCGCGGTCGAGGATCTTATCGAACCGGGCAAAGAAGGTGATGGTGGTGATGGTGGCGGCCAGAATGTCGCTGACCGGCTCGGCCAGAAACACGCCGAACACCGCGTCCGGCAGGATGTGCGGCAGGATGAAGATGAGCGGGATGAGCAGGATGATCTTGCGCAGGCAGGCCAGCAGCAGGCTGACCTTGGCCTGACCCAGCGCCATAAAGCTCTGCTGGCAGGCGATCTGGATGCCCAGCGAGAAGATGCCAGCCATGTAGATGCGCATGGCCCAGGTGGTGTACTGGATCAGGGTGGCGTCCGAGGTGAAGATGCCGGCCACCACGCCGGGCACCAGCATCATCAGCACCCAGAAGATGGCCGTGTAGCCGAAGCAGACCAGAAGCTGGAAGCGGAAGGCCTCCTTGACGCGCTCTTTCTTGCCTGCACCGAAGTTGAAGCTCATCACCGGCTGGCCACCCTGGCAGACGCCGGAGACCGGCATACTGGCCAGCTGGGAAACGCTGGTGATGACCGTCATTGCGCCCACGGCCACGTCGCCGCCGTAGCGGGCCAGGCTGGAGCTGAAGCTGATCGAGAGCAGGCTCTCGGTGGACATCATGACGAAGGTGGAGATGCCCAGCGCCAGGACGGGCAGCACGATCTTCCCTTCGGGCTTGAGGTATTCTTTCTTCAGCCGGAGGGTGGTCTTGGGGCCGGTGAGGAAGCGGATGATCCAGATGGCACCCACAGCCTGGCTGAGCACGGTGGCGATGGCAGCACCCCGCACCCCCAGACCAAAGAGGAAGATGAGGATGGGATCGAGCACGATGTTGATGACCGCACCGATGACGGTGGTCAGCATACTGATCTTGGCAAAGCCCTGTGCGGTGATGAAGGGGTTCATGCCCATGACCAGCAGCACGAACACCGAGCCGAGAATGTAGATGCGGCTGTAGCTCAACGCATACGGCAGGGTGGCGTCGCTGGCACCGAACATCCGCAGCAGGGCCGGTGCGGCGGCATAGAACACGACGGTCAGCAGAACCGAGAAGATCAGCAGCATGGTGAAGCTGTTGCTGACGATCTTTTCCGCCTGGTCTTTGTCGCCCTGGCCCATGGCAATGGCGGTGCGGGGCGCACCACCGGCACCGATGAGCATCGCAAAGGCGTTCAGCAGCATCAGGATGGGGGTGAACAGGCCCACGCCGGTCAGCGCGGCTGCGCCGATGCCGGGGATGTGGCCGATGTAGATACGGTCCACGATGTTATACAGCAGGTTGACGATCTGGGCCACCACGGCCGGGATCATCAGCTGGAGCAGCAGCTTTTTGACGCTGCCGGTGCCCATATCTCCTTGTTTTTTCTGTGTTTGTGCCATTGGTTTCTCCTTGCATGAAAAGGGCGGCCAGCACCCGAAAAGAGGTGCTGACCACCGCATATTTTAATACGACAGGCCGAAATTCAACTCATAGTAATTGCCGGCGGCGTCACGGTAAGCGTAAGCCTTGCCATTTTCGTCCTTCATGCAGTCGGGCATGTAGGCATCCTTGGCGTAGCCGGGCACATCGTTGGGGCTGATGCAGACGCCGTCTGCATTGACGGCCAGCACTTCGTCGCCCTTGGGCAGGGTCAGCGGCAGTTTTCCGACCGGGGCAAAGCGGCCGAACAGGACATCCAGCGTTGCGGAGGGGTAGGTGTCGAAGCCGACGGTCAGCGCATCGGAGACTTTTTCGATGCTGCCGACTTCCCAGGCCAGCGGGCAGTTGATGTTGGAAACGACCTTGCCGCCGTGTGCGTGGACCGCCTCGGCGATGCCGGGGATGCGGCTGGCACCGACCAGCGTGGTCTCCTGATGGGTCTCGGCGGTGGGCTTGCCGCTTTCATCCACGTTGCAGACGGTCTTGCCTTCGCAGATGTCCAGCTCCAGATAGCCCGGCGTTGCATTGAAGTATGCACCGGACTGGGGGCTGACCATCAGCAGGGCCACCTGGGCCTCATCGGGGGTGTCCACCAGAGTGACATTGCCCAGCATCTCGCGCAGGGCCTTGGTGGCAGCTTCGCCGGCCTCGGCGCTCTTGCCGAAGGCCTCGGCGTAGACCTTGCAGCCGTCCTTCAGGGGCAGGGTGCCGTCGTTCTTCAGCAGGACAACGGACTCGCGGTGCACGCGGGAAGCTTCCTCCCAGTCGGCCTTGGTGGCAACGACCTCAGCGGCCTTCTTGGGATCAGCGTAGGTGTCCTCGAACATGCCCTGACGGAACAGCTCGGTCAGGGTGCGGCGGACGGCGCGGTTCAGGCTCTCGTCGGTCAGGACAAGGTCTTCCTTCCGGAAGCCTGCGGGCACTTCGTGGGTGTCGTAGTAGCCGTTGGTAGCACGGGCGTAGCTCTCCTCACCGAACGCATTGTCCAGCAGACCGGAGATCAGGTCCACGCCGCTCTGGGTGACGGCGTAGCCGATGCGCTCCGGCTCATCCAGCATATCGACGCCCCAGCACATGTTGTGGACGATGCCGGTGTCGGAGTTGATGTAGCCCTTGAAGCCCATCTGGCTGCGGAGCATCCCGTCGATGAAGACCTTGTTGTAAGCGAAGCCATAGGGGTTCAGCGCGATGGGGTTGCCCTCGAAGTCCTCCTGCGGGGCGCTCTTCTCAGCGGACGGCTTGGAGTAGTAGGGCATGATGGACTCGGCGTTGTGGCGGATGGCCGCACGGAAGGCCGGGATGTGGTACTTCTGCAAGGAACCGGGGGTGGCGTAGATGTTCCACTGACCGGCTGCATAGTGGGGGTCGAAGCCGTTCTCACGGGCACCGCCGCCGGGGAAGTGCTTCACGGTCACGGACACGCCGTCCGGGGTGACGCCGTTGCTGCCGCCCTGGATGCCGGGGATGAGGTGGTCGAAGATCTCCTCGATCAGCTCCGGGTCCTCGCCGAAGGTGCCGAAGGTGCGCTGCCAACGAGGGTCGGTGACGCAGTCGGCCATGTACATGTAGCCCTTCTTCAGGCCGCAGGCGTTCCACTCGCGGCGGATGGTGTCGGCGAACTTGTCGATGATGTCGATGCGAGCGGTGCCCTTGACGGCCGCTGCGATGCCCAGAGTGCCGGGCCAGGTGGCGAAGACACCGGCGGCATCGTTCATGCCGAAGACGACCTCGCCGTTCTCGTTGCGGCTGTTGGACATGACCTGCATGGGCACGAAATGCTCACAGGTCTCGGTCAGGTATTGCAGCTGGTTCAGATAGTCTGCCAGATCTTCGGGGGTGGGGTTCTCGCGCAGGATGACGTGGCGGTTGAAGCACTTTTTGACCATGTCGGAGGTGCTGGGCAGCGCCTGATGGCCGAAGATGCTGTCGGAAACGTCCACCGGTGCCTCATCCAGCAGGCCGGAGTCATCGCCCACGGGCTTGTGGCCGTTGGCAGCCAGACGGGGCGAGGGGTACTTGGGGCCCATCCGCCAGTCCGAGGTGAACAGCTGGCCGATCTTCTCACGGGTGGTCAGGGTCTGGACATAGGCTTTGGCGCGCTCTTCAGGGGCAAGGCGCCAGTCGTTGACGGCGCTGACGGTGCCGGTGCCGTCGATATCCTTGAAATAGAGGCCGTCCTGTTCGATGACCCGGCGCTCCACCGTGCCGATGGTGGGGCCGTTTGCGTTGACATAGCGCTGGACGCGCTGGGATGCTTTCGTTGCCATGTGATTTCTCCTTTTTATTTTACGCCGCCTGCGGTGGGGTTCGTGATACCTATATTATAATGGCAGACCCCAGAAAGGGATTAGAAAAATTTTTGGAAAAATCCGCACTTTCCTAATATTCTTTTCTATGCAGGCAGAGAAAACTGGCAATGTGCTGTACTAGTATATCAATACCATGTGCAATTTGACCAATAGGTTTTTGGAAAGTTGTGAAAATTGCTTCAAAATAGTAAAATCGTCCTGTTTTACCTCAAAATATTACTAACAGAATTTCAAAATATCGTTCATAATAAGGACATAAAGTCCCGATGTGCCGCACAGTGGCAGGTGCGGTTTTTCAATGGGGCAAAAACGGAGAACGCCTTGTTTACAAATTAAGGAGAGAAAACGAAATGGCAAAAACGAGAAGTCTGCCGGATAAGTACTACGACAAAGACTACGAGCACAACGGCATCCACCGCGTTCCGCTGTGGCGCATCGCATGCTTTGCACTGAACAACACGGCTACCAACCTGTACATGATGATGATGGGTTACGCTACCTACTACCTGATGGGCTGGGTCGGCGTCGGCATGATGATGGCCTCTTCCCTGAGCATGATCATGCGCATCTGGGACGGTGTCACCGACCCGTTCGTGGGCTTTATGGTCGATAAGACCAACGGCAAGTTCGGCAAGAACCGCCCGTTCATCATCATCGGCAACATCATTCTGGCCGTGACCAGCTTCATCCTGTTCCACGTCACCCACCAGCTGCCGCAGGCAGTCCGCTTCCCCTTCTACGTTGTGGTCCTGATGATCTACTATCTGGGCTACACCTGCCAGTGCGTCGTTACCAAGTCTGCACAGTCCTGCATGACCAACGACCCCAAGCAGCGCCCCATGTTCGCTTCCTTCGACGGTGTGTATAACACTTTGGTGTTCGCTATCCTGGGTATTATCATTCCCCGTATCGCCAACAGCTACAACGATGTGGGCGGTTACGCATCTCTGGAGTTCTTTGACACCCTGTGGAAGATGACCGCTGTCATGTCTGCGATCTTCACCACCATCGCTGTGATCTCCATCGCTCCCAAGGATCGTTCCGAGTTCTTCGGCACCGGCAAACCTGTCAAGGTCGGCCTGAAAGATTACTGGGATACCCTGAAGAACAACCGCGCCATCCAGATGCTGATTCTGTCTGCATCTACCGATAAGCTGGGCTCCTCTGCCCGTACCAGCGCTGTCTCCGTTGCAATGTTCGCCTGCATCGCCGGTTCTACCGTTCTGCAGGGCAACGTGACCGCTCTGACCACCATCCCCAGCGTCATCGTCACCTTCCTGGCCATCTCTCTGGTGGCTACCAAGTTCGGCCAGCGCAAGGCCATGATCATCGGCTCCGTCGGCGGTCTGGTCGTCAACGCTCTGACCATCGCCCTGTGGCTGCTGGGCGACCCCACCACCATGACCTCTGACCCCGCTAAGGGCACCCTGAACTGGGGCTACTTCCTGATCCTCCATGTTGGCCTGAGCATCATCTACGCAGGCTTCCAGGGCATCTCCGGCAACATCGTCATCCCCATGACTGCGGACTGCGCCGACTACGAGGTCTATCGCTCCGGCAAGTACGTCCCCGGCCTGATGGGCACCCTGTTCAGCTTCGTTGATAAGCTGGTCTCCTCCTTCGCACCCATGATCGCCGGTGTCATGTTCACCATCTGCGGCTTCGCTGACCACAACCCCGTTGAGGGCGACGTGGCTACCATGAAGCTCCGCATCGGCTGCGCCTTCTGCTACAGCGGCATCATCATGATCGGCCTGCTGTGCAACCTGATCGCCATGAAGTTCTATCCCCTGACCAAGGAGAAGATGGCTGAGATCCAGGACGAAGTTGCTGCCATCAAGATGAAGGCAATGGCTGAAAACGCATAATCAAGCTGCCACGCTTTCTGATTCTGCGGAAACTACATCCCATGGGAAAGACCGCTCACCGGCCAAGTGCGCAGTGGGCGGCTTTCCCGATTTTATGAGACAAAGACAGAGGTACGACAATGGCAAATACCCAATGGACAAAAGACCCCGACCACGGTTTTATCTGGAATTCCATCGAACATTATTTCTATTGGAAGGAAAACCGCCAGCGCCATGAGGTGAACCGGAAAAAGTATCTCCGCCTTTGCATTCTGGGGGCCTTTGGGGCGCACCAGTTCTACGCCAGGCGCCCGGTTTTGGGGGTGCTGTATCTGGCCACCTTCTGGACCGGCTTCTCGGCAGCCATGACCATCGTGGATGCTGTCATCGCGGCCCCCATGAAGCCGGACGAGAACGGCAGCATCTGGCTGTGACCCCCACCTCTTCTGAGCGGTTCCGCCGGGACCGGAAAGGTACAGTTCTATGAGCAACGTTTTGCAGATCCTGTTCAACACCAATCACGAGCTGCCTGATCTGCAGGTCATCGTGATTCTGGCCATCCTTGCGATCGTTGCGCCCTCGGTGGCCAAGTATCTTCATCAGCGGCGTTCCAGCGGCAGCACCAAGACCTCTGCTGCCTCGGCAAAGCCCCGCGCTCAGCACAAGAAAAAGCGCTGAGCGGCTGAACTTTCTACGACATTTCCCTCTATTCATTCATCTCATTTACCTCCTTTCTTTTCGAAGAAACACCAAAAGCCCGCAGCGAATGCTGCGGGCTTTTGGCGTTGCGGCTCTCCCCTCTCAGACACTTTGAAAGGGCTGGCAGGGTGCGCAGCCGCTGCCGCCGAACAGGACGACAAAATGCCCCGGCAGGTGCTGCACAGCATCTGCCGGGGTGGTTTTATGGGGCTTTAACTTTGGGTCCTATCCAGGAACGCTCAGACCTTCTTGATCTTGATGAGCTGTGCGTTCAGGCTTTCCAGGAAGCCATCGGGCAGAGCCATGACGTTGCCCAGATTCTCCGGGGACATGGTCTTCATCATATCCCACATACCGGAGCCGGGCTTCACATCAAAGTTGGTGGTCAGCTTCACGACCTTGGCAACGAGGGCGAAGGCTTCGGGGCACTTGGCGACTTCTTCCATGTTGTCCTTGATGCTGTAGTAGCCTTCCGGGAACTCCATGGGAGCCTTGAGGTCCAGATCCAGGCTGCCGACCTGCTTGAACCAGTTGGCAACGCCCTCCTGACGCTCGTTGAACTCCGGCAGGGTGTAGTAAGCGGGCTCCTCGGCGACCTTCTCCAGGGTGATGGAATCCTTCACGTCACCGGCCACAGCCAGGATGGTGTTGAAGCCTTCGTTCAGAGCAACGTCGAACTTGAAGACGCGGTGCGCGGTCTGCTGGCCGACTTCCTTGCCGTTGACGTACAGAACGACGGTGTCCTGGTTGGAGTAGACCTTGATCTCGGTGGTCTCGCCTGCGCGCTGTGCGTGGCGGCGGCCAGCGATGTGGACCATCGGGGTCTGGGTCCAGTAAGCCTGATAGACAAAGTAGCTGTCCTTCTTGGTCTTGCGGTCCATGGTGACGAGGCCCTTGTTGTTGCGGCCGCTTACGCCGCCCTCGTTACGTGCAGCGCAGCCGAAGTCGAACATGTTCCAGACGTGGGAAGCCCACACCCAGGGACGGTCCTCGAAGACCTGTGCCATGTGCTCGTGGTACAGTGCCTGATACTCCTCGGTGTAGTCCTTGCACTCCGGCGTGTTGCTGTGCCAGTTGATGATGCCCTCGCAGCCATACTCGGAAATGCCGATGCAGATGTCGGGGTGGTCGGCGTGGAACTTGTCCAGCCAGGGGCCGTTCTGCTCCATCTTGCCGCCGTACCAGCCGAAGTAGTGGTTGTAGCTCTCCAGGTCGGTGATGTGGTGCATAGGGCCGTCCACGGGGGTATGAGAAACGTGTGCAATGGTGGTCAGGCGGGTCGGGTCAAGCTCCTTGCAGAGCTTTTCCAGATCGTGGTGGGTGTCCACCAGCTCCTGAGAGATGCCGCCGATCAGGATCTCGTTGGAGATGCCCCAGAACATGATGGAGGGGTGGTTGTAGTTCTGGATGATGAGCTCCTTCATCTCCTCCATGACGTGTGTGTGTGCGCCCTCGCCCTTCTTGAAGACGCTGATGAAGGGGATCTCGGCCCAGACGGCGAAACCGATCTCGTCGCAGGCATCGTAGAAGTCCTGGCTGTGCTGATAGTGTGCCAGACGGATGGTGTTGGCGCCCAGCTCCTTGATGAGCATGGCGTCGTCATAGTGCTCCTCGGCGGTCAGCGCGTTGCCCTCGAACACGCGGTCCTGATGGCGGGAAACGCCGCGCAGCGGGGTGGGCACACCGTTGATGGAGAAGCCTTCGTTGGGCGTGACCTTGAAGGAACGGACACCGACGTTGGCGCAGATCTCATCGACGGCCTCGTTGTTGCGCTGCAGGGTCGCAGTGACGGTGTACAGATTGGGCTCGTCCATGCTCCACAGCTGTGCATCGGGCACGTAGATGGTGACTTCGGTCTCGGCAGAGCCGCGGACAGCGGAAGCGACCTCGCGGCCGAAGCAGTCCTCGATGCTGTACAGAACGGTCAGGTCGTCAGCGGGGTTGGTGACGAAGCTCTTGATGGTGAAGTTTGCACCGCCGTCCTCCGTGGGGACCGGGGTGACCATGATGCCGGGGCCGCCGTAGTAGTCCAGATCAAAGTGTGCATTGGGCACGCTGATCAGGTTGACGCCGCGGTACAGGCCGCCGTAGAAGGTGAAGTCGGCGGAAGCGGGGTACATGGACGGGGTGTCCTCGTTGGAGACCTCGATGGTCAGCTCGTTCTCGCCTTCGTGGCACAGATCGGTGACATCGGCACGGAAGATGGAGAAGCCGCCCTCATGGGTGGTGGCGACCGTGCCGTTGACCTTCACGGTGGCGTTCAGCGCAGCAGCGAGCACCTCAACATAGGTGCGGCCGCCCTCACGGGGCTGCTTGGGCTGTTCGAAGGTGCGGGTGTAAACGCCGGTGGTACGCAGGTAGCTGCCGTTACCGTCGTTGCCATCCACAGCGTTCCAGGTGTGGGGCAGGTTGACCTGCTCCGTCACATGGTCGCCCTTGGGGAAGGACAGGGTCCAGTTTTCGTTCAAGGAAATGATCTCTCTCATTGATACGACTCCTTCTCAGTTTTTTCTCTGTGTGGGTCTGCGGCGCAGACCTCGTTGTGAGATTAGTATATCACAGGAAACCACCGGAACGTTTGTACAAAATCGCGTCAAAATAGTAATATTTTGTGAAAATTCCAACGACCGGTCCGCTTTTGTGCAGAAGAAAACGGCCCCGGCAGCTGCCGGAGCCGTTTTCAGGCTTGCATCAGATCCCGCATTCGTCCAGGATGCCGCGCAGGGTGTCTGCGGACTTCCGGAGGTCAGCGGATTCCTTCTCGCTCAGTGCGATGGGGACCAGCTCTTCGAGGCCGTCGGCACCCACCACGGCGGGCATGCTCAGAACGACATTGTCCACGCCGAAGTCGCCGTGCATCATCGAAGAGATGGGCAGGATGGACTTCTCGTCCCGGATGATGACCTCGCAGATGCGCTTGACGGCCATTGCGACGCCGTAGTAGGTGGCGCGCTTCTTCTCAATGATCTCGTAAGCGCTGTTCTTGACCTTCTCCGCGATATTGTCCTGCGACTGGTCGTGGTTGTAGTGGCCGCGCATCTCGCAGAAATCGTCCAGCGCGATGCCGGAGACGTTGGCGCTGCTCCAGGCCGCGATCTCGCTGTCGCCGTGCTCGCCGATGATGAAGGCGTGGACGCTCTTGCTGTCCACGGACAGGTGCTCGCCCAGCTGATACTTCAGGCGGGCGGTGTCCAGCACGGTGCCGGAGCCGATGACCCGGTGCTCCGGGAAGCCGGACAGCTTGATGGCGGCATAGGTCAGGATGTCCACCGGGTTCGCCACCACCAGCAGGATGCCGCGGCATTCCCGCTTGGCGATCTCCGGAATGATGCTCTTGAAGATGTTCAGGTTCTTGTGCACGAGGTCCAGCCGGGTCTCGCCGGGCTTCTGGCCTGCACCTGCCGTGATGACGATGATGGCAGCGTCCACGATGTCATCGTAGGTGCCGGCATAGATCTTCATGTTGCCCACAAAGGGGATGCCGTGGCTGATGTCCATGGCCTCGCCTTCGGCCTTGGCGTGGTCTGCGTCGATCAGGACGATCTCCGAGAACAGCTTGCTCTGCATCAGCGCAAAGGCGGACGCCGAGCCGACGAAGCCGCAGCCGATGACGGCGATCTTGCGTAAATTGACGTTGTTCATAGGTTGCATTCCCTCTTCTGCCGCCCACGGCGGCTCCATTCATTCCAAAACCTCTCCCGCCGGGAGAAGCTGCCGGGCGAAATCGTTAAACTTTTGCCAAGCTTGGATACATTACCAGAAATCACGGCATCTGTCAAGTGCAGGCGCAACGACGCCGCTGCTTTTTTACAGGATGCCGCACAGCCTTTGAAAATATACCCGGCAGACGCAGAAGAAAACCAGTTGACGGAAAGCGGGAACTTTGTTATAATAATAGGGCTATCAAGCGGCTCTGGCAGCTTCTGCCCGCC
>ERZ791645.2092-NODE-2092-length-10762-cov-3.145699_pt1 | contig 10762 bp, 8 predicted proteins | sample MGYA00509939_ERZ791645 | MGnify/ENA primary metagenome ERZ791645 (study PRJEB30046, sample SAMN00715249) | human gut metagenome | study: EMG produced TPA metagenomics assembly of the A metagenome-wide association study of gut microbiota in type 2... | reverse complement strand
GCGCCATCCACAAGGTGATGACCAAGGTGAAGGAACTTTTGAGCGACATCGTGAGCTTCACACCCTCGGTATGCCGCGCCGCAGTGGCGGTCTGGGTCGGTGCACTGGGTGTGTGGCTGTACGGCCCGCCGGATACCCTTACCTCTCTGGCGGTGGCAGGTATCGTTATGACCGCAGGCAACAGCTATGCAGTGTGCGATATCGGCTTTGAACTTTCGTTTGCGGCGGTGGTGGGCACGGTGGCAGGCGGTGTGTGCATCCGCCGCGCCCGGGATGCGTGGTACCGCCAGTTCTGGAAAAACGCGAAAAATCCGGTGAAGCGACCATGGTATTTCAAACTGCCGGAACGTTTTTGGGGCCTTGCGGAAAGCATTTGCATCTCGTTTTGTGCTTCGGTGGCCACATTCCCGGTGCTGGTGCTGCGCTTGTTCCCGGTGCTGGTGCTGCACTTGTTCCCGGTGCTGGTGTTGCCTCTGTTCCTGGTGCTGGTGTTGACTCCGCTGGAGCAGGTGCAAATTTTAGATTATCTATCGTACACTGTTCACCTGTTAAAGAAAGATATGCTTTCTTTCCCTCTTCTACTGGAATTGTAGCAGTGTAGCCTATACCATTATTTAAGTATGTAAGGATAACTTTATTACCCTCTCTCTTAACAGTTCCTGTTACTTCTGTACCTGCTTTATTAGCATCAACCCATGGTTTCCAAGCTTCTGTTATTTTAGCGTTGTTTTCATCATCAATAGCTTTTTTCTCATCTGCATTTGCACCATCAGGGTATGCTTTTGTTTCAACTGTCGGAATACCTGTTGTTTTAAGGCTTCCTGATGTTTCATTTACAGTATCTGCTCCAGTAATAACAAAGCAATCTGACCTTATAACCGAATATTCTTTATACAAATTCTTTGAAGTAGTCGGTTTATAAAGACCACCATCCACTGATGTAAACACTACTGTTGTTGGTGTATTCCATCTAAGATCTGTAGACTCATTTGTTGTTGTTTTGAAAGAAAACTTCTGTGCATCTTCCGTAATTTCAACACCATTACTCCAATTAGTCCACCATCCGTCACATTTCACCTGACCGAAAGTAGTTGTCTTGTCGGTGTCAGAGTAAGTACCTGCAACTGACTTCAACCTTGTCTGCTCGTTTGACAGTTCCATTTTCATATCTATTGGCAGTCCTGATATTGTACATAACTCACCTGTAACTGCAAAATATGTCTCTTTTCCTTCATCAGCTATAAATGAAAACTCTGATACACTTGTATAATCACCTGCAACAACTGTATATTTAATCGTAACCTTATTAGATGAATCTTTCTGATATTCTACAGTAGCTTTTCCTTCTTTTTTACAAGCCTCTAACCACTTAGCAAAATCACTTGGATATGTTTTATTAATTGTTATATTTTTTGATGCATCTGTTTCAGTTGTACCCTCAGCATCAACCCAGCAATCAGACCTTACATTTGCATAATGTTTATAATTTGTATTTTTACTCTCATAAATTCCATCATCAGATGTATAAACCAACAACACCGGCGTATCCCAATTTGATGTTGCAGTCTCATATGTCTTAAATGTAAAATTCAAAGTTTGCTTATCTGTTGTAACTTTCTTTCCAGCAGTATACGCAGCTAAATAATTGGGCTCATCCAAACTAAATGTTTCACCGGTAGTCTCATCCGCCTGTGCTACTACTACATCTCGATAAACCGCTGGAACTGATGACATTCCAACAACAGCAGCCATTGCGATTGCTAAAAGTTTTGTTTTTCTCATAAAATGTCTCCTCCTATAATCTTTTTAATTCTTTAATTTTTTTCTCAACCTTGGTCCTTAATCTATCTCCAGATTTCAACCAAAAAGTATTCCAGAAAGCCTTTAAATTTTTCTAAAATACTTTACATTATTTTGGATAACCTAAGAATACCATAAATTAGTAATTAGTGTCAACAGATTTTTAACTGTATGTTAATTTTTTGTAAACTTTTAACAAATCATGCATTTTTTGTTCATTTTTGCTTTTTGTAAACTATTTTATTCAAATGTATAGAACCATAATAATTACAGTGTTTATACCATGTTTATTAGTCTGCATATAGCACTGTTTATTTCTATATTTTTATATTGTTTTTGGTGATTTTGCACAAAGAATATTTATAAGGCAATAGATTTTATAATGGTGATTTTTGAGTATTTTATGGTGAAATCGTTTTTATATATAAAAACAGCAAATCTTAATATGGGTTCTTGATATATTTGTTCCCATTGTTAAGATTTACTGTTTTTTCTGTGAATATTTGCTTTTCTGGCAAGAAATATCGCTCTTACAGACATGCCGCCGATATTTTTTTAATTATCTCCCTTACATATTCTTCTGACTTTGACACCTTTTTAGCTATATCCGGCACTGACATATTGCAATCGGTATATAAAGTCTCTATCCTGCCCTCTTCGCGTCCTTCAAGGCGTCCTTCCTTGCGTCCTTCCCGCACTCCTTCGTTTCTTGCCTGTTCTTCACCAGCCTTTATCTCTTCCTTAAAAAATTCTCTTAATACTTCATTCATAATCCCAGTCCCTCCATTCTTTATACTGTCAAATAATTCTTGGTTTGACGATACCATTATTCCTAACAGTGAATTTATGCAATCTTTTTCAAATGGCTCTTGCAGTTCAAAGGCTTCATCCAAAAAATTTTCTCCTACTTCTGCCGTTCCGGCTTTTTCGCCATATTAACATAATACTGTCAGCTTTTTCTATCTGCATTTTTCACATACCGTATTCTTATTTTCTGTGTAATTCTTACAATGAACATATACCTTTTTATGAGACTTAATGAGATTTCAAAATTCTATACAAAATCAAGTATTATATTAAGATTTCTTTTTGTTACATTTTACTTAACGCATATTTCACTAAATAGCACAGCACAATGAAGATTAAATGAAAATTCAAAAAAGAAGCTTATGTCTTAACTTCTATCCATCCTATTGTTAAAACATAAGCTTCTTATATTTCTTATATATTATATTTATTATATTTATTCGACCGGCTCTGCCATTATCTGCATTTTAAGTATCTACAAAATAATCATAATATTTTATTAAATGGTGCAGACTAAAAACTCACCCTATTTTAAATGTTTCTTTGCTTTAAAGAAATCTCTTGTTTCTTTTACGACAACACCGCTTAACGCAAATATTGCTATCATATTTGGCAGTGCCATAAGTCCGTTAAATATGTCTGCGATTACCCATACCGCACTTACTGTCATGTAAGGTCCGATAAATACTGCAAGTATATATACCCAACGGAATACTTTTACTTTTTTCATATTTCCATTTGTAAGATATTCCAAACAACGCTCACTATAATAGTCCCATCCGAGTATCGTTGTAAAAGCAAAGAATACAAGACAGAGCATCAAGACAAATGCGGATACTTCTGCCGGGAACGGAAGTCCCTGCTTAAATGCATATGTTGTCACCTGAACACCCTCAAGTCCCTTAACTTTCCATGCTCCTGTGAGTACGATTGAAAGTCCTGTCATTGTACAGATAATTATTGTGTCAATAAATGTTCCTGTCATGCTGACAAGTCCCTGTCTTACAGGTTCGTGTGTCTGAGCTGCTGCTGCCGCTATAGGTGCACTTCCAAGTCCCGCCTCATTTGAGAATATACCACGTGCAACACCTTTTTGCATTGCAACGAGCATACTTCCCGTCACGCCGCCTGCAACTGCCTGCGGATTAAATGCAGCTTTTACAATTATCACTATGGCATCAGGAATTTTTGTTATATTGCATATGACAAGCATTACTGCAAATATAAAATAAATTATTGCCATAAAAGGAACTATTATCTGACTTACACTTGCAATTCTCTTAATTCCACCTATAAGTACGGCTCCAACGCAGAATGCAAGAATAAGTGATGCAATTACTACCATCCATGAATATGTACCTATTCCGGGGATTGATACCGTATGTGCCTTATTTGGATCAAAAAAATTCTGAACAGCACTTGATATTCCATTCACCTGACTGAATGTTCCTATTCCAAAAAGTCCTACACAGACTCCAAAAAATGCAAATATTTTTGCAAGCCATTTGAATTTCTTACCCATTCCAAGCTCTATATAATAAAACGGCCCGCCAAGACTGTGATTGTCTTTATCTACCACACGGTATTTGACCGCCAGAAGTCCCTCTGCATACTTTGTTGCCATTCCGAACAACGCTGTTACAACCATCCAGAAAAGTGCTCCGGGTCCGCCTGCTCCAACAGCCGTTGCCACACCTACTATATTACCTGTTCCTATTGTTGCACTAAGTGCTGTGCACAATGCCGCAAAACTTGATATTTCGCCTTTTCCGCCCTCTTCATTTTTAACCATCCATTTTAATGCAAGCCCAAGTCTGCGAAGCTGCAAAAATCCAAGACGAAATGTAAGCAAAATTCCACCTGTTATTATGATTGCCATAAGTGGAACTCCCCAGACGAAATCGTCAATGTTAGCTAATATCTTATTAATACTATCCCACATGATTTTCTCCTTTTGTATATAATTTAATATTTTTACACCAAACTAAATTATACGCAAAAAGAGTGTATCAGGCAAGAATTTTTTTACTGCCGGCTCACAAACCTTAAAATAAATTGACAAATTATTTGCAAAAAAGATTATTCTCAACTATTTTGCAAGCTGCTTTACAATCTGACGCTTACTTTATCAGTCTGTTGCCAAGAACTCATTTTTACCAGCTGCATCTGCCACAGTTAGTACATTTAGTGCAGTTACTCTTTGCTTTTCGCCTTTGCGGTGTAAAATCAGATGCTTTCACCTCTATATCACCGCTTTCTATATCCTGTTTTTTTATCTCAGTTTTAATATTTTCCGATATAAATATAATGCTGTCTTTCGTTTTTTCTATTTTAATCGGCGTAATTTTAAATATTCCGGGATTCATGCAGCTTTCCACAGCATACGGCTCTATTATTTTTAACAGATTATTGTCTTTGTCGTATATTTCTATACGGTTATTTTCCAAATTCAGTTCATCTGGCTTTTGTATATTCATATTTTTCACTCTTTCTTAATTGACCTATGACACATACTGCTTCAGTCAATACAGCCGCCGCAACCGGCTCTATCCATATTCCTGTAACTAAAAAAAGTTTTGGCAGCACAAATAAAAAAAATGGTGTATATATTATTGCTTCTCCATAAATTATTATTGATGCTTCCTGGTGCTGTCCTTTTCCGTTCATTATCGTTATGCTTAGTCTGTTTAATCCATAGAACAACAATGATATAGCTGTTATCCTAAGTCCCTGCACAAATGGTTCATAATTTTCACTGCTTAGTGAGAAAACTTTATGAAATACGGGTGCAGCGGCAAAAAACAAAAGCATTACTAATATTGATACACAAACCACAAGCCTTGTCACAACACCTTTTATCTGCTTTTCTTTCTTTTCCATATTTTCTTTTGCCGCACACATACTAAAAAGCGGCTGCACTCCGTCTGCTATACCGGTGAGCATATTCTGAGCCGGATATACAAGATACGATATGACCGCATAACAAGCCACCGTCCTGCTGCCTCCATACGAAAGACATTGATAGTTTGTCAGGGCAAGTACCCAGGTAGGAAGAAGTGATATTCCAAAAGAAGCTATACCACCGAAAAAAATCTTTTTTATATATCCTGACCTTTTTTCTTCCACATCTTCTCTGCTTAATGCACCTGACTTTTTTATGATCGCACCTGCTATAATGCTTGTTACCACCTGTGAAAGCACCGTTCCAAGTGCCGCTCCTCTCATTCCCATCTGAAGTACAAAAATAAATATCGTGTTAAATACAAAATTTGAACAGACACCACTTATCGTCGCTGCCATAGCCTGTATTGGCATATTAAGATTTCTGACTATCGGGACAAGTCCTGCTCCAAATATCTGTAAGAGTGCCGCTGCCGCTATTATCCTAGTATATTGTACCGCAAGCGTATACACTTCCCCCTCTGCACCGAGTATTTTCATAAGATACGGTGCTGTCATTTCAAAAAGTACACTGTATAAAATACCTGCACACGCCAAAAAGACAAAAGCATTTTTTAAAAATTCTTTTGCCTCTTTTTCATGTTTTTTTCCAAGTGCGGAAACATAATTTATCCCACATCCGACTCCTATACCTATACCGCTCGCAAGGATAAACGCTGGCACAGGCCATGCAATATTTATTGCTGCAAGTCCGTCCTCACCTATATTTCTGCCAATAAATAAACCGTCTATTATCGTGTTAAGTCCGCTTATTACCATACATACCATTGCAGGTATGCAGTTTCTAAGCACTTCTTTTTTTGTATTTTTCATCTTATTGCTTTTTCCGTTTCTATATCAAAGAAATGAATTTTTGACTCATCAAATCCAAAGTGATACTCCTCGCCTTCTCTGAAATCACCATTTCCCTCAATGCGTATTGTTACATTGCTATTAAATTTATTTTCACTCTTCATCGTATCATTCCAGTTTTTTGCAACATTTTCCTTTGAAGAAATTTTCTTATTTTCAATACTATCACTTTCGCCAGCCGTTTCCAAGTGCAAATATGAAACTGCCCCATCCGGCTCATAAACTTTTAATCTTGCTGCAAGGCTGCTCTGAAACATCTCATCATCCATACCCTTTACCTGTAAAAATATGTCTTCAGGTCTTATTCCAACATAGACTTCTTTATCAAAATATCCTCTTTTTCTCAAAAGTTCAGCATTTTTTTCTGACAGTCTGTATCTCCCAAGTCCACCGATAAAAAGCATTACATTCCTTTTTTCCTGAATGACCTCGGCTTTCCAGATATTCATCTGGGGGGTTCCTATAAACTGTGCTACAAAAAGGTTTGCCGGTTTGTTATAAAGTTCTTTTGGGGTTGATGCCTGCTGAATTTTTCCATTGTTTAATACGACTATCTTTGTTCCAAGTGTCATTGCCTCTGTCTGGTCATGCGTAACATAGACAAATGTTGCATCTGAATGTTCATAAAGTTCTTTAATCTCCATACGCATCTGAGTTCTGAGCTTTGCATCAAGATTTGACAATGGTTCATCCATAAGAAATATCTTTGGTGTTCTGATAAGTGCCTTTCCTATCGCTACTCTCTGTTTCTGACCTCCAGAAAGCTGCCCCGGTTTTCTTTTAAGAACTTCTTTGAGTCCCAGCATATTTGCGACTTTTTCAACATTTTCTTTTATTTGTCTTTTAGGTACTTTCTTTATCTTCATACTGTATGCTATATTGTCGTACACAGACATATGCGGATAAAGGGCATAATTTTGGAAAACCATTGCTATATCTCCGTTTGCCGCCATTTTTTTATCAAGCACTTTTCCATCTATATAAATACTGCCTGCCGTTGCCTTTTCAAGACCTGCTATCATTCTTAATACCGTCGATTTACCGCAGCCTGAAGGGCCAACAAACACAACAAATTCTTTGTCTTTAATCTGTAAGTCAAAGTTTTTTACTGCAAAACTTCCACCGTCATATTTTTTTTCAATTCCATCCATCAACAATTCTGCCATAACTGTAACTACCTGCTTTCCTGTATTTTTATATTTTCCCAGTCGTGCATCAGTTGTCCCACATCAGCGATTATAAAGTCTGCACTTTCTTTCAATTCTTCTTTTTCACCGACACCACTCAACACTCCAACTGCCAATGCTCCACCGTTCTTTGCAAACTGCATATCTGTATTTGTATCTCCTACTACCATTATCTCCTCTGAATTTATACCAAATTTTCTTTTAAAATCTTCTATTATATCCGATGACGGTTTTGGTTTTAAAACCCCGTCATCAGAGCCAACATATGAAAAGAAATGTCTGATGCCTAGTCTGTCAAGACATTTAAGAGCCGTCTGCTTTGTATCAGCGGTAGCAAGCCCCACTATCAGCTTTCTGTCCGACAGCCACTTAAATAATTTATCAAGGTCAGCGGTAGGTAGGATATTTGCCGTGCTTTTAGTAACTTCTTCAAAATAAAGTTCTTCAAGCTGTTTAGAATAAAGACTTAACATTTTATCATCTGCTTCTATCTCAAAAACCTCAATGACTGCTTTCGTCATATCCCTGTAGGTCATTGCTGCAATGCTGTTTCCAACGGCTTTCACCGCCCTTGAAACATTTTCCTCATCAGCATCAATTCCTATCTTATGGAGAAACTTTGGCATCACCATTTTAGTAGCCTCATCCCACAACTCGTCAAACTTAAGAAGCGTACCATCCTTGTCAAACAAAATCCCCTTAATCACCGCTCGTCCCCTCTTTCCATGTACTTACTTAAAATATTTGTCAAACTATCATAATCTGAAATTAAATTGTGAAATATAACAAATAATTAGTTTCACAATCACTAAAAATTATTTTGAAACTGAACTCATAGCTTCCTCTGCTGTTTTCTGAGCCTCGTCAAGTGCATCTTTTGCAGATACGCCCTCAATCTCAACTTTATCTGCTGCTACCTTGAGTGCGTCATAAATCTTTCCGCCTGTAGGGTCTGTCGGAAGTACAGAACCATGTGAAGCCTGCTGTAATGGTACGAGTGCCTGTGGATTTTTCTTTGTATAATCCTTAAATTCTTTTACATCCTGTGTTGATTTTCTAACTGCAACATAACCTGTTTCCATAGACCATTTAGCCTGATTTTCAGGTGTAGTGAAATACTTTATAAATTCATAAGCACCTTTCTTTTCTTCATCTGAAGAATTTTTGAGGATAACGAGATTCTTAGCTTCTGCTGCCGGAGCTGATGCATTATTTCCAAATCCCGGCTGCTGCATTGCACCTACGATACTAAAGTCAAGGTCTGCCTGATCTCCTGACGAACCGGTATAACCGCCTGCCTTATTCTGCAAAACATCATCAATAGTTGTGTACCAGTATTCCCATCCCTGTCCGCCGGAATGAATTTTCATTATCTTATCATCGTGAATCCATTTTTTAAAGCTGTCCCACACTTCAACCCACGCATCACTGTTTACACACACTGTCTTTCCATCATCACTAAAAAGACTTCCGCCATTACTGAGCACTGCATCAACAAGATTGTCCTTGCCCCACATAGGTTCCCAGCCTGTCATGCCCTTATTTTTTTCAGTAATCTTCTTAGAAGCATCTGCTAAATCCTGCCATGTCTTAATGCTTTCAGGCTTAATTCCTGCATTTTTAAATGCTTTTTTATTGTAATAAAGTACCTGTGTAGTTCCATAAGCAGGGATTGCAAATGTCTTATTCTCATCATCAACACCCTGATTTAAAAACACATCAATATAATCATCCTTATTAAAATCAGAATCATCCTTTGTATATGCACTTATATCTTCAAGGACTTTCTTCTGATTAAGAGTCCTTGAACTATTTACATCCAAAAGTGCAATATCAGGTGCAGTACCGCCTGCGATACCAGCCTGAACTTTCTGATAAGTCTCATCATAATCTGCCTGAGTAACACACTTAACCTTATAATCCGACTGCGACTTATTAAATTCATCAACAATGTCCGCAACAACATTCACGGCAGTCTTACCGCCGGAATACCAGAACTCAACCTCAACCGGACCATTCTTTTTAGAATCAGACCCACTCTTTACGGCAGACTTAGAACTTGTTCCGCAACCCGTAAGAAGCCCCACTGTCATGCTCATCATCAACGCCATACATAATAATTTCTTTCTCATGATAATCCTCCATTTTTTACTTTATATATAATCTATTTTCCAGACATCTGCAAAACTATCATTACACTGAATTGAATTGCATAGATATAACATAGTCTATAAGCAGTTCTGCAGGTGTCTTTCTAACCTTTAACGCCCGTATCTCCACCAATACCATTGATAAACCATTTCTGGGTAAATGCGAACATCACTAAAAGCGGCACAACTATAACAGCACTTGCAGCCATAACCTTAGGCCATTCCGTACCGTAAGCTCCACCTTCTATAAAAAAGCTGCGAAGCCCCTGCGATACAAGACTTATATTTTTATCGTTAGTTATAAGTGACGGCCACATATAACTGTTATACATTGTTATAAAACTCATAAGACCAAATGTTATAAATGATGATTTAGTCATGGGCATTACGACTTTCCACAAAACCTTCATATTCCCCGCCCCATCCATCTTTGCCGCCTCTATAAGCGGTGTCGGCACCTGCATAAATGCCTGTCTTAACAAAAATATTCCAAATATGTTTATCGTGTCTGAGATTATCAGACCCGTGTAGCTGTTTAAAAGTCCCAGTTTTGCAAGTATTATATAACTTGGTATATATGTTGCCGCTGCCGGCAGCATATAAGTTCCCATAACTATCGCAAATAATATTTTTCTTCCCCTAAATCTCATAAATACCATTGCATAAGCAAGCATTGCACCTGTTATTATCTGTATCGCAACGACCACAACACTTACGAATAAACTATTTCCTATGTATTTAAGCATCGGCGATGCCGTAAATATGCTCATAAAATTTCCCCACTGTGCATTTGCAGGAAATAATTTTGACACATCCATGACCTCCGCCTTTGTCTTTAATGCACTGAGTATCATCCATATAAAAGGGAATACCGTAAATATACCTGCTATGACAAGGATAAACATTTTTCCGAATGTCTTTCCGATATTCCTAAAGACTTCAATGCTTTTTTCTAATGCCGGATTTCTCTCTGATATACTGTCTTTGTCTATCTTTGTAATTGAT
>ERZ791645.2087-NODE-2087-length-10797-cov-2.752095_pt1 | contig 10797 bp, 11 predicted proteins | sample MGYA00509939_ERZ791645 | MGnify/ENA primary metagenome ERZ791645 (study PRJEB30046, sample SAMN00715249) | human gut metagenome | study: EMG produced TPA metagenomics assembly of the A metagenome-wide association study of gut microbiota in type 2... | reverse complement strand
TTATGATTTACGATTTTGGTACGGGATGGTTTGTAAGTGGTTTAGGTAAATGAATGCAGGTGTTTGATTTATGATTTTAGATTTATGATTTTAGATTAACGATTGGGGCGGAGTTTTATGTGTTTGTGTTTTTTAAAAAGGAATGTGGCTGGAATTTTAGATTTTGGATTGAAATAAAAGGTTCGAGAGTATGAAGAGGGCCGAAGACTTTAGGTGTTAGGGTATTAAGCAGGAGAAAATGAAAAGGAGGTATATATGAAATCATACATAGGAATTGGAAAAGGAAAGGTTGAGCTTGCGGTGGATGAAGCAGTCCGGGGAATAGGTTCGCCCGTGACGATCATATTTTTAAGCTCATATGCACAGATAAAAGATGTATCGAAAATTCTTCATGAAAAATTTCCCAAGACACAGATTATAGGTACTCTTGGAACAAAGCTTGCCAATGGAACATATGGTGATGATAATCTTGTTGTACTTGGACTTTATGAAGATGCTAAAACAGAGTGTGGTATCATAAGAGATATAAGCCTTTGCCCTGTAGCTTCAGTTGGGAAGATAAATGAAATGATAAGAAAAGTGTCGCCCGGCAGAGATAATACCGTATGTATAGAGTTTTGCACAAATGATGAAGAAAAACTTGTCACTACATTTAATTCATGTCTGGCACCAAAAGGAATAAAACTTGCAGGAGGAACAGTATTCGGGGCACCTGACGGCAAAAAGACAGTCGTATCATATAACGGAAAAATTTATGAGGATGCGTGTGTTTTTGCAATTATCAAAAATACGACCGGAAAAGCTGATGTATTTAAGGAAAACATATATGAAAAAAGGACGGACAAATATCACTTTGCAAACAGGGTTGACACAGCAAAAAAGGCAGTGATAGAGCTTGACGGAAGAGCTGCTGCCGATGTTTACAGTAATGAGGTGGGAGTGCCAAAAGACAAAATTGTTGAGAATGTATTTAATAATCCGATGGGGCGTGCTGTCGGTGATGAAGTTTATATTTCTTCGATGATGGATATGGATTCCAGAGGTGCATTATACAATTATAAGAGGATAAATAAAAACGATTGTATCTATTTCCTGTCGTTAGGTGATTATAAAAATATTGAGAAAAATCACAGAGAAGAAATCAGAAGATCATTTTCAAAGATTTCGCTTGTATTTTCTATTGACTGCATATACAGGTATCTTTTATATCAAAATGAAAAGTATTTTGGTACATATGCAAATGACATGGCATCACTTGGCGGTCATGTCGGAGTTATCGGTGGCGGAGAACAGTTTAATAACCAGCACGTAAACCAGACTATGGTATGTGCGGTTTTTGAGTAAAAATAGTGTACAGGAATGGTGATAGTATGTTTGGAAAAAAGAAAAATTATGAAAAAAATACATCAATAATGGAAAATGATGATGTTATGATAAATGACAAAAAGGCAAAAGTTAATGAATATCTTGATTCAATGGAATATATGAGCAAGGTTGTTCTTGAAAAGAAAGAAGCTCTTGCCGATGAGGAGATTAAATCCATAACGGAGATAGACAAGGTTAAGGGGGCTTATGAAGCCGTGCTTAATGATAACAGGTTGTTTAGTGAAACGATTGCAGATTTTGGAGACGAGTTCATAAATATTGAAAATATGTCCGGTGATTTTAGCAGCAAGATAAATAACATAAACAGACAGTCAGAAGATGCACTGGAGGACATGAATCTTCTGATAAGCGGCACGAAAGATGTTGAGGATGAATTTAAAAAAATCTCTGCAATATATGATGAATTCAGAATACGTTTTGATGAGATAAAAACTGCCATGTCAGGAATTGTTGCCGTGGCAAACAAGACAAATATGCTTGCCTTAAATGCTTCTATTGAAGCGGCAAGAGCCGGGGAGCATGGAAGAGGATTTGCCGTGGTAGCCGGGCAAGTTACAGGACTTTCACAAAACATAAAAGAGCTTGTCTCTGAGGTAGATAAAAGTATTGAGGGATTGGAGAAAAGCTCAAAGCAGCTTACCGATTCGATAGACAATGCAAATGAGACATTAGCGACTACAAGAGAGCAGGCGAATACTACACAGAATGTATTTATGGAAATAGTTGAATCTGTTGCCAAGACACAGGATGACAGAAACGGTATAGCACAAGCTGTTGACAGATGCAGTGTTAAGGTTAATGACATAAAAAACAGCATTGAGTCAAATAATGAGAGATATGAGAGAGTTATGCAGATGATAGACGGCTTTAAGAGTATGACTACGCAAAAGGGGTTTTTATATGAAGACATATCAAATATGATGGAGCAGGCAGAACCTCTTGTAAGAAAAATAAAAAAAGAAATACAGTGATGGATTTCGTATGCATCTGTTATCAGATGCAACATATGAACTGCTGGTTGATTTTGAAGTGACAAAAGCATCAAACAGTGAAGTTAAAGAAACCGAAAAGATGTTAGATAACATAAAAGAAAAATATTCTGAGAAACTGGAACAGTGCAGATATTTTCTGGCGGATAAGGGATATGACAGTACGGAGCTGACAGAGTGGCTTACCACAGAGGGAGTATCACAGGTAATAGATATAAGAAATATGTGGCAGGGAGAAGAAACAAAGCAGTTTAAAAATACAAATATAGTTTACGCTTACAAAGAAAAAGTATATTATATAGCAGACAGTGGAGAGAAAATAGAATTAATATATAAAGGCTATGATAAAAGCAGGGACAGTCAAAGATATGGATTTCATCCTAAATATCATGATAAAAGGATATTCAGAATACCATTAAGGACAGACCTGCGTATATTTACAAAAGTGGCAAGGAATTCAAAGAAATGGAAAAGACTGTATAAAAAGAGAACAAACATTGAAAGAGTAAACGGACGTATAGACCGAGATTTTCAATTTGAAAGGCATACGATAAGGGGATTGAAAAAGATGAAGATGTTCCTGACCATAACATTTATAATACAGCTTACATTAGCAAAGTCAAAAATAGAGTCAGGGATAACAAATGGACTGGCAAGGTATATTGCATAAAATAAAAAAGCATATATAAACAGCAGAGACTGATATTATCCGAGGCGAGAGCCGTCCATGAGTCGGAAATTTTATATCAATCTCTGCGTCAAAGTGGCTACAGCGAAAATAATTCAAAATAGTCATTGCAAAAATTCGTTAAAACGAATAGAATATATGTATGTAAAGGAGAGATTTTATGCGTGGATATTTAACAGCAGTAGAAACTGCAGAACGTTGGAATATAACTACTCGAAGGGTACAAATATTATGTAATCAAAATAGAATTACAGGGGCAATCAAAGAAAGTGGTGTATGGCTGATTCCATTTGGTGCAAAAAAACCAGAGAGGTTGAAAGCGGGTAAAAAAGGTGAAAAGATAAAACAACTGAGGGTATTATCGTTATTTTCAGGTTGTGGTGGCATTGATTTAGGCTTTGAAGGTGATTTTAATGTATTGACAGCATCTGTGAATTCACAGATCCATTCTGCATGGTCAATTAGCAAAGTTGATTCGAGATGGAGCCATTTAGGGAAAACCGCATTTCATACGGTTTTTGCAAATGATATTAAGCCAGAAGCCAAAGCAGCATGGACAAACTATTTTTCGGGCAAAGGAATTGACCTTGAAAATTATTATCTTGATAGTATTGTAGATTTGGTGAAATTGCAGAAAGAAAACAAAATCAATATTTTTCCTAAAAATATTGATGTGTTGATTGGAGGGTTCCCATGCCAGGATTTTTCTGTTTCAGGTAAAAGAATGGGATTTGAATCTACTACGGGACATGATGGGAAAAAGATGTCTGCAGAAGAACCGACTGTTGAAAATAGAGGGCAGTTGTATATGTGGATGAGAGAAGTGATTTCAATTACTAAACCAAAAGTTTTTGTGGCAGAAAATGTTAAGGGTTTGACGAATTTGAAAGATGCCAAAGAGGTGATTGAAAGAGATTTTTCGTCGGTTTGTAATGGGGGGTATATTGTTGTTCCAGCTCAGGTACTAAATGCAGGAAATTACGGAGTCCCTCAAGGAAGAGAACGTGTAATATTCTATGGTTTTAAGAAATCAGCCCTCACAACTGAAGCGTTGGAGGAGTTATCAAAGGATACGATATCCGAGGGCTTTAATCCATATCCGATAAAAACACACTATTTGGAAGCGTCGGATAAAAAGCCACATATGAAGAAATATGTGACTGTGAAGCAAGCATTAGAAGATTTGGTGGAGCCTGAGGAATCAACAGATATTAGCCAGCAAAAATATTCTAAAGCTAAGTTTATGGGTAAACATTGTCAAGGTCAGCAAGAAGTTAAACTAGAGGAACTAGCACCGACAATCAGATCAGAGCATCATGGGAATATTGAATTTAGAAGGTTGTCAAAGGAGCATGGAGGAAAACATGAAAAAGAATTGGCACAGGGGTTACCAGAACGAAGATTAAGTGTTCGAGAGTGTGCAAGAATACAAACTTTTCCTGACGAATATTCCTTTGTTATACCTGCTATGAATGGTAATAAATCAGTTTCAGGTTCAGAAGCATATAAAATAATTGGAAATGCTGTGCCACCGTTATTGGGATATCATATTGCAAAGAGACTTGAAGAAAACTGGAAATTGTATTTTGGGGAGGGAAAAAATGATAATATCAACAAATAAAGAACCGACATTGGAGGAATTTGAACAACTCTGCCAAAAGATGTGTCAATATATGAATGATAAAGCAAAGGTTGAGCCGGAGTATTATCTGTCTAAGGGGGCACAGAAACTTGAGCCAGAGGTAAAAACGGCTTTAGATATTGTAGCAAAAGGAACAAAATTTGAAAATACGATTCAAATTATTAGTGGACAAAGATTTCCAGATATAGTTGCAGCTAAGTATTATGGCGTAGAGGTTAAATCTACGAAGGATGATAAATGGACAATGATTGGTAGTAGTGTAGCAGAGGGAACAAGAGTTGAAGATGTTGAACATATATTTATCTTATTTGGAAAATTACATAAGCCTGTGGAATTTCGTACTAGACGATATGAGGAATGCCTATGTGATATTGCGGTTACGCATAGTCCAAGATATAAAATTGATATGGAATTACCAATTGGAGAGACAATTTTTGACAAAATGGGCATATCCTATGATGAAATGAGAAGGTTAGATAATCCAATTGATCCTGTTGTTAAATATTTTCGTTCTATATTAAAACCGGGCGAGTCTTTGTGGTGGGTTAATGGAGATGATGCTACTGAAGGAGAAGCACCAGCTAAGATTCGCATGTGGAAAACTCTTTCTAAATCGGAACGGGAGGAACTGATTGCACAGGGGTTCGCACTGTTTCCAGAATTATTTAGTAATAGTCCGAACAAATACGAAAGGTTTACATTATGGCTTGTTGCAAATCATGGTGTAGTATCGTCTTCTATGCGAGATCCTTTTTCGGCTGGAGGAAAAATAGATTTTGAAGTGAATGGACACAAATACGACCATATTCCACAGAAATATGGTCAATTAGCAGCTAATAAAGATAGAGTTGAAAAATTTGTACAAACAACTGATGGAGAGATCTTATCTACAACCTGGCAAGTAGCACACAAAGGTTTTGGCGATAGAATGAAAAATTGGATTTGTTTGGTTGCAAAATCAGCAAAAGCGGAAAAATTTGATGTAGAACAGTTTTTAAATGATTTATTTAATTAGGTTATTGTATTGGAAGGTTGTTGGTTTAAAATAATAATTTAGGAAGATTAAAAAGAGGGTGAGGTATATGGCAAGAAGCAGAGATGCAGTAGACACAATAAAAGGGTATTATTATCAGTTTGACTACTTTATTTTTCAATTAATAGGTTTGGCGAATGAAACGGACACTGTGACGATAGAAGGGATGGAAGATGTTGATATATTTAATGACAAACAAGTAGTTGCTGTGCAGTGTAAGTATTATGCAAAAACAAAATATAATCATTCGGTTATTGCAAAACCAATTAGACTTATGCTTAAAGATTATGTCAATAGAACTCCAAAAAGAAGAGAAATACGATATAAGTTATATGGTAAATATCAATCAGGACAAGATAAATATCCAGGAACGTTAACTGTAGAGTTTGCGAAAAAGAATTTGTTTACATATACCGAGAAAGAAGTGGTGCATGTATTACATGAAGAATTAAATTTATCCGATAAAGATATAGAGGAATTTCTGAATAAGGTGGATGTTGATATCAATGCGGAGGATTATGAGGTACAGCAAGGCAATGTAATAAGCGGTTTGCAAAAAATTTTTCAATGTGATAGATTCGAAGCAGAATATTACTATTATAACAATGCTCTTAGATTAGTTAAAGAAAAAGCCGTACAGCAGAAAATGTGTGACAGAATTGTAAGTAAAAGAGAATTCTTAGACAAAATTAATAACAAAAAAATGCTGTTTGATAAATGGTATTTACAGTTTAAGGGAATACGGAATTATTGTGCTGATATAAGGAAACAGTATTTTTCGTCCAGAAATGTGTCCCCATATGAGAGATTTTTTCTCATTGAATGTGATACAGTGGTTGACGATGCACAAATTATTTCATTGATTGCAAAGATATCAAAGAATTGGAGCAAATTGTCTAAAAGAGAAGTAAAACCATTTTGCCCATATGTTTATTTGAATGGAATTACTCAAGAACGATTAGTTGGCTTGAAGAAAAAATTACAACGGGAAGATATCCGTTTATGGGATGGATATGATTTTTTAGGTGCGGAATTTATGGTTGATTCTATTATACGGAGGGCAAATTATGAAAATGACATAAAAGTGAAAATAATCAACCATATTGAAAATTTGGATGATATTTTAGAAAAAGCAACTGGAACCAAAATGATTTATCAATTTTATTTGAAGGAACCATTTTATAAAAGCAATCGAGATCTTTGCTATGGAATACAAATTTCTAAAACAGAAGATATTAATATGATGATTTAGGGGGAAGGACAATGGAACAAAACGAAAAACTTAATGCAGAAGTTATTGCGGTTTTGCCAAATAAGGTGAAAATTTCAGTTGATGATTTAGAAGACTTTCAATTAGCAGAAGAAAAACTTAAGGTAGGCTCATATCTTCGGATTGCTGATAATGATAATGTAGTATTGATAGCAATTATTGAAAATTTTAACATTGAAGTCGGTGTTAATCAAAGCGGAGAGGCAAGTAGAAAATATATATTGGAAGCGAATCCTTTAGGAATAATCAGAAATGGGCAATTCGAAAGGGGTGGAGACACAATTGCAATTCCGCCTAAAAAAGTTGAACCTGCCAAAAAAGAAGAAATTCAAAAAATCTTTGAGGAATCGTTAGAAGATGAAAGAAAATTTAGTTTCTCAACATTATCTGCAGATAGAACTATTTCAGTGCCGGTAGATGGTGATAAATTTTTTAATAAACATATAGCCATTGTTGGTTCAACAGGGTCTGGAAAATCTCATTCTGTAGCAAAAATACTTCAAAAGGCAATTAGTTCAAAAAAAGGAACATATGAAGGATTAAATAATTCGCATATAGTTGTTTTTGATATTCATTCAGAGTATCATACTGCATTTCCGAATGCGAATTTTATTGACATATCTAATTTAGTATTGCCATACTGGTTGCTAAATAGTGATGAGTTACAAGAACTTTTTATTGATACGGAAGCTAATGATCATAGGCAAAGAAATGTGTTGAAAGAGGCAATTGTTAATAATCGAAAAAAATATTTTGATGGATACTCTGCTTTGAAAGAAAAGATACATTTTGATTCGCCGCTCTTTTTTGATGTCCATGAAATACTTATGTATATAAAGAATAGAAATAATGAAAAGAAAAATAAAAGTAATGATATTCTATATAAAACAGCGGATGGAGAAGAACATAAATTTAATATTCAAAACGCTGAATATTTGTTTGAGGAAGAAGTTGAATATACAGGATCGTCTGCATCTGGAACTAATAATGGAAGTCTGATAAATTTTATAGATAGATTGGAGAACAAAATAAATGATAAGCGTTTAGAGTTTCTATTTGGAGAAGCATCAAAGAAAATTTCGTTTGAAGAAACATTAAGTGAACTGTTGGGATATCAAGAAGATACAAAATCAAATATTACAATTTTAGATTTGAGCGGCGTTCCGTTTGATGTATTGAGTATAACTGTTTCGTTAATTTCAAGAATTTTATTCGAATTTGGATATTATTATAAGCGTATGAGGACAGAAAACAGTTTAGGAGAAGATAGTGTTGGCAATGATGTGCCAGTATTATTAGTATATGAAGAGGCCCATAAGTATGTTCCTAATAATGATATGGCAAAATATCGTGCATCAAGAGAATCCATAGAACGGATTGCTAAAGAAGGAAGAAAATATGGGATTTCACTGATGTTGGCGAGTCAGCGTCCATCTGAAATATCCGAAACAATTTTTTCACAATGTAATAATTTTTTATCATTACGTTTAACCAATCCTGCTGATCAAAATTATGTGAAAAGATTGTTGCCAGATACATTAGGAAGCATTGTGGATAAAATGCCAGTATTAAAAGCCGGCGAATGTTTACTTATAGGAGATGCGGTGGTATTACCATCCATTGTTCAAATAGAAGAATGTGATTTAAAACCGTCATCAACAGATATACCTTACTTGCAATTATGGAAAGAGCAGTGGCATTCATTAGACACCGAAGCAATAAAAAAGGCATGGAATAGATAAGGATGTTGAAATATATATTGAATTGAAATTTAGGATATAATTTGAATAGATTTCGCTGTAGCGAAACCTAGATTATAAGGCAACTTTAAGCACTGTTCAAAAAATAATAGCCACAGAATATCACGGTTTTATTGTGTTTTCTGTGGCTGTTTTAGATGTATCCATAAAAATGCGACCATTTTAACGATTTTATAAAAACATGAAAGAAAAGCACCCTTCATCAACCATAATGGTGTATAATGTAAGTGACCAAACCACATTAAAAAGGAGTGCTTTTCTATGAAGATAATAACACAAATTTCACTGTTTGATGATACCCAAAATGAAAATCTTGGAGATTTAGAAAGATTACAAAAAGTTTTAGATAATCTTCCTGATGGAAAATTAATACGAAGATTAAAAGAAAAGCGGGGAAAAGGCAGAAATGAATGGCCTGTAGAAGCTATGTGGAATTCTTTTATTGCAAGCTTTATATTTGCCCATGACTCTGTTGCAAGTCTTTTAAGAGAACTGAACATGAACAGTCAGCTACGCATTATATGTGGATTTCAACAATATATATTCCGTATTAACTGACAAAAAAGATAAGTATGGCAAAAGGATAAGGGAAAGCAGATATAAACTGGCTCCGACAGCAAGTGCATATACAAACTTTTTGAACAATTTAAAGGAATGTGAAAATGAATTAAGAGAAATGTTTGACACACTTGTGAAATATATGTATGAAAACCTTAACGGTTTCGGTGAGATTATAGCAGCGGACGGAAAAGCCATACAAAGTTACGCAAGAAGAATTTCAGAGAAAAACAGCGATAACAGAGGATAGAGGGATGCCAACTGGTGTCAAAAGAATTACACAACAACTAAACCTGACGGTGAAAAAGTGGTAAAAACAAAGAAATGGTTTGGATTTCGTCTGCATCTGTTATCAGATATAACATATGAACTGCCGATTGATTATGAAGTGACAAAAGCATCGAACAGTGAAGTTAAAGAAACAGAAAAGCTTTTAGATTTCATAAAAGAAAAATATCCGGAGAAACTGGAAAAGTGCAGATATTTTCTGGCAGACAAGGGATATGATTCCAAATATGGTGCAAGACCGTTGCGCCGGACGATCCAGACGCAGATCGAGGATCAGCTTTCTGAGAAGATCCTGGAAGGCACGATCCGGAAAAAAACAGAGGTTCGGATTGAAAAAGATGGCGATCAGCTGAAATTTGAGACGGTCTAAAGGGCTGGAAGCGAAAAGACTGGTAAACCCGGTCGAAGTGTGTTAAAATGATACTACTGAGTAACTGTGTAAGTGCGGAGCAGTTGCGATATTGATTAAAAGGATACTAGGAGGATAAAGCATTATGCCAGTAGTTAGCGAGTTAATCCGCATCGAGGATGACGGAACCATCAGTTTTGGCAATTATATGTTAGCAGCAAAGTCCAAGCTGCAGGATTTTGAATTTCAGGGCGATCTTTATAAGGTAAAAACATTCGGCGAGATTACCAAGCTGGAGCGCAACGGAATGTTCGTATATGAGTCGGTACCGGGCACGGCAGTCAATCATTTCCAGGCGGGAGATACTTCCGTACAGTTTTCGGTTGAGGGCGAGAAGGATGCTCAGATTACCATTCAGTTAGAGGATGAGCGTGAGTATGAGGTATATGTAGACGGCGTATCGGTCGGTGGCATGAAGACCAACGTCAGCGGCAAACTGGTACTGAGCGTGGAGCTGAACCCGGGCAAGGCAACCGCAATCCGGATTGAAGCCAGATAAGGAAAAGAAAAACAAAGCGTTACGTACAAGTTACAATGCGTGAGATGAAAGTTGCTGCATGGCAGGAATGGCGGGCGTGTGCGCCGGAAGCCGGTTTCCGCCATGCAGCAGCTTTTTGTGTAATAAGAAATATGAGAAGAAGTGTTTGGAAAGGAATCAGAATGGCAAAGGCAAAATCAACGGGATTTTTCTGCAGGGAATGCGGTTATGAATCTTCCAAATGGATGGGGCAGTGCCCGGCGTGCAAGGCGTGGAATACGATGGTGGAAGCGCCG
>ERZ791645.2082-NODE-2082-length-10825-cov-4.173816_pt1 | contig 10825 bp, 9 predicted proteins | sample MGYA00509939_ERZ791645 | MGnify/ENA primary metagenome ERZ791645 (study PRJEB30046, sample SAMN00715249) | human gut metagenome | study: EMG produced TPA metagenomics assembly of the A metagenome-wide association study of gut microbiota in type 2... | reverse complement strand
GCAGCGGATGATAGAAGCAGAGGCAAATCGTATCGCAGCGCTAAACGCGGCTTCGCCGCGCGCAAGCATTCCCATTCCGGAGGCATAAAGGTCATTCGAGATTGAGACTGCCAATTAAAACCTTTCTCTCGGGGGATCAAAAGGGGGATACTCTCTTTTGTGAAAGAGAGTATCCCCCTTTGTCCGCTCCCCTGCGCGGCGCAGGGGAATAAGGAGCAGCGCTGGCGCGCTGAAATTTCAGATGCTCAAACCATTGAGCCTGCACAATGTATTGACCACCGCAAAAATAATGACCGCGCCGAGGTTGGCGGTCGTATTATCCTGGTCGAACCGCGGGGAGATCTCGCAGATATCGAACCCGCGGACCTTGCGCGTGCGCAGCACATGCTTGATGAGCGGCAGCACGATCTCGGGGTCGAGGCCGAGCGACTGCGGCGCGCTGACGCCCGGGGCGAACGCGGACGAGAAAACGTCCGAGCAGACGGTGATGTACGTGTCGTCGCACTGGTAGAGGAACTGGTCCATGCGCTCAAGGATGGACTCTAAGTTCGAGGCCTGTAAATCCTTGGCGAGCACATAGTCGACGCCGAGCTCCTCGGCCTTTTTGAAGAGGCTCACGGTGTTGCTGTGCTGCTGGATGCCGATGGGGAAATAGTGATACGGTGTGCCCTCGGCCTTGCAGACATCCGCCATCTGGCGGAACATCGTGCCGGACGAGTTGCCCATGTCGTACGGGCGCAGATCGAAGTGCGCGTCAAAGTTGACGATGCCGAGCTCCGGCGTCTTGCCCTTGTCCTTTAAGAAGTTATGCTGGCCCTGGAAGTGGCCGAACGTCGTCTCGTGGCCGCCGCCGAGCACGATGGGGAACAAATTGCGGCGCAGAATTTCCTCCACGGCGCAGCCCAGCTCGCGCTGGCCCTCTTCGAGCGAAATTTCATCGCAGATGATATCGCCCGCGTCGTAGAGCTTGACCTCCTGTGAAAACGTGCACGGAAGGCCCGACATCTGGCCGCGCACAAAGTCCGGCGCGAGCGCCGTGCCCGTGCGGCCCTTGTTGCGCGCGACGCCCTTGTCGCTGCAAAAGCCGATGAAAGCAAAGCCGAGCTTGCCGGTGAACGGCGCGCTGCCGTCGTTCAGGTCGATGGACTGTACCCACTGGTGCCAGCGAAACGCGTCGTAATCGGTCTCGCTGTCGATGCGCCCTTTCCAGCTGTCCATGGCACTGACATAATGATCCAAAAGCATATCTGATCGCACTCCTTTACTGTCTTTCTGATCGTGGGTTTCTTATTCATCCAGCTTGAGGACAGCGAGGAACGCCTCTGTCGGCACCTGCACGGTGCCGAGCGAGCGCATTTTCTTTTTGCCCTCCTTCTGCTTTTCGAGCAGTTTCTTCTTTCGGCTGATATCGCCGCCGTAGCACTTGGCCAAAACGTCCTTGCGCATGGCCTTGACGGTCTCGCGCGCGATGATGCGCCCGCCGATGGCCGCCTGAATAGGAATTTCAAAGAGCTGGCGGGGAATGTTGTCCTTGAGCTTTTCGCACAGCTTTCTCGCGCGGGCGTAGGCCTTGTCGCGGTGCGCGATGAACGACAGCGCGTCCACCTGATCGCCGTTGAGCAGGATATCGACCTTGACGAGTTCGCTCGGGCGGTAGCCGGAGAGCTCGTAGTCGAGCGAGGCGTAACCCTTGGTGTTGGCCTTGAGCGTGTCGAAAAAGTCGTAGATGATCTCGTTGAGCGGCATCTCGTAATGCATCTCGACAAGGTAGGTGTCGAGGTACTGCATGTCCTTGAACTCGCCGCGGCGGTCCTGACACATCGGCATGATATTGCCGACGTAATCGGGCGGCGTGACGATCGTCACCTTGACGTAGGGCTCCTCGGCGTGCTCGATGTGCGCGGGGTCGGGGTAGTTGTGCGGGTTGTCGACGCGCACCATCGTGCCGTCGGTCTTGTATACCTCGTAGATGACGCTCGGGAGCGTGGTGACGAGGTCTAAGTCAAATTCGCGCTCCAACCGCTCCTGAATGACCTCCATGTGGAGCATTCCCAGAAAGCCGCAGCGGAATCCGAAGCCCAGTGCAATGGAAGTTTCCGGCTCAAAGGAAAGGGACGCGTCATTCAGCTGTAACTTTTCCAGTGCGTCCCGTAGGTCGCCGTAGCGTGCACCGTCTGCCGGATAGATACCGGAAAAGACCATGGGGTTGACCTTGCGGTAACCAGGCAGCGGCTCTGCACAGGGGCGGTCTGCATGGGTGACGGTATCACCTACGCGGGTATCTCCGATGCTCTTGATCGAAGCGGAGAGGTAGCCAACTTCGCCTGCACGAAGCACACCATCGTTGACCAGCGTGTTCGTTGTCATATAGCCGGCTTCCACAATGGTGAATTCCGCACCGGTCGCCATCAGCTTAATGGTATCCCCGACCTTGACGGTACCCTCTTTGACGCGGATATAGATGACAACGCCCTTATAGGCATCATAATAGCTGTCGAAGATCAGCGCCTGAAGCGGCGCGTTCGGGTCGCCCTGCGGGCAGGGAAGGTTCTGCACGATGTCCTCGAGCACGGCGTCGATGTTGATGCCCTGCTTGGCGGAGATTTCGGGCGCATCCTCGGCGGGGATGGCTAAAATGTCCTCGATCTCCTGCTTGACGCGCTTGGGGTCGGCGGCGGGCAGGTCGATCTTGTTGAGCACGGGGCGAATTTCAAGGTCGTGCTCCATCGCGAGATACGTGTTTGCGAGCGTCTGTGCCTCGATGCCCTGCGAGGCGTCGACGACGAGCAGCGCGCCCTCACACGCCGCGAGCGAACGTGAGACCTCGTAGTTGAAGTCGACGTGGCCCGGCGTGTCGATCAAATTGAGCGTGTAGACCTGCCCGTCGGCGGCGGTGTAATCGAACGTGACGGCGCGGGCCTTGATCGTGATGCCGCGCTCGCGCTCCAAGTCCATGTTGTCGAGGATCTGGTCCTCCATCTCGCGCGCAGAAACGGCGTTGCACTTTTCAAGAAGCCGATCCGCCAGCGTCGACTTGCCGTGGTCGATATGCGCGATGATGGAAAAATTTCGGATGTTCTTTTCGTTCATAGCTGTTGCTCCTGTTTGTTGTCGGCAAGGCGACGCCGCGCGCCAAATGGCGCGTCCAAGCGTTTTGCCGCAGGGGAAATTCTTATTTCCTGCCGAGCAGGGAATTCGTCTTTTCTTCGGTGCTGTGGAGTACCTGCGTCACGCTCTGCATGAGGCCGGGGTAGAGGGACGCGAGCGCTTCATCCTCCATTGAGGCGAACGCGCCGTCCTTTTCGGAAAGCTGCGCGAGCGAGGAGGCGTAGGCGATGTAGTCCGCGCGCATCTGCGCGTCCACTGCGCCGGACTGGTAGGCCGTGGCATCTAAGCCGAAGTACCCCTCTTTCCCGCCGCTCGCGCGGTGCAGCGCGCGGTAGAGCTGGTAGAACGCGCCGCCAAGGTAGCTGCCCGCCGACGTGATGAGCGTGCGGTCGTTCGTCTTGCCCAGCAGCTCGAAGAGGACGCCCGCGGTGTTGACGAGCATCTTCTTTTGCAGCGTCGCGGCGATGCTGCCGCGCAGCGTGCCCTTTTCATCGCTCGAATCGTAGAGCGATTCGGCGTCGATCATGCCGCCGTCGCGATCGAGCGTGCGCCCGAGCAGATAGTCCGCCGAGACGTGGTAGTAATCGCACGCCTTTTTGACGAACGCGAGCAGCGGCTCCCGGATGCCGTTTTCATAGTGGGACAAAAGCGCCTGCGAAATGCCGAGCTCTTTCGCGGCCTTGCGCTGGGAGATCCCCTTTTCCTGCCGCAGCAGGGCAAGGGTGCGGGAAAAGTCAGCATTCATGGCAATAACCTCGTCAAATAAAATACGGTAGGTTATAGTATAGTCTATTGATAACCGCTTGTAAATTAAAAATTTGCGCTGATTTGCCGTTTTGCGCAAAAAAATCGGGCGCGGCAATTTCGCCGCGCCCCAAAAACGGAGGAGAAAAAACAATGGACTAAATGAGTACGCTGAGTAACCATGCCAGCGCGATGCCGCCCGCGCCGATGCAGCCCCACAGCGCGGGCGAGCCGCGCCTAAAAAAGCTGCGCTTGCTGCATGTCGCCGTGCGGCCGCAGGTGCGCGCCACGCGGCAGGCTTCGTCTACCAATCGCTGCGCCGTGACGCCGTTTCGGTTCATGGCGTCGTTGCGCACGATGAAAATGGCCTGTTCAAAAAGCTCCGTATCCGGCGAGTCGACCACGATCACTCTCCGCGATGTTCCCTTGACCATATTGAAAGCAGCACCTCCCGATGGAAAAACATTCTGCCTCCAGTATGCCCGCCGCGGCGGGTGCTATACGGGAAGAGCGAAAATTTTTGCTGCGTTCAGACCGCCTGCGCGCCGCCCGAATCCTCGGGAATGTAGAGCGCCAGAACACCCGCGTCGTCCGTGCCGCCGCGCTTTTCCATACTGTCGGCCAAGATCGCCGCGACGAGCTGCTGGGGATCATATCCCTCCCAGCCTGCAAGCAGGTTTTGCAGCCATTCGTCGTCAAGCGAGTCGGCCACGCCGTCGGAGAGCATTACGAGAAAGCACCCCGGCGAGAGCTTGATATGCGTCGCCTCCGGCGGGGGCGAGCCCTCCTGCAAGCCCGCGGGCAGGCACGAGCAGGTCACGCGGCGCACCGTGCCGCCGCGCTTTAGATAGCTCGGCGCCGCGCCGTACTTGTAGAGATCGCCCTCGAGCGTCTGGAGCGAAAGCGTCAGCAGGTCGACTGTCGTAAAGCTGTCGGTCGACTCGGCGCGAAGAGAGAGCGCGCTGTTGAGCGTCTTGAGCGCGGGCGGCGCGTCGATGCCCGCGCTCAGAAAGCGCTCCAACAGCCGCGCGGCCATCGACGATTCGCGCTGCGCGGCCTCGCCGCAGCCCATGCCGTCGGAGAGCAGCAGGCAGAGCGTGCCGTCCTCGGTCTCAAAGTGGGCGGCGCTGTCGCCGCTCACGCGTTCCCCGCGCTTGGGGCGCAGCGAAAGACCGATCTCATAAGAATGCACCGGCTGCGTCGATACGGGGCGCAGCGCGCCGTCCGCCGCGCTCTGCATGAGCTCGGAGAGCTGGGCGTACTGCGACGCGGCCTTCGCGCGGTCGTCCTCCAGCAGCCGCCGGTACTGCCGCCGCAGAAGATAGGCGCGCAGCTCGCCGTTCACGGCGGAGAGAAATGATGAAAAATGGATGCACCGCTCGGAAAAGTACGAGGGGAAATCCTCGCCCCTGCCCTGCCCGCGGCGCAGCAGCGCCGCCGTCGCGTCGTTGAGCGCGGTATAGGTGCGCTGATACTCCTTTTCCCAGCAGTAGCTGCACAGCGCACAGCCGCGGCAGACCTTTTCCGCCGCGCGGTCGAAGATGGCGGCGGGATTTTCCTCCGTCAGCGTGCGCGGACGGGCGATGCTGTCGTAAAGCTCGCGCAGCGCCGCGGCAGAGGCCGCGATCTTTCTGCGCACGGCGGCGTCCTCCTGCGCGGCCTCGTCGCTGCAAAGGCGCTTGCCGCGCAGGAACCGCGACGGGATCAGCAGGAATAACAGCGTCGCCGCCAGCCCCTCGTAGAGCAGCACAAGCCCCGCGTGCGCGTTCATCGGCAGGGCAAAGCACAGAATGCTCAGCGCAAACCACAGGGCCGAGAGCACGCGGTTGCCCCGCGCTGTGACGTTCACCAGCACCGCGGAAAACGCATATGACGCCGCGTGGACAAAGCTGCCGCCCCCCGCGCCGAGGTCCATCCCCAGCCCGATGCACAGCGCCGCCGGAATGGCGAACGCGCTGCCGCGCTCAAAGGCGAACAGCAGCACCGCCAGCATCGAGAGGATGCGACCCGGCGCAAAGCCGTCCGCGGTTTCGAACGAGGACGCGGCCATCAGCACGCCGAGCAGGATGAAAAGCGGCGCGTAGGGGTGGTCCTCCTTTTCCTTGTCGCCGGTCGACAAAAGCGCGCGGCCGCTCATCGCGCCGAGCGCGCACAGCAGCAGCGCCATCAGGCAGTTTGCCGCCTCGCCCACGCCGTCGCGTAAGACGTAGACAAACTCGACGGAGAACATCATCCCCGCGCACAGCAGCGGCAGAAACGCCCGCTTTTTGTAGAGCTTCAGATCGAAAAACGCGTTGTTCGCCGTGAAGATCAGAACGCCCGCGGCGAAGGTCCTAAGTGCGTGCGAAAACGGCAGAAACAGCACAGCGCCCGCCGACGCGCCGATCAGCGCGCTCACCCCCCGCAATCCTGCGCCCGATGCGCCGATCATGCCGAGCGCGAGCGGCGCGTAGCCGCCGAAGACCTGCGCCCCCGCAAGCGCGAACGAGAGCGCAAAGCGCAGCACGCAGTCGATGACCTTTCCGGACCATTCCTTGCTTTTGAGCAGCTCGATCACCTTCACAGCCTGTCCCCTCCCTGTGCGTCGATTTATTGTGTCGGGGATTATTGTAAACGAGCGGAAAGAAAAAGCCTGTCGGGAAATACACGCGCAAAAAAAGAACCGGCAGTTTTGAAAACGGCCGGTTCTCTCGTTCACGTTACTGCTTATTTGACGATCATTTCTGCCTCGCGGGCGTTTTGCGCGATCATGTCGTGCAGCTCCTGCGTGGAGGAGAACTTCTTCTCCTCGCGCAGGTAGTCGAAAAAGTCGAGCTGCAACTTCTGCCCGTACAGGTCGCCGTCGAAGCCGACAAGATACGTCTCGATCGTCACGGTGTTCTTGTCGCTCACCGTCGGCCGCACACCGACGTTCGTTACGCCCACACATGTCTCACCATTCGGCAGATGCGCGCGCGTGGCGTACACGCCGCGCTTCAAGGCGATGATGTGCTCTTCGGGGATGAGGTTTGCCGTCGGGAAAAGGGCTTTTTTGCCGATGCCCTCGCCGTGGCGCACCGTGCCCTCCACGGAAAAATAATGGCCGAGAAATTCCGCGGCGCGCCTGACCTCGCCCGCTTCCAGAAGCGAGCGGATATAAGTTGAAGAGACGGTCACACCGTCTTTTTCGACGCGCGGGATGATGTCGCAGCCAAGGCCGTGGGCGGCGCAGTAACTTCTGAGCTTTTCCACATCGCCCTCATTTTTGTGGCCGAAGCGGAAGTCGTGTCCCGCGACAAGGTGCAGCGCGTGATACTTCCTGACGAGAAGCTCAGAGATAAAGTCCTCCCACGGCATGGTCATCATGTTCCGGTCGAACGGCTCGACAAAGACCTCCTGCACGCCGTATTGTGTGCGGATGATGTTTGCGCGCTCAAACGGCGTTGTCAGCAGCGGCACGGGCTTTCCCGTGACGAATTCACGCGGCGAGCGGTCGAACGTGAACGCCGCGGAGCGGCAGCCGCGCTCCTGTGCACGGCGCACTGCCATTTTGAGCAGCTCGCCGTGCCCGATATGCACCCCGTCGAAAAAGCCCAGGGCGATGACTGTGGATTCATTCATAGTTTCGGTTTCCTTTTTGCGTCAGCGTCACACGCTGAAAAAATTTCGTTTCGAGGTGAGCGTGCCGTCCTTCGCCTCCGACAGGGCAAGGAACGCCCCGTCGCGCCCGTAGACGCGGTACAGCCCGTCGGGGAGCTTTGCGCGCAGTGGATTGCCGCAGAGGCACTTGCGCTCCTGCTCGGCGCTCGGGATGGTGTAGGCCGGATACTGCCGGAACAGGCTGTCCGTGGGGCGGAGCAGTGCTTCGCCCTCGCGCGCGACGTCCTCGAGCGTCACGGCCTCGTCGATGCGGAAGTTCGACGCTTCCGTGCGGCGCAGCGCCGCCATGCAGCCGCCGCAGCCGAGCGCCTGACCGAGATCGTGGCACAGCGTGCGGATGTAGGTGCCCTTCGAGCACACGATGCGCAGGGCGTACTGCCCGTTCCCCAAATTCTGTGTGAGCGCAAGGTCGAAGATCGTGATCTTGCGCGGCTTGCGCGCGACCTCACGACCCTGACGGGCAAGGTCGTAGAGCTTCTGGCCGTTTACCTTGATGGCCGAGTACATCGGCGGGATCTGCTCGATCTCGCCGAGAAAGCGCGGCAGCGCCGCGCGCACCTCGTCCTCCGTGACGGTCACGGCGCGCTCTTCGAGCGTTTCGCCGGTCGTATCCTGCGTGTCGGTCACAAGGCCGAGCTGTAAAACGGCCTCGTAGACCTTTTGCCCGCCCTCGGCAAAGGAGACGGCCTTGGTCGCCTGCCCGACGAACACGGGCAGAACACCCGTCGCCATGGGGTCGAGCGTCCCCGCGTGGCCGACGCGCTTTTCATGCAAAATGCCGCGCAGCTTGGCGCACACATCCATACTCGTCCAGCCCTGGGGCTTATCAATAATTACAATGCCGTTGGGCATAAATGGCCTCCTTTGCGCCAAGCCTTCGGCGCTTTTGCGCCGTACAAGCGTTTTGCCGGCAGGCAAAACGCAGTTCTCTTTCTACTCTCCGCGCACCAAGATATGCGCGTTCATGCGAAAGCCGTATTTCTCGTAGAGGTGGACGGCGTCGTTGCCGTCGACCACCTTGACTTCGATCTTCCGGACGCCGCTGCCCGAAAATACCGCCATCGCCCAGTCCATCAGGGCCTTGCCGTATTTCCTGCCGCGGCACTGCGGCAGAACGACGAGGTAGTCGAGCTTGCCCATGCCGTCTCCGTGCAGGTCGACCTTGCAGAAGCCGACGATCCCGCTGTCCTCTTCGATGACCGCGATGCGCGAGACGTTTTCTTCCAGCGCCTGTGCAAAAAGCGACAACGTTTTATCATAGGGCCGGCTCGGATAGCTGCCCTTGAAATTCACGGACACGCGGTTGTGGTGCTCGGACAAGGCCTGCACGCACGCGCGCAGGCGCGGCGCTTCGTCCGCCGTGATTTGCCGCAGCGGCGGCAGCCGCTTTTCAAGCAGGACGCGCTGCACACCGGCGATACCGTTAAACGTGCACGGCACGACGCCGATCTCGGCGTAGCCGAGCTTTTGATAGAAGCGGCGGGCGCGCGCATTGCGCGCGTTCGTGTCGATGCGAAGGTACCGGCAGCCGTGCGCGAGGGCATAGCCCTCGTAAAATGCCGCAAACTCGCGGCCAAGGCCGCGCAATTTGGCCTCGGGGTCGATGACGAGCGTGTGCAGCACCATGACCTCGCTGTCCGGCGCGTCATAGCGCCAGTTCGCCCCCGCGTAGGAATCGACCTGCGTTTGGTTGAGAATGGCCGTGCCGACGATCTCACCGTTCTGCTCCTGCACGAAAAGGTCGCCGCGCGCAAGCGCGGCCTCCGCTGTCTCACGCTCGGGATACACGCCGCGCTGCCAGCCGATCGCGGCCTCGCCGCGCTCCTCTGCCGTGTGGATCTGGTCGTAAATGCGGCACACCGCGTCCAAATCGGCGCGCGCTGCCTTGCGGATCGTGCTCATGCCTCTTCCGCCACCGCTTCGGCGATGGCGTTCAGGATCATGGCGCGCGCGGTCTCATAGTCCGCGTGCTCAATGAGGCAGCCGGACGCCGCGCGGTGTCCGCCGCCGCCGAGGAACGAGCAGGCGCGCGTCGCGTTGACACGCGCGCCTGTGCGCACGCTGACCTTCCACGCGCCGTCCTTCGTTTCCTTCATCGTCACAGCGCAGTCCGTGCCCTCGACCAAGCCGCCGAGGGACGCAAGGTCTTCCATGTCGGCCTCGGAAAGCGCCATGCTCTTTTGCAAGGACTGCGGCACGGCGACGATGACGACGCGGTCCTCGTCGTAGAATTCCATCGTGCGCAGCAGCTCTCCCTCAAGCGCCAGGCGCTTTTTGCTCTTTGTGCGGAAGTGCAGCTTGTTGGCGGCTTTATAGTCGATGCCCGTCTCCATCAGCGCCGCGGCCACGCGGTGCGTGTTCGCCGTGACGTTGGAGTAGACAAAGCAGCCCGTGTCGGTCGACACGGCGACATAGAGCGGCAGCGCGACTTCGGGTGTGAGCTGTCCTAATTCCTGCGCGAGCTCGCAGAGGATCTCGCCGCAGGCGGCGCACTCGGGATGCACACAGCTCTCCTTGCCGAAGCCCTCGTAGCTCGGGTGATGGTCGATGGCGAGGTCGACGCGCGTTTTGAACATCTCGGCGTTGTCGGGGAACAGGCTCAGCGCGGCGAGGTCGACGGAGACGACCGTCTCATAGTCAAAATCGTCCGCGACCCAATACTGCTCGACATAGGACTCGAAGTGCTCGGTCGTCTCGCGGTTATAGAGGATGCCCGCGGTCTTGCCCATCTGGCGCAGCATGGCGCACAGCGCCGCAGCGCAGCCGAGCGTGTCGCCGTCCGGACGGCGATGGGTGAGAATGAGGTACTTGTCGTGCGCGCGGAGGTATGCCGCGACTTCGGAAACGGTCATTCCTGCTCATCCTCCGTGTTCAGTGTTTCGTTTTCGGGGTTCGCGGGCTTCACCACGCGCGGGTCGCGCAACATCTCTAAGATGTGCGCGCCGTATTCGATGGAGTCGTCCGCGATGAACTGCAGCTCCGGCGTGTAGCGCAGGCTCATCGCCATACCCAGCTCGCGGCGCAGATAGCCCGCCGCGGACTTCAGGCCGCGGATCACGTCCTTCTCCTGCGTTTTATCCAGCACGCTCACAAACACGCGGCAGTAGCGCAGGTCGGTGGTGGTGTCAACGTGTGTGATGGTGACCATGCCGCCCTGCACGCGCGGGTCCTTGAGGGTGCGGAACAGGGAGCTCAGCTCGCGCTGGATCTCCTCGTTGATGCGCCCGATGCGGTTGCTTGCCATAAAAATGACCTCCTTTGAGAAAGGTGAGGACGGGCGACCGCCCGCCCTCACCTAAGGCTTCGCAGAATTGCGCCGCGCACGGCGCAAAAA
>ERZ791645.2079-NODE-2079-length-10830-cov-2.203898_pt1 | contig 10830 bp, 9 predicted proteins | sample MGYA00509939_ERZ791645 | MGnify/ENA primary metagenome ERZ791645 (study PRJEB30046, sample SAMN00715249) | human gut metagenome | study: EMG produced TPA metagenomics assembly of the A metagenome-wide association study of gut microbiota in type 2... | reverse complement strand
GATCCGAAAAGCTTGCGGGCCAACGTATTCGTAATGACCACACGAGGCAAGCCGGAAATGAAATCCGCCTCCGTAAACGGTTTGCCGGAAATGAAGCGGAAATCAAAGACCTTCCAGAAACCGGGATCGGTATACTTTATCACATACTCCTCGAACAGCTGGCGGTCCGACAGCGAGACGATCACCTTGCCACTCGCTATCGCCGTCACCGCTTCGGGGGTTTGAAGCGGATAAAGACATTCCTTCACCATCGGACATGGCGGTCGAATTCCGGGTTTCACTATCCCGTGAATCTGCCCGTATCCCCATGATATAAAGCATCCTGTCCCGGTTCGACTCCGGTCGAAAACCGACCAGCTTGATTTGGAACTGGAGAATCACCACCAGTATCATCGCAATCGAAAGTGCCGTTCCAAGAATCGAGATCACACTGGTAAGGCGATTCTCCTTCAACATCTGGATAGCTTGTTTAAAATACTGTCTGAACATGAGAAAAGATATTTACGATTTATAATTTATGATTTCTTGCTTATGGCCAATGATGAACATCCCATAAATCTTTTCATTCATAATGCAAAGCCTCCGCCGGATTCATCTTTGCAATCCTGCGTGCCGGGAACCAGATACCGAGCCAGATCATACCGGCCAGCAACAGGCAACTGCTTCCGAAAGTGACAAGAAAACGCCACCAGGTGTAAGCCAACCGGTCTGTGTCCGGCAAATCGAAATAAAGCATATTGAATATAAACACCAAAACCACCGGAATCGTAAAGATCAGCAAGAAAAGACCTTCTACGTTCAAAAAACATTTCAATGTGCCACGGGAAGCACCAAGAGCCGAACGAAGTCCCATTTCACCGCGGCGATACTGCGTACGGAGCCAAAATGTGCCGACAATACCGAAAAAGACATTCACCAGCATAAAACCGACAAGAGCTATTTTCTTCTTCAGATTGTCTATACTGCTTTTCAGTATAACCGGACGTTGTTCCTCCAACGGGATGACACTCGATACATACAGGTTATTCACTGACAGCCGTTCACCCATTTTCTCCAGGAAACTATCCATATCTTCCATACGAAACCCGTTTCTCATGCGGACCAGACAGTCCATATTTTGAGGCTTTGCATCGGAAGCTGATTTGGCAATATCTTCGTCAGTCCTCATCAAATAATAGAAGCAAGGTTTGCTTTTCACATATTCGTTCTGACGGATGGGAGAGGTAACGGCAGCAACCGTTTCGGAAGTCGTACTCTTGGAACCCCATTTCACCTGCTTACCTTTGCCGGACTGCCCTTGGAAGAAATCAGTCTCCATATCCCCTGATATGACAATATCGCCTGTACTTTCCTCCACGATCGGACGTATCGGACGGCCCTCCCTGTCACTAATCCGCAAGACATCGAAATAAGAAACAGTCACATTAAACATCTGGTAATAATTGGCCTTTACGCTTGTATCAGCATCCGCCCGTACCAACTGGGACCAACTGTTCGACCAGGTATACGGACAAGAATTCATCGCCAAACATATTTCATCCACCTGCGGAGCCCGACGGATGTTGTCAACCAAACGGACCAGATCTTCTCCATCGGTAGTCGTAAGCAACGAATCCGGGACATATCCCGGTATTTCAGGGCTCATCTTGCCGATATTCACCTTATAAACATTCGTTATATCGAAACCCAACGGCTTGTAATAGGTATACAGATTCACTAACAAAGAATCCATCATAATACATAACACGGCAAAAACCAATAATAGTTCCACAAATATCCAACCGTTATTCCGCCGTTGATGCCAGATTATTTTCAATATGTGCTTGATCATCGTCTTCTTAATTTATAAGTTAAACTATTCTCCGTCTTTCAGGGATATGACAATTTTCTGACGGGCAATGCGCATCGCCGGTATGCCTGCCGAAAGCAGATTCAGCAGTAAGCTGAAAAACAAAGCCAATAAAAACACAGCCGGCTGGAAAATCATATCCCCGCTTAAAGCCGTATCACGGCTTTGTAGCAAAAAATCTTTGCAAACAGGCAAAAGCAACAGGGAAAGGAGCAGACCAACCAGACCGCCGATCAACGTAATCACACTGTTCTCGTACAATATCTGGCGAACCAACACGCCGTAAGTCGCTCCAAATGCTTTACGCACTCCCATCTCCGCACGTCGTTTTTGCACGGCAGACTGTGTTACACCCAACAGGTTCAAAGCAGGCACAAGCAGCAGAAACAACAAAAGGCTACCGGTTTCCAAAAGATAATCTTTCACATCCACCTTACGTTGCCCGATCGAACCGATCGCTATGTCAAAACGTGTAATAGGATTCTCGAAGAAATTAATCTTCGCATCCTGCTTCATCCCGTTATAACGTTCTATCTGCTTCAACAATTCATGCCGGATCGCTTCGAAATCACGGCTGTCCTTTGCCAACAGGCAGATAGAAAACCAGCCGGCCATATTTTCGGAACTGGTATTCGTCATCAGGATACGGTCGGTCGTATAGGGGACCCACACGTCACCGAAAGCCGTATCGGCGGCACGGCTGACGTCTTTCACCACACCGCAAACCGTATAGGCTGTCAAATCGATTATCACAGTTTTTCCTACAACGTCTGTCGTTCCGTATAATTTCCGGGCCACACTCTCGGACACGACTGCTTGTGTAATCCCCGAATCAAAATCCGCTTGCGTAAATGGTTTACCGGTCAGAAAGCGGAAAGAAAAGACTTTCCAGAAACCGGTGTCCGTATATTTGATCTGATATCCTTTATACATCCGTTTCCCTGGTATGGATAAAGGCTTCAACTGCATGGCATAACCAGAAACCGCTTCCGGTATCTCCAATGAATAGAAACATTCCTTCACTGCTTCAGGAGACATGTTTCCCCGGTTCCACCCATTACAGGTCTTCACTTCCGTCCCACTATCCACATACATCATCCGGTCGCGGTTGTTCTCCGGATAAAAATTGGCGAACTGTATCTGGAACACCAGGACTACCACCATAATCATAGCAATGGAGATGGCTGTACCCGCTATGGAAATGACACTGACAAGACGATTCTCCTTCAGCATCTGAATGGATTGCTTGATATATTGCTTGATCATAAAACTTACTATTACACGTTAATCTTCTATTTTCAATTTGTTCTTGTCTTTATAAGCGTTCATGTCCGAGACAATGACCTGGTCACCTTCCTGCAGGCCACTAACCACTTCTACATATTCGAAATTACTGTCTCCCAACTGCACTTTGCGTTTCAACAACTGGTTTCCGTTTACGACAAAGAGTTCGTATTCTCCTTTTCCCACATAATAAGAAGAGTTGGCAATGCGGAGCACATCGTCTTTCACAGCATTCATCACATAGACATCGGTCTTCAAACCGGAACGAAGACGCTTATGATTGTCTTCCTCCAATTGGACCGTGAAAGAGATCACGCCGTTCTTCGACAAAGGAGTAACATCGCTGACCGTCCCGTCCAGTTTTTCACTGCTGATCTTGATAACCGCTTTACTGCCGGCAGCAATACGGTCTCCGTAGGTATCGGCAATCTCACCTTCGATCTTGAAATGAGACAAGTCGGAAACGATTGCCACCTTCGCTCCCTGGCCTATCTGCGAGCCGATCTCGTTGTTCACATAGGTCAGGATCGCCTTACGAGGTGAACGGATTTGGGCATCTTCCAACGTACGCCGAGTTTCGGCAAGGCTTTTACGGAAGATATTCAGTTCCAGCTCTTTTACTTTCAGATCCGCTTCGGCCAGCGCCTGTTCGTTCTTATATTTCTGCTCGTCTTCCTTCAGTTTGAGGATACTCACATTATAATCGAGTTCCACCTGGCGGACTTTATCGGTCGTACCGGCTCCCAAGCTGTCTAAATAGCGTTCGTTACGGAGTTCGACCGCTTTACGATCCAGCTCCATGCGGGAGACTTTCAGGTTCATTTCCATTTCCGAAAGTTTGTTGTGGTTCGTCACGCGTTGCTGTTCCAGTTGCAGGCTCTTCATCTGTTCCTCGTCCAACTGCTTGTTATATTCCGTCTCGGCGCTCTGCAAATCCAGTTTCAGGATAGGCGTGCCGACATCGACCGAATCCCCGCCTCGCTTATACACCTCCACAATACGAGAGTTGATCGGTGAATTGATGATTTCCTCAAACGCGGGGATCACTTTGCCAGACGCACTGACCGAAACTTCTATCACTCCCTTATCGACTGTCGAAATATTGAGGTCTTTCCGTTTAAGGCTGGTCTGAAGCATGGAGATCACGACTACGATCAGGACGATAAAACCGCCGACAGCTGTCCCTATCCTGATAAACTGTTTACGTTGCTCCTTTCTCTGTACTTCTTTTGAAATCTCTCTGTCCATATTTAATATTGCTTTAATTCTTCTTTTCCCGGCATTTCTACCTTGACGGCTTTCACAGGACAAACCCCGTGCCAAAAACATAAATCATTGATTATATGGGAATACACTTCAAAACAAGTGTTCAATATCGGACAGTGTGTTCGGTTTTGAGAAAACTTTTCCATTCCGGTTGTTGTTTATTCGTAACAAATTAAAACGATAAATTATGAACACTAAAATTTCAGTCTTTACGATCTTCGTGGGGTTCGCCCTGCTCTTTGCCGGCTGTAGCAAAGACGACGAAAACATACCGGGCGGCATCGAACCTCCTAAAACCATCCTGGACGCTTTCAATGCCAAATATCCGGATGCCCGCGACACAGAATGGACAGTCAATGACGATTATTATGTAATTGACTTTGAAAACAACTCGCTCGATAACACCGCCTGGTTCGACCATCTCGGAGTATGGGCCATGATTAAGACGGACTTGCCGCTTAACCAGTTGCCTACGGCTATCTCGAACGATATCAAACAAGGCAAATATGCCGGTTGGAAGATCGAGGAAGCCGATACCATCGGCAGAGCCGGAATGGGAACCGTATATAAAGTAGAAGTTGAAAAGGCAGAACAGGAGACTGACCTGTATTACACTTTATACGGTGACCTGATCAAAGCGGTCGATAATGCTAAAGATGATGTTGACCGACCTATCTCCGTCCCCGAAAAAGTGGCCGACCTGATGGAACTGACCTTCCAGGGAGCAGAGTTGCTGGATATAGAAAACACGACTTTCGGTGTACAGTTGGCAATCCTCGACGGGAAGACTTTAAAGATTGTCGAATTAACCCAGATATATACCTGGAAAAGTACGACCTGGAAAGTTTCAGAGCAGGAAGTCCCGACAGTTATTATGGATGCATTCAAGGCTTCCGAATACGGAAATGACCCAGTGGAATCCATTTACATGTTTACCGATGCCAACGGTGCATTCCACAAATTCAATGTCATCCACAACGGGCAGGCCGTAACGGTCGAGTTCGATGTGTTTGGAAATATCGTTACCAACAAATAAAAAACAGATAGGCATCGGATTCATAACGGATACCTGCCCGTTTCCAATCCGATGCCTATTCGCTTTTATCGGGATGATCACGAAATTCGACTTATTCGCTGATCAGTTCTATTTTTGCACTTTTCACACCCGGAGCAGAGGCTTCGAAGACAATGACACCCGGTGTTTCTTCTGTCTGTACGACTGCCGTCAGCTGTCCTTTGAAAAGGGACATCTGCGGAGCTTGGAAAGATTCGAGTGACGAAGGATCACCGTTAGCGGCCGCACGATAAGAACCGGAACCGCGGACGTTGAACTTCACCTTGTGGGTGGCGTCGGGACAAAGGTTACCGTTCTTGTCGACAACACGGACATTGATAAAAGAGAGATCCTTGCCATCGGCTTTCAGGCGGTCGCGGTCAGCAGTCAGTTCGATATGATGAGGCTTGCCGGCTGTATGAACTTCCTCTTCGGCAACAGCATTGCCATCCTTGTCATAAGCAACCACTTTCAAGGTTCCCGGCTCGTATTTCGTATCCATCCACATCAGGCGGTAACGTTTCTGGCGCTCGAAGCTCTTTTGGGCGGCCTCCGTATAGCTGCTGTCCAATTCAACACTCAGATCTTTCGTACGTTTTCCTTGACTCTTACCGTTGATAAACAGCTCGGCAGAAGGGTAATTCGTGTACACAAATACAGGCGTCACCTCCCCTTCACGTCCCGGCCAGGTCCAATGAGGCAGGATATGCAACGTACGTACCGTTTTGTTCCAATGGCTACGATACAGATAGAAACGATCCTTCGGAATACCCGCAAGGTCAATGATACCGAACAGGGAACTATGACTTGGCCAATCCGTATAATAAGGAGTCGGTTCACCCAAATAGTCGAAGCCAGTCCACACAAACTCACCGATACAATACGGTAAATCTTCATGCTGGATAAAGTCGTCTTCCGGAAGATTGGACCAGCCGCAATGTTCCACGTCGTAAGAGGAAGCTTGGTGGTCATCGTATTTCGCCATCGCCTTGCGTTCGACCGGGAATTTATAAACGCCGCGGGAACTTACTGTCGAGGCTGTTTCGCTGCCTAAAACGATCCGCTGCGGCAACTTCTTATAGTTTATCTTGTACTTGAAAGGACGATAGTTGAAACCGGCCACATCCATCACGGCTGCAAAATTATTGTTGACCACGGCATCCGGAGCATCCATTCCCTGAGTTACCGGACGTGTCGGATCTTCACGATGGCAGATATCCTGCAACCATTTGGCAATCTTGCAATCCCCTTCGTTCCACTGGTTGGGCACTTCGTTACCGATACACCACATGACAACGCTCGGGTTGTTGCGGAAATTATGAAGCAGGTTCACAAGGTCTTTCTCCGCCCATTCATCGAAGAGCAGATTATAACCGTTCTTGCATTTAGCCACATTCCATTCGTCAAAACTCTCCGCCATGATCATCATACCCATTTCGTCACAAGCCCTTATCAATTCAGGAGCAGGCATATTGTGGGAAGTACGGATCGCATTACACCCCATGTCTTTCAGGATCCGTATCTGGCGACGGATAGCAGCATCGTTGACGGCCGCCCCCAACGGACCGAGATCGTGGTGATTGCAAACGCCCTTAAAGACAGTACGCTTACCATTTAGGAAGAAACCCTTGTCCGGGATTATCTCAATCGAGCGGATACCGAAAGGAGTTGTATAAATATCCTTCAGCTTGTCGCCTTCATACAGACGGGTTTCCGCAGAATACAATGCAGGCATTTCAGGAGACCATAAAGACGGGGCTTGGATGACAAACTCCTGCTCTGCCTGATTGTTGTTATATTTCATCTGCGCAAGAGAAGTGCGGACAGCCGTCAGCTTCTGCTTATTCGGATTCCACACGCTGGTTTCCACGCTATATTTGGCGGGATCGGCGCCTTCGGGAAGCACCACTTTGGTGCGCACGTTCACTTTAGCAAACTTCTCATTTACCGAAGGAGTCGTGATATAGGTACCCCAAACCGGAATATAGGCGTCTTCGGTAATGATCAGGTGAACATTCCGGTAAAGTCCGGCACCTGGATACCAGCGGGAAGATTCCGGCAGGTTTTCCAAACGTACAGCCAACGTGTTCTTCTCGCCCGGCTTCAGATATTTCGTGATATCGAAGTGGAAGGAGTTGTAACCATACGGCCAATAACCGACCTTTTGTCCATTGATATAGACATTGGCATGGCTCATCGCCCCGTCAAACAGGATCGTTGCCCGCTTGCCTGCCTGAAACTGCGGAACGTCGAACTCGGTGCGATACCAACCCACACCGACAAACGGCAACCCGCCAGTACGTCCTGCATGCTCCATCGCTTCCTTCTGGCCGTCCTGCGAGATAGCGACCTCCTGTTTGTCGTTCAGGGAACTGAAAGGGCCGTAGATCGCCCAATCATGGGGGACAGTCACGGACTGCCACTTACTGTCATCGAAAGCTGGCTTTATAAACTCATTGTTGTCTTCGCGGGTGAACTTCCAGTTTTTTTCCAACAGAAGCTCACTCCGTCCTTGTGCCGACAATGCCGACACGCACCCAAACAAGCCTACCAAAGCTGCAAAATAGATTCTTTTCATTCGTATTAATTGTTTTTTGTAGTACTTAGCGCAACAAAAATAATTAAATTTGCAACCTTTACAAACTAAATCTGCATTTTACAAGACATGTTGTTACAATTACTATTCGTTTTAATTGCAATTATCATCGGAGCCCGTCTCGGCGGTATCGGTTTAGGAGTATTAGGTGGCTTAGGACTGGCCATCCTCACTTTCGTATTCGGCTTGGAACCGACTTCCCCTCCCATCGATGTAATGCTGATGATCGTTGCCGTCATCGCCGCTGCCAGTTGCATGCAGGCAGCCGGCGGACTGGACCTGATGGTGAAGTGGGCGGAAAAATTGCTGCGCAAGAATCCCTCCAAGATTACGCTTCTAAGCCCGTTGGTTACTTATATCTTCACATTTATTGCGGGAACGGGACATGTGGCTTATTCGGTCCTTCCCGTGATAGCGGAAGTGGCAACGGAAACAAAGATACGTCCCGAACGGCCGTTGGGGATTGCTGTGATCGCGTCTCAGCAGGCAATTACGGCCAGCCCGATCTCGGCGGCAACCGTAGCATTGCTCAGTATGTTGTCGGGACATAATATATCATTGATGGACATTCTGATGATCTCCGTTCCCTGCACGTTGATCGGTGTCCTGGCAGGAGCATTCTGCTCGCTACATGTCGGAAAGGAACTGGCGGAAGACCCCGAATACTTGCGCCGTGTCGCAAACGAGGAGTTCACAAGTGATAAATATAAGGCGAAAGGAGTCGAAAACCATCATGCAGCCCTCCTGTCGGTGATTATATTCATAGCAGCGACAATCGGTATCGTCCTGTTCGGCTCGATGACAGAACTGCGCCCTTGGTTCAGCCTGCCCGATGGCAGTCTCCGACAAATGCAGATGGCGCATATCATCGAGATTCTGATGCTCTCGGCTGCCGCCCTTATCCTGCTCGTCACCCGGACAGACGGGATAAAAGCCGTACAAGGTTCCGTTTTCTCCGCCGGTATGCAAGCGGTCGTCGCGATTTTCGGTATCGCCTGGATGGGTGATACCTTTATCGGTGGGAACATGGCGGAACTGAAAGGCTCGATCGAACATATCGTAACAGAAATGCCATGGCTTTTCGGTCTGGCCCTGTTCGTGATGTCCATACTTTTGTTCAGCCAGGCAGCAACCATCCGTGCCATGTTACCGTTAGGAATCGCCCTCGGAATCTCTCCTTATATGCTAATCGCCCTTTTCCCGGCAGTCAATGGCTACTTCTTCATTCCCAACTATCCGACCGTGGTCGCCGCCATCAACTTCGACCGTACCGGAACGACGCATATCGGCAAATATGTCCTGAACCATTCGTTCATGATGCCGGGACTGGTCGCCACCGGAGTGTCGGTGGCGTTGGGACTGTTGATGATCCAGTTGTTTTAATGTAGAGATCTTTTGTTACTTCCAAGCGATATCAAACATCAAAGGTTATGACAAAAGTACTTCCCTTGCCGACTTCGCTGTCCACACGAATCGTGCCGCCATGGGCTTCGACAAAGTCTTTACTGATGGCAAGACCGAGGCCGCTTCCCTGTACTTTCGTGCCGGGAACGCGGAAATAACGGTCAAAGATACTCTGATGGTAACGCGGGTCAATTCCTTTCCCAAAGTCCTGCACGAATATTTCCACTTTCTTGTCCACCTGATGCGCACCGATAACGATACGGCCATTCTCCGGCGTATAGTGGATGGCGTTGGAAAGGAGGTTCGTGAGTACCCAGGCGATCTTCTCACTGTCTACAAAGAGCTTGGATATTTTTTCAGGATACTCCACTTCGATATGGCAATTGAAGCGCTCCGCCTGCACACGGTTCGCCTTGATTGCATAATCGATCAGTTCAATCGGCTTCGTGATCTTCGGATTCAGTTGCAACTTGCCTGCCTCCACCTGTGTCATTTTCAACAATTCACCGGTAATTTCGAGCAGGCGGTCGCTGCTTTCTCGAATACTTCCGGCAAGCGCGATCTGCTCATCGTTCATATCTCCTATACGTTTATCCTCCAGCAATTTGAGACTCATAAGAATAGCAGAGATCGGGGTTTTCAATTCATGGGAGATAGTAGAGATAAAAGTCGTCTTGGCAGAGTCTAACTCTTTGAACTCGGTAATATTTTTCAGGAGGATCACATCGCCCGCATACTCTGTCTCACGTCCATCGCCATCCATCACATGGATCGGGATATATTTGGCCTGAAAATAGCTTTCCTTATCATCTGCATAGATCTTTAAGGGCTCCTTTTTCTTGTCGTGCTGTATCAGTTCGCGTACCAGCCGGCGCAGCAAGTCGTTTTTCAACGCCAGTTCGGTAGCAGACTCTTAATGGACGGGAAAGCTGACAGACCTACCTTATTTGGGTCCTTGCCTGTATAAGCCGCCAAGAAAGCAGGCACCAATACCTCCATGGAATTCAGACTTACACCTCCCCCTACGGCTGGATCATAAGGTTTTCCGGCTAAAGCATGCCCCGCCATAAAACCGGAACTCGGATAAACCGTACCGGAATATGTATCCGCCAAGCGCTGGGCGATCACGCTACGGTGAGCGATAAATTTATCGAACGCTTTCGAGGAATAACCGTTATTAGCGTTTCCGCTACCGCCGAAAGCGCTACCCAAGGCAATCGTCGTCATCGTAAAGCTACCTCCCATCTGCTCGGGCATACCGTCTTGCATATAATAGATATCGGTACTACGGGTATCTACCCGGTTTGCGTTCAAATCAATCTTCAAGCCGGCTATAGGTTCTAGATTCGCACGAATCGTAAGATTCTTCGCGCTATT
>ERZ791645.2071-NODE-2071-length-10864-cov-3.750578_pt1 | contig 10864 bp, 11 predicted proteins | sample MGYA00509939_ERZ791645 | MGnify/ENA primary metagenome ERZ791645 (study PRJEB30046, sample SAMN00715249) | human gut metagenome | study: EMG produced TPA metagenomics assembly of the A metagenome-wide association study of gut microbiota in type 2... | reverse complement strand
TACTACGAATCGTCGTATTTGGGAACATGATGATGCATTCAAGGAATATCTGAAAAAGACACGGGCTATGGCGCGTTTGCTGTATTTCTTTATTTTCCAACACAAAAGCGCGCGAAGATGCGCTCGGTGATATCCTCGCGGATGGAGGCGCCGGTCAGTTCGCCGATGGCGGACATGGCCTCCTCGGCCTCGGTGAGCACGGCGTCCGGCGTCACGCCCTGCAGCATTGCCTCACGTGCAGCGCGCAGCGATTCCAGCGCCCGGCCGATGGCCTCGGCGTGGCGGGCGTTGGTGAGGATTTCACCGGCCGGCGCGTCCGGAGCGGGGAAGTGCTCCGCCACGGCGCGCTCGAGTGCCTCAAGTCCCGTGCGCTCCTTCGCCGAGAGTACGCACACGGCGTCAAACCGTGCTGCAAGCGCCTCCGGCTGTACAGCGGCGGGCAGATCCGACTTGTTGAGTACCGCGATGCGCACCTGCGCGGCCTGTGCCGCGTCGATGACCTGACGGTCATCCGCATCGAGCGGGTGCGCTGCGTCAAACACCGCGATGGCAAGCGCCGCATCTGCGGCTGCATCCAGCGCACGGTTGACGCCGATGGCCTCGACGGGGTCGGCCGTGTCGCGCAATCCGGCGGTGTCGGTCAGGCGCAGGAGCACGCCGCCGAGCGTGACGCGCGCGTCGATCGTGTCGCGGGTCGTGCCGGGCACATCGGTCACGATCGCGCGCTCATAGCCGAGCAGGGCATTGAGCAGGGAGGACTTGCCCGCGTTCGGGCGGCCGAGAATCACGGCGGGCACGCCGCCGTGGAGCACATTTGCCCGGGAAAACGTGTCCAGCAGGCGCTGGAGCTGGTCGATGCAGCCGGTCAGCGTGGCCTCGTAGGCGCTGAGCTGAAAGTCCGGGATGTCCTCATCGGGGTAGTCGATCACGGCGTGATAGTGACTGGCGATGTCCTGCAGCGCATCATATACACTTTGTGCGCGCCGCAGCACCGCGCCGCCGAGCTGACCGGCGGCATTTTTCGCATCGCGCGTGGTCTCGGCGTGGATGAGGTCAATGACGGCTTCGGCCTGTGTGAGATCCATGCGGCCGTTGAGAAAGGCGCGCTTCGTAAATTCGCCTGCCAACGCCTGCCGCGCTCCGGCGGCGAACAGCGCCTGCAGCCCCGCACGCAGCACAGCCGGCGAGCCGTGACACTGCAGCTCTGCCGTGTCCTCTCCGGTATAGCTGTGCGGGCCGCGGCTGACGGTGCACAGGCAGAGGTCGAGCGTCTGGCCGTCGGTGTCGCAGAACGCGCCATAGACGAGCTGGCGGTTCGGCGCCTCGGACATTGGGCGGCCGTTGGCGGGGTGAAACACGCGGTCGATGACGGCGAGCGTCCCGTCACCGGACAGACGCAGGATGCCGATCGCGGACAGGACGTTGCCGGTCGCGATGGCGGCGATCGTATCAGACATGTAAAAACTCCTTTGTGCAGATCGGCGGAGCCGCAGGCTCCGCCGATCGATTCATAATCATAAAAAGATAAAGTTCATGTTTCCGCGCGCAGGATCGCTTCCCGCAGCTGCGTGAAAACGGTTGCGGCTTGCGCGCGTGTCGCTTGACCGAGTGGGTTGAAGTACCCCTTTTCGTCGCCGGAGATGATGCCGGTCATGCGCATAAGCTCCACGCCCTCAAGCGCCCAGCCGGAGACCGCATCCATGTCCTTGAACACGACAGGGTCGGTGATCGTCGGGAGCGTCGCACCGGTGCTCTGCACATAGCGGGCGACGATCGACGCCATCTGCTCGCGCGTGATCGGCGCGTTCGGCTCAAAGCGTCCGTTTCCGGTGCCGCTGACGACACCATGCTGCGCGGCCCACTCCACAAAGGGGGCGTACCATCTGCCGATTTCGACGTCGTGAAAGGATGTGCCGGGATAGGCATCCTCATCGATCTGCGCAAGCTGCCCCAGCACGGTCACGAACATACCGCGCGTGAGCACGGTGTCCGGAGAAAAGCACCGGTTGCCGATGCCGCTCATGAGCTTGTTGACAGTGGCATACTCCACGTAAGGCGCGTACCACGCCGTTGCGGGCACGTCCACATAGCGGGTGACGTAAGCGCCCGCCGACAGCAGCAGCGTGCCGGCCTGCGTGCAGGTGATCGTTGCCTGCACATTTTCGCATGCGATGTAGCGGTGCGCGGTTTGCAGCGCGCCGGTTGCGGCCTGTCTGCCGTCGGTCGCGTCAACGAACGCGCCGGACGCAACACTAACGGCGGCGTCTCCGCTCAGGACGGTGAAGCAGTCGCCGGTCTTGAGCTCCACCGTGTTCCCGGCGAAGAGCGTGCAGATGCGGCTCTTTCCGGCGTCGGTGCTCAGGGAGGCATCATACGTCTGCAGCGCTTTGTCAAGCGCTGTCTGTACGGCGGTGCGTGCGGTTTCCTCGACGCGGGCGAGCAAGTCGGTCGACCACGTCTGCACATAGCTGCGCGACAGCAGCGGATCCTGCTGGCTGCCGGCGTTGGCTGCCAGCACGGGCATGGAGCCGCCGAGCAGCACAAGAATCAGCAGCAACGAGATCAGTTGCTTGATTTTCAAGAGGCAGACCTCCTTTGGCGGCCGTGTCAGGCTTTTTTGGTCTTGGCGGCGCGGGCTTCCGCCTCGTCCTGGTTCTCAGCGATGTAGTAGCCGAGCGCCAGCAGGCTGTCCGAGAAGTGGATGTTCTCGATGATGGGGTCGGCATCCTTGACCTGCAGCTCGGTGTTCGTGAAGTTCCAGATGGCCTTCACACCGACGGAGCAGATCTCGTTGGCGACGTCGTTGGCCATGGCCTTCGGCACACAGAGCACGGCGACGTCCGGCTGGATATCCGCGAGGATATCATCGAGCGTGGAGAAGTCGTGCACGACGATGCCGTGCATCTCCTTACCGACGAGATCGGGATTGATGTCGAACGCAGCCTTGAGCGTGAAGCCGTACTGCTCAAAGCAGAAGTTTTCCACGAGCGCGCGGCCGATGTTGCCGACGCCGACCAGAACGGCCGTGTAGTTGCGGTCCATACCGAGGATCTTGGCGACCTCGCCGCGCAGCGCCACCACGTTGTAGCCATAGCCCTGCTGGCCGAATTCGCCGAAGCAGCTGAAGTCCTGACGGATCTGCGAGGGAGTCAGCCCCATCTGGCGGCCAAGCTCACCGGAAGAGATGCGTTCGATCCCGGCAGCGTTCAGGTCGTCGAGCTTGCGGAGATAGCGGGGCATTCTTCTGATCACATTGTTCGATACTTTGATACGTTTCACGAGTAATTATCCTCCTGATGGCATAAATGCCATATTGTTAAGAATTGCGTTTGCTTGTCACGAAAATAGCAAAGCCAACATAGACATGATAAATTATAGCACACGTTTTCGCGCGTTTCAAGTAAATGGTTTCCAAGGATGTTCAAAAATTCACAGTTTTTTATCGCCTTTTTGCAGCAATTTATTGAAAAAATGGCGTTTCAGCCCGATAAGCGGTCGCTTATCGGGCTGAAGGTCCAATATAGGCTGATGTTATGCTCTGTTTTCCGGTAGACCGGTCAGACGGCAAAACTCTGCTGCTGCATCCGGCACGCGGTAATACTGCGCGTCCGTGCTGCTGACGAAGATGATATCCTTGCCATCGAGCCAGACGGTCACGCGCGTGACCGTGCCGTCGGCGCTTGTCTCCTCAAGCGTGCACAGCGGTGCGTTTGCGGCGTCGGGCTGCTGCGTCGGCTGCGTGCGCACCAGAAGCTCCGAGAGCGCCTCAATGGTCTTGCGATCAGAGATATGCAGCGTACCGCTTTCCGCGCCGCTGCCTTTTGTGTTGTCGTCCGGGACGGAGAAGAGCAGACTGCTCACACTGTCGTCGAGCACCGGTGCATTTTCCGGCGCAGGGGAGGGCGTGAGTTCCCTCTCTGCAGTGTCGTTATCGGCGGGCGTCGCGGCTGCGGTCTGTGCCTGACTGCTGTCGAGCACTGTGCTGCCGCTGCCGGATGGATTTCGGTGCGGGGCGAACCACAGCGTTGCGCCGAGGATCAGCGCGAGGCATGCCGCCATGACCGAGATTGGCAGCAGGGGAGAGATACGCCCTTCCGGGCGCTTTCTTGCTTTCGGTTTGGGATGCGGCGCTCTGCGCACCGGTGTCGGCTGCGCGGGACGCGCCGCCGGAACTGGCTCATGGCGCACCTGCTGCATGATGCGCGTCGTCAGGTCGGCGGGCGGCTCGGCAGCCGTGCCGCGCACGGCTGCCTGCAGCGTCAGAAAGTCTTCATAGACGCGCTGACAGTCCGGGCAGGTGTGCAGATGTGCGCACAGCGTCTGCTGCTGCGCCTCCGGCAGCTCGCCGTCAAGCAGCTGACTGATCTGCAGCCGGTAATGCTCACAGGTGTTCATACATCCGCACCCCCCTTTGTCTGCTTTGACGCATAGCGGTCAGGAAGGTTCCCGTCGTCGCGCAGAAATTCGCACAGTCTTCGCCGCGCGCGAAACAGGCGCGATTTCACCGTGCCGGGCTCGAGGCGCAGCACCTTGCCGATCTCGGCATAGGACAGCCCGTCAAGCTCGCGCAGGATGAGGATCCTGCGCGCATCGTCCGGCAGACGGTCCAGCCCGCGCACGACGGCGCGGCGCAGCTCGCTGCGCGCAAGCTGCTGCTCGGGGCCGGAGGCTTCGTCGGCGGGAATGTCAAACTGCGGTTGTTCATCGTTCTCGTCCGCCGCCGTGAGCGACACGGTCGGGTGCCGCCGGCGGCTGCGCAGAAAGTCGATGCACACGTTCGTCGTCAGCCGGTAGAGCCAGACGGAAAACTTGCTCTCGCCGCGGAAGGTACCCAGCGCCCGATAGGCGCGCAGGAATACCTCCTGCGTCATGTCGGCGGCGTCCTCCTCGTTGCCGACGGTGCGCAGGGCGAGGTTATACACTTGTTTTTGGTAGGCGACGACCAGCGCCTCAAAAGCGTTGGCGTCCCCGGCACATACCTGAGCGATGATGCGCCGTTCCTCGTCCTGATCCATGGATCTCTTGCCTTTCTGCGGTCAGTCCCGCAAGTCGCGCTGGATGGCGTGCGTGATGCGCCGCAGGTCGTTGAGCGTCTCCACGTGCACGACCTCCTGCTTGTATGTGTTGGCGTGCGGCACGCCGCGCAGATACCAGCAAAACTGGCTGCGCGCCTCAAGGCACGCCAGCCGTTCGCCCTTGATGTCGGCGGCAGATTCGATCTGATGCAGCGCCGCCTCGATCCGCTCGTGCAGCGGCGGCAGCTCCGGCTCCGGCTCACCTGCGATGGCGGCGTTGCCGCGCGCGAACAGCCACGGATCGCCGAAGCTGCCGCGGCCGATCATCGCGAGATCCGCGCCCGTGTAGCGCAGGATATGCGCTGCGTCCGCGCCGGAAAAGATGTCACCGTTTGCGATGACGGGGATCGTCACGGCACATTTGACGTCGCGGATGATGTCCCAGTCGGCACGGCCGGCGTACATCTGCACGCGCGTGCGTCCGTGCACGGCGATGGCGGACGCGCCCGCCTGCTGACACATCTGCGCAAAGGTCACGGCGTTGACATTGCCGCCGTCCCAGCCCTTGCGGAATTTCACGGTCACGGGTGCGTCAACAGCCTTGACGACCGCCTCAATGACGCGCCCGGCGAGCTCTGGGTCGCGCATGAGCGCCGAGCCGTCGCCGCTGCGGATGACCTTCCCGACCGGGCAGCCCATGTTAATGTCGAGAATGTCCGCGCCGGAGTATTCCAGCGCCATGGGCGCGGCCTCGGCCATGACCTCCGGCTCGTGGCCGAAGATCTGCGCGGCGGCCGGGTGCTCGTCCGGCGGCGACCAGAGCAGCTGCTTCGTCTTTTCGTCATGATAGACCAGCGCCTTGGCACTCACCATCTCCGTGCAGGTGAGGGCGGCGCCCTGCGCGCGGCACAGCGCGCGAAACGGCGCGTCGGTCACGCCCGCCATGGGCGCGAGCACGAGCGGTCCGCGAATGTCCACATCTCCGATCTTCACCATGCGATCTCAAGCTCCACAGGGCAGTGGTCGCTGCCGTAAATGTCCGAGCGGATGCCGGCGCTCTCGATCTTTTCCGCCGTGCGGTCGGAGCACAGGAAGTAGTCGATGCGCCAGCCGGCGTTGTTCTCCCGCGCGTGGAAGCGGTAGCTCCACCACGAGTAGGCGTCGCGCTCGTCCGGGTGCAGGGCGCGGAACGTGTCCGTGAAGCCGGCGTGCAGCAGCTCCTGAAACTTTGCGCGCTCTTCCGGGCTGAAGCCGGGGTTTCCGACGTTGCGCTTCGGATTTTTCAGATCGATCTCCGTTGCGGCGACGTTCATGTCCCCGCAGATGACGACCGGCTTGTGCCGGTCGAGCGAGCAGACGAACTCGCGGAACGCATCGTCCCACTGCATCCGGTATTCTAGCCGGCGCAGGCCGTCCTGAGCATTCGGCGTATAGACGCACACGAGATAGAACTCCGGGTATTCGGCCGTGATCACCCGGCCCTCAAGATCGTGCTGCGGCAGGCCGAGGTTATACTGCACGTCGAGCGGCTCGGCCTTCGTAAAGACGGCGGTGCCGGAGTAGCCCTTCTTCTCGGCGCTGCACCAGTACTGGTGGTAGCCCGGCAGGTCGAGCGCGATCTGCCCGGGCTGGAGCTTCGTCTCCTGCAGACAGAAGATGTCGGCGTCCAGCGCGCGGAACGTATCCGCGAAGCCCTTGGTCACACAGGCGCGCAGTCCGTTGACATTCCAGGATACAAGTCGCATTTCGTGTCCTCCGTTTTCACCGCCACGCAGCGGTTGATCGTGATGCCCTGATCGTAGAATTTCGCCTCGTAGTCGGTCATGACGCCGACCGGGCCGTCAGCGTGCAGGTCGTGCGTGACCTCACGCAGCTCCCAGCCCTCCTGCTCGAACTGCTCGAGAGAGAAGGCGAACAGCGGGTCGTTGTCGGTCTTGAACCAGATCTCGCCGCCGAGCGGCAGCACATTTGCATACAGCGCCAGAAAGCCCGCATAGGTCAGGCGGCGCTTGTACTGGCGTGATTTTTTCCACGGGTCGGGGAAGTTGATGTAGATGCGCGAAACCTCGCCGGGGGCGAACATATCCAGCAGATTGATCGCGTCCCGATCCAGAAACCGCACGTTTTCGATCCCGCGCTCGGTCACACGCTCCATGCCGACGACCATCGCGTCCGGCACTTTCTCGATCGCGGCGAGGAAAATATCCGGATTCTGCGCCGCGGTGTCGGCCGTGAAGCGGCCCTTGCCGCAGCCGAGCTCCAGCTGCAGTGCCTGATGGCCGGGGAACTGCTCCAGCCAGCGGCCGCGCAGCGCCTCGGGCTCGGTGATCATGGTCGCAGCGCAGCGCTCCATGCGCGGGACAAGGTTGGGCTTTTTTCGCATTCTCATAAGTTGATGCTCCTGTCCTGACAGATCATAATTTTACTTGTAGAGCATACCACACCCGACCCGAAACTGCAACGCAGAAAACCGTTGCGAATTTCTAAAGAATGTGTTAAACTTTATTTTACGCAAATTGCAAAATGTACAGGTTTGCCGCCTGTGCAGTCTGAAAGCGCACGTGGTTGCTGAGCGCGATCGCGGAAAACGGGTACGGCAGAAAGCGCCGTTCTCTTTTGAAGTGTGTGCAAACGCATGCTGCCGCTCTGAAAAGTACATATCCGGGTGTAGCGCAGCTGGTAGCGCGCCTGCTTTGGGAGTGCCGTGGCGGTATCCGGAACGGGGCAAGGCGAAACGCCGCAAAGCTTTGTGACACCTGCGTTTGCGGGATTTCCCCCGATTGCCGAAAGCGGCACAAAAGCGGTTTTGACCACAGGAATGACCACAGACAGAAAAAACTTTATTTTTACCCCTCGCCGTGGTATCATGGCAGAAAATGAATATCCGGGTGTAGCCCAGTTGGTAGGGCGCCACATTTGGGATGTGGAAGCCGCGCGTTCGAGTCGCGCCACTCGGACCAAAACCCCTCTGAAATTGCTAATTTCAGAGGGGTTTTTCTTATTCTTTGTCTATTGCGGCGTAAACATTGAACTTGTTATTCTTAACATATAATTTCGACAAGTGTAGACTTAATATTGTAATTTTTGCAGAAGTACAGTATAATTAATTAACAGTAAGTCTCTGCGCCGCCAAGGTAGCCGTATGGGTATATTTCCATGCGGCTTTTATCACATGAAGATAAAGCAAACATTTTGGCACCAGATTGGAAGGAGGCAACTATCCTCATGAAAACAGTAGACGAATTAGTGTATTACTGTCATGAATGGGAGCCTGTAGGAGCACTATTGCTTTCAGGCGAATGGGGATGTGGAAAGACATATCTAATTGAACACGAGTTGAAAAATGCACTTGCAGATACATCAGTCGTCCTTCGAATTTCATTATTTGGTATGACTTTACCCGAAGAAATCCACATTGCCGTTCGGCGTGAATGGATGACCGAATACTGTAAAATTAAGGGTGTTGACAAAGTTGCCAAAAAGATTGGTCAAGGTAAGAAATGGCTTTCAAGAATGGATTTTCTTCCAGAATGGCTACGAGGAATCGCCAAAACTGATGCTTCTGTTTTCTTCCCTATTAGTAAAGAGATGGATGGAAAGGATGTTATTCTTGTCTTTGACGATTTAGAACGCTGCAGGATGAGCAGTGTAGATGTATTGGGTGTGATCAATGATTATTGCGAAAACCAACACTATCATACTATTATTGTTGCTAATCAAGCAAAGATCAAAGGACAACGAGAGATAACAAAAATAACCGGCGAGATTCAGCAAGTTCCCGCAGAGTCTAATACCCGCAAAACCGAGAATAATAAAGCTATCATAAAAGTTGATATTCCTGTCCAACCGGAGCAAGCAGAATTGTCTTATGCGGAAATCAAAGAAAAAATCATACAAAGAACAGTATACTATTTACCGGATTATGAGAATGTTGTTCACGCCGTTATAGCTACCGCAAAATTTCAAGATGCACAATATAGGGAGTTCATCATAAGCTGTGAGGGTGGATTATTAGAACTGTTTGCTCCAGATAGGGATGACCTTAAATTTGAGAATAGCCAGTCCGATGATAAAGGACAGAGTAGACCTACACCGCCACATAATATCAGAAGTCTAAAATGTGCAATAAAAGATTTTTATCGTCTCTATAGCATATTACAAAAAAACGATTTTTCTGACCTTGACAAATGGCTATATAGCTTTACATCATATGTGATTGCATGCAAGGCCGGTATCGCAGGGGCTGGTGATTACGGCACACTATTCTCAGACAGAGATGTTCGCAAAATGTATCCTGCATTTCAATCGAATTACACCATAAACGGTGTTAAGCAATGGGTACTCAATGGTGTTTGGAACGAAAATGCTATCACAAGTGAAATCGAGATTATTAAGAAGCGAAATAATGCTCAAAGTGCCCCTGAAATTATAAAATCTAATCGTATCATGGATATAGATGACGCAGTAATCCATGAAGGGTTTGCTGACTTTTTAAGAATAGCGTATGATGGCAAACTGACGTTAGATGAATATGTACTTTTAATTGAAAATAGCTGTTGGGCGCGATCCTGTAAATGTGATCTTCCCTTACCTATAGACTGGGAGAAAGTCCAGACTGGAATTGGTCTTAGAATTGCAGAAATCAAAAAAGCACCACCCGAAGGTCAGCTGTTATTTTCCACCATCAGCGAAACTCAACGCTCCAATTTCACAAATGAAGAATGGAGCGCATATGAGTTGATTTCAAAATTTGCACTCGGTGACGAATTGATTTTCTATAGGAACAAGAAACTATACATCGATAAGATTCGCGAACTTGGGTCATCTGCATTTATGTTTATTGAAAATAAACGATATGATGTCTTCGATGAAGAAATGGCTACTGCTACAGCACAAGCGTTCAGTCAAGAAAACAATGCAGGAAAAAATCAATTCATTTCTAACTTCAAAAATCTTTGGGAAATCCGTATTCAATCTTCTGATATACGCATTGAGGATAGTATCAAAGGATTTCATTTACTAAAAGCATACCTACAAGAAGTCCTCGCAAAAGTGCCCCAGGGGAAACGGGATTTTTCTGTCGTGCATACGGAACGGTTTGTAATCATCCTTAACAAATTGATAGATATTTGCAAAGAAGAACTGTCTAAACATGAGGGCTTTCAAGATACATAAGCAACTGAAGAATGGCCAAGCGTATGGTAATTCGTGCGCTTGGTCATTCTTTTTAGTTTATCCTATAGTCTCATTTCGTTTTCGTACAGTCCTTTTTGCTTCTTTCCCTTTCCTCCGGTGGCTGCCCATCGCCCTCGCCCAAATCCTTCAGCCGCTGCGCCTCTGCAATTTCCGCTTTCATCTCCAAAATCAGCACCTTCAGCTTCTCCTCGCACTCCTCGCGGGTGTGGGCATAGACATTGCGGGCGTGCTTTTTGCCGTCGGGCCACTTTGGAGAGTAGCGGCCTTCAAACAGGTGGTCGTTGATCTCACTGACGCAGCCGGTGCCGGATCTGCGCTTGCGACCCACATAGGGCTTGAAGTCGGTCATACTCGGCTTTTCCGCCTGGGCCGGGGCAGTTTCCTGCCCCGGCTCTGAAGCGTCCTCCTGCGGCGCTGCTTTGCCGATGCCGCGGTCAATACTGGCGGCGGCTGCCCGCTGCATATCGTCGGTGATGTGGGTGTAGATGTCCAGCGTGGTGGCCGCCGACACATGGCCCAGCATGGCGGAGAGGGTTTTCACATCCATGCCATTCTCCAGCGTCAAGGTTGCGAATGTATGGCGCAGATCATGAAATCTAACATGTTTGCACCCTGCGTGTTCCAGGATGAGCTGCAGTCTGCGGCGTACTACG
>ERZ791645.2068-NODE-2068-length-10878-cov-2.211402_pt1 | contig 10878 bp, 6 predicted proteins | sample MGYA00509939_ERZ791645 | MGnify/ENA primary metagenome ERZ791645 (study PRJEB30046, sample SAMN00715249) | human gut metagenome | study: EMG produced TPA metagenomics assembly of the A metagenome-wide association study of gut microbiota in type 2... | reverse complement strand
GCCATGTATGGGATACAGAGGGAAACGAATACCTCGACCTGTATGGCGGACATGCCGTAATCTCGGTCGGCCATAGCCATCCTACTTATGTAAAGGCTATCACCGAACAAGTAAACAAGTTAGGATTCTATTCCAACTCCGTCATCAACAGTCTCCAACAGAAATTGGCAGACAAATTGGGTAAGGCATCCGGTTATGACGACTATTCGCTCTTCTTGATCAACTCAGGAGCCGAAGCCAATGAAAATGCTTTGAAATTAGCCTCTTTCCACAACGGAAAGAAACGTGTGATTGCTTTCAAACATGCCTTCCACGGACGTACGTCTGCTGCCGTACGCGTGACAGACAATCCGAAAATCATCGCTCCGGTAAATGAGGATCTCGCCGTAACCTATCTACCTCTGAATGACGCGACAGCAGTAGAAGCCGAATTGCAGAAGGGGGACGTTTCTTCGGTTATTATCGAAGGTATTCAAGGCGTGGGCGGCATCCAGTTGCCAACCGATTCCTTTATGCAGGAACTGCGCGCCTTGTGTACGAAATATGAAGCCTGCCTGATTCTTGATGAAATCCAGTCGGGATACGGACGCAGCGGTAAGTTCTTCGCCCACCAGTATGCCGGAATCAAACCGGACCTGATTTCGGTGGCAAAAGGTATCGGCAACGGTTTCCCTATGAGCGGATTGCTGATCAGCCCGATGTTCAAACCAGTATACGGGATGTTAGGCACAACTTTCGGAGGCAATCATTTAGCTTGTGCAGCCGCCATTGCCGTACTGGAGATCATGGAAGATGAAAAGCTGATCGACAATGCGCGGGAAGTAGGAGCTTACCTGTTGGATGAATTGCATAAGCTACCGGGAATTAAAGAGATTCGCGGACGTGGTCTGATGATCGGTATCGAGTTCGAAGAATCGATCAAGGAAGTACGTAGCAAGTTGCTGTTCGAAGAGAAGGTATTTACGGGAGTAGCCGGAACCAACACGATCCGTCTGTTGCCGCCGCTCTGTCTGAGCATGGACGAGGCAAAGGAATTCATCGTACGATTCCGCAAGGTGCTGAATGCTTAAAAAAGAAGACGGTTTGCCAACCATCGCTATACAGCTTAATTGTTTCTTTATATAAATAAGATCCACCATCGGAGCTTCCGGTTGGTGGATCTTTGATTTTTTGGGAGGACAATAACTGATAAATCAGCAGTTACATTCTTCATCCAATCAATTGAACTTCTCTATCGTATAGGTGAAGATCAAGGTTGAACCAGCAGGAACCCCTCTGTAATCATAATAGCCATATCCCAAGTTAGCTGGGATAATCGCCTCAACCCGTTCGCCAATAGTATTATTCAACAATATTGCTCCCAACCCCGGTACGACGCCAGCAGGAGTAAGCGTCATCGTCATCTCCTTCTGGAAATTCTGGCCGCTGATAAAATCACCTTTCAAGATCATTGTTACAGGAGTCTGGCTCGTCGGGCATTGCGTTTCCTCTCCTTCCTTACCCAAAACACGATACAAGGCGGTGTCACCGCCTAAAACGACCTGCTTGTAAAGCAGCTCCCCATCGTCTCCCTTCAATACTTTCTTTTCGCGGATGAACTCAAGGTTCTTCTCGAAATAGGCAATCTGTTCGGCAGAGAAGCCTTTGTCATCATCCCCACAGGCGGTAAACCCGACTGCCATCACCATCATTATCAAGCTGATTACGGCATAAATAGATCTCTTCATTTGTACTTCAGTCTTTTATTGTTTTGAAGGCGCAAAGATAGCATACAAAGCAATACGGTACAAACAGAACGGTCAATTCACCACAAAGGTATAGCTGCCGGAACCGATCTTCCCGGCATAGAGGAACGGCTCGCCCTTCACGCGGGAGACTTTCACCGGAGCACCATTATTCGTCACGGTGTATTTGCCGGACGGGAGCGGAAGATACACTTCGGCATCCATATTGGCAGGAATCGTCACCTTCAGAATATAGGCGTCCGCCTTATTCTCCACCTCCATACGGATCGCCCCCCGGATCGTCGGAATCGTTGCCTTCGCCCATTCGAGCGAAGCAAGCTGCGGTTTGATACGGGCAGTGCCGAAACCGGGCGTAAGAGGCTCCACTCCCATCAGGCGACGCGGGATGATATTGGCAGGAGCCGCTCCCCAGGCATGGTTCCAGTCTTGGTTTGGCTTGTACTTGTTGTCCCAGGCTTCAAGCGAGATAGTCGAACCGACACGGATCATATTATACCAACTGCGGTCGTCCGTCTTGGTCAACATATGCAAAGCATATTCGGCATCATTCGCTTCATAGAGGGCGTCCATCAGGAATTGCGAGCCATAGACGCTGCAAGCCATCCCGCGGGTTTGGATAAAATCGACGACATTTTGCTTCTTTCCGGCCGGAACCAGATCGAACGCCAACGGGAACATATTGCCATGTAGGGAAGCATGGTCGGTGTCGGCAGCAAGACCATCCGTGAAATACCCCTTGCGAACATCAAAGAACGAACGGATGAACCGTTTTTTGAAAACGTCCGATTCGGATGCATAAAAAGCGACATCATCCTGCTTACCCAATGCACCGGCAATACCTTCCATCTGCTTCAAAGCCGCGTAATGCCAGGCGTTCGTCACTACATTATAATCGGTAAAAGCAAATCCGTCGTCTTCTCCTCCTTGCTTCTTTCCCAAACCAAGTATTCCGGTATGCGGCCAGTCCACAATATCCCGTATCTGTCCCTTAAAACGGATCGAACGAAGGAAATCGTCCGTCTGCAATCCGGTCGTCGTGCTGATCAACCCGTTCTTCTCGCGGAGAGCCATCAAGATACGCGGTTTCAGCAATTCGTAACTGGATTCGAGCGAACGGCTATCGCCCGTATACAGATAATCGTACCAGGCTATCGACAACGCCTGCAAAATCCATTCGGTCGGCCATGTCGGATGTTGCAGCAGGTATTCATGCGAGCGGCGGGCAATCGCGTATTCGCGGTCCACCCCATAATGGCAAAGCTGGTTGATCAGGGCATCCGCCTCATAAGGGATACGTTCGCGGTCGCCATCTACATAAATCCCGGAGAATGAAGTAGCGCGGACAGAATATTTGCACAATTCCCAGATCTGATTCAACGTATCGTTGGAACAACGGAAAGAAGAAGCTGTCTCGTCAAACGGATAATGCACCGTCTCGCGGACAACCGATGCAGGCGTGAGAGGCGCCTCATCCCCTTCGATCTCGCAATAGCGGAAAGGGACGACTTCGCCCACATATTCCGGTATCAACACGGCAGCCGATCCGGTATTCCGTTTATCTTTCTTGATCTTGATCCGGTATGTGTTCGTCCCCTTCAACAAAGCCAACGGATAGCGGTGATAACGAATTGTCGATTTACCCGGATCACGCAGGATGCGTCCTCCTTCGAGACATTCCCCTAAATGCACGACCACCGAATCGCGCGTACCATCGGATGCCAACGTCAGCACCAACTGCCCGAAAGCATCTTTCCCGAAGTCGACAAGGCGCGTACCGGGACGGATTTCCGTTATTCCGACCGGAAACTCCATCGTCTTCACCTGTGGGTAGTAGGCTGTTTCATATTCGGACAGGCGGTCAGCAGTGCGAAAAGCCTTCACTTCGGACCATTCGCTTTCCCCCTCGGTATTGGTCACCGTCTTTACCCGCCAGAAATAGGATTTACCCGGTTTCAATGCTTCACCGGCGTAACGGACAGCTACGGACCGATCGCTCCCGACCACCCCGCTGTCCCACAGATTACCTCTTCCAGAAGCAGCATCTTCACGGTTATCGGCCACGATCACGCGATAAGCGGTTTGTCGTGTTCCTCCGGTTTCGCCCGGTACGATCCAGGAAAAGGCGGGATGTGATGAACGGATGGCGGCATATTGCAACGGTTCGATCGCCTCTTCGAGCTGCCAGACCGGAAGATTCGACGCGTATCCGTTCTGCCACGTCTGCCCGGTATGTTCAATCAGGTCGGTCATCAGCCCAAAAGGTTTCTTGTCGGCAGCCTGCAGGCAAAGAGCCGAAAAGGCGAAAGAGACTAATAAGGTAAGGCGGTTCAGTAATGTACTCATGGTATTTTTCTTTTTTCGTAATTTGGGGATAAAGATAGAGCGAGTAAGAGATTCATCCCCTCATATATCTGACATTTTTCTTTTGAAAAATGCACAAAAAACAGGCTGGCTTATAAATGCTGCACAAGCTATTTCCTCGTTTTGACCATTAGGGACAAAAGAACCATCCGACGTACAGAAGTGGCGGATTTACCTTCTCTTTGTGCAATCTCGTAGATACTTTCCCCCTTCAGGAAAGAGGTAACGATGTGACGGGTTTTCTGACCGCGAACAGAAGCGACCAGCTCCTTCGTTATTTTTTCATATAAAGGGTTCATGCTGTTCAAAGAGCGGATGATGAAGAGGACCTGTTCGTTCTTTTCGATCTCGGCATAGAGTTGACGCTGGATTTCGATATTTTCATTTATCAATTCATCTCTCTGCTTGTTCATCCCAACCAGCTCACTATGCAACCATCTCTCTTCACGTTTCAACAACGCCTCATTCTCCTGCAACCGACTTTTCCGCCGCTCGTATTCGAATTCCATCAGCCTTTCATAGGCATCCTTTATTTTATTATCTTTCAGTTCTTCCTCCCATCTTTTCAAATTAGAGATCTGCTCTAAGACTAATTTCTTATTCTTTATCAAATAGTAGAATCGGGGATAAAGTTCTTCTACCATTTTTTTATTCGTTTCAAACTTTTCTTCTTTTTCCTTTAAGCTCTTCTGTGCTTTCACTATCTTGTCAAACATTTTATCCACGTACTCGATATTAGCATACTGGTATTCCATTTTAGCCTTTTCTTTCCTAAACAACTCCGCCATGCCTTTCAGGCTTGGCTCGGTAAATTCGAAAGTGACCCGGAACGCTTTCTCAAGTTCATCGACAATGCCAGTCACGGTATCGAAAACATCGTTTTTGCCTTCATGCAAGGAGTAATAAACGTCAAGCCGCTTCTTAAGGTGAATGCTCTCTTGATAAAAAGACTCGTTCTTTGCTTCCAAATCGGAAATACACGCCCTTGCTTTCTCCAACTTCAGGTTCAAAGCGTCTACATCCTTCTGAGATGAAGTTTTTCTTTTCCTTAAATATTGAGCGTTCTTCGCTTTCACAAAATTCTCATAAGACTTCTTCAAATCCTTATTTTCATTGAGGAGCTCCGAATACATGCGAAAATACTCATTTCTCTCTGCCTTCGCTCCATCATATAACTTTCTTAAGTTACCATATTCTTCTTTCCCTTCAATATTCATTTTTTTGTAAGAATCCACTTCTTTCTGCTTTAATTCCAGATCCTCACAAAATTTCTTATTTTCATCCAACGCAGACTTCAATAATTTACGAAGCATTTTGTTCTCATCCAAAAGAGATTCATGCTTTTCTCCCAACATATTTTCTTTTATATCTTCTAACATAATCACCGTTTTTTGTTTTTTCATCAAAAGTTCTGCAATTTAACAATTTATTAAAAACATCCACTTACTTTTTTCATTTCCTTTGCTTATCTTATAAAACATTCCGTTCTTTGCACACTAATAATCATAGAAAAACCAATATACATGAAACTAAACAAACTCATTATTCCGGTAGCATGCATCCTGTTGGCCGGAAATGCAAGTATGGCACAGGTAATCATGCCGTGGGAAAACCGGACAGAGACAGACGGCGATCCGTTTGCGAAAGGCGAAACGACCGCCACAAAGGGCAAACTCCACCTCGAAGAAATCATAGGCGGACGGCTCATACAGACAAAAGGAATCGGCGCCATGACGTGGATGAAGGATGGCGAGCGATACAGCCGGATGGAACCAAACGCTGAAACAGGCGGTATGGACATTGTCGCCTACCGCGCCAAAGACAACCGGAGGGAAGTCATCATTCCCTCTTCCATGTTTATCAGCAAAGAAACCGGGAAGCCAATTGCCATCCGCAGCATCTCTTGGAGCACCGACAACGGGAAGGTCTTAATCTATAACAATACAAAACGGGTATGGCGTTACGACACGAGGGGTGACTACTGGGTACTGACTCTGAAAGACGGGACTTTGCGCCAATTGGGGAAGGGACTGCCCGAATCATCGATGATGTTTGCAAAATTCTCGCCTGACGGAACACGTGTGGCTTTCGTTTCGAACAATAATATATATGTAGAAGATGTCGCTTCCGGCCAGATCACTCAGCTGACCCATGACGGGAGCCAGACGATCGTGAACGGTACATTCGACTGGGTGTATGAAGAAGAATTCGCCTGCCGCGACGGTTTCCGATGGAGTCCGGACGGACAATATATCGCCTACTGGCAAAGCGACACAAAAGGAACGGGGGTGTTCGACATCATCAATAATGTGGATTCCATCTACCCGACCATCTTGCATTTCCCTTATCCGAAGGCAGGCAGCACGAACTCGGCAGTCAAAGTGGGCTATCTTCCGGCAGCCGGGGGAGCGACAACCTGGATAGAGATTCCCGGCGATCCGCGAAACAACTACATTCCCCGTATGGAGTTTATCCCCGGAAGCAACGAACTGTTTATCCAACAGATGAACCGTCCTCAGAACACGAACAAAGTATGGATCGCCCGCATCGGTAGCCCTACACCTCAAAATATCTTCACCGACACAGATGCAGCATGGCTGGACACGAACGACAATATCCAATGGTTGAAGGACAACACCTGGTTCACCTGGGAGAGCGAACGCAACGGATGGCGCCACCTCTATCGCATCAGCCGGGACGGGAAGGAGATACAGCCGGTTACGAAAGGCGACTTCGACTATATATCGCCGGTCGGGACGGATCTTCAGAAGGGACTGGTATATTTTATCGCTTCACCGGAAAACTATACCCAACGTTATCTCTACAGTGCCGAACTTTTCGGAAAAGGAGAAGTGAAACGGCTCAGTCCGGCAGGGCAGCCGGGACAGCATCGTTATAATATGTCGCCTACCGGAAAATGGGCGGTCCATACCTATAGCAATGCGGCAACCCCTTCAATGATCGACATGGTTTCCTTCCCCAAGCATCAGTCTGTAAGGATGATAGAGGACAATGCAAAGGCACGCGAACAATATGCTGCACTGGGGCTGAACCCGAAAGAGTTCGTCAAAGTGACCTCCGGCAATCTCGAACTGGATGCTTGGATGATCAAACCGGTCAACTTCGATCCGACAAAGAAATACCCCGTCATCATAGAGGTCTATGGCGAACCGGCCAGTTCGACCGTACAGGATGTATGGGGCGGTGGTGATCTCTGGAACCAATATGTCGCCAACCTCGGATATATCGTTGTCAGCATCGACAACCGAGGCGCCAACACTCCGCGCGGCCGCGAATGGCGTAAATGCATCTATGGCGAGGTCGGCACGTTCGCATCCGAAGACCAGGCACGAGGCATCCAAGATATGGCACGCCGTTACCCGTTTATCGACGCGAACCGTATCGGCATTACCGGATGGAGCGGCGGCGGAAGCCAGACACTGAACTCTATGTTCCGTTATCCGGACGTCTTCCATACGGGTATCGCCATCGCTTTCGTTGCCGACCAACGCACCTACGACACGATTTATCAGGAACGGTACATGAACACACCCCAAAACAATCCGGAAGGTTACCGAAAAGGTTCTCCTATCACATACGCATCCGGACTGAAAGGGAACCTGCTCCTGATACACGGTACTGGCGACGATAACGTCCACTATCAGAACTGCGAGATGCTGGTCGACGAGTTGGTGAAACATGGCAAGATGTTCAGCCAAGTAAGCTATCCGATGCGCAGCCACGGCATTTACGAACGTCCTGGCACCACCCTGCACTTACGAATGACGATGGCCAAATACTGGCTGGACCATCTGCCCGCCGGCGGTAGATAGTTAAAAAGACCCTCTGCAAAAACAAAAGGCAGGGGGTCTTTTGTTATATCTCCAAAAGGCACTAAATCTCTAAATAAAAAGTACAAAATGAAAAAGTATTTTATCGCAGTAGCAGCACTGGCATTTTTGGCTGCATGTAACGGGAAGGCAGCAAAAGACACTCCCGTGTTAGTTGAAGAAGAAAGTATTGCCGTCGCCGAAGCGGCTCCCGATGCTCCTTCTCTGCCGGAGCTACCAGTTGTAAAAGCTAAACCGGCAAAGCCGGTCAATATGCGCGACTCCTTGAAACTGGATCCGAAAAAGGGGGCAGTCGTACAAAAAAAATATAAAGGGACTATTCCTGCCGCCGATGGACCTGGTATCGTTTACGACCTGACATTGTTCTATCAGCAAGATAGTGATGACGGCGTTTATGAATTGGACGCCACTTATCTGGAAGCCGAAAACGGCAAAGACCAGACATTCACTTCTACCGGTAAACGCCAAGTGAAAAAAGGAACTCCTGCTGATGCAAGCGCAGTCATATATGAACTGATCCCAAGTGATGGCAGCATGGTATTTTATTTCCAGGCAGAAGGGGATAGCCTGACCATGCTGAACCAAGAATTACAAAAAGCCGCCTCCGACCTTAATTACACGCTAAAGCTCGTACAATAATCGATACATCTTCACAGCACATCTTTTATATAAACAGAAAAGAGGCACTCCGATTCCTGGAGGCCTCTTTTCTGTTTATGATTTGTAAATTGGAATAGCAATAGGGATAAATCATTTGATTCCTAATTTCGCTTTGATCGCTTTAGGAAGTGCATCTTTGTGAACAACGATGTTCATAGTCTTGTAACGGACAAATGCCTTGGATGCATACCAGATGCCTTCATACTTATTGGAAGTCCCCCAAGAGTTCTTCACCATGTAGTATTCGTTGCCTTCCTGGTCTTTAGCGATACCATAGATCTGCATACCGTGGTCATCAGTCGTTTCGTAGTTGTCATAAGCCAACTGGCGTTCTTCCTGCGTGCACCATTTCTGTGGTTGAGGTTTCGTATTCAGTTTCTTTTCTTCCGGTTTCATTTTCAGCCAATGAGCCATATCGGAGCCACTCAACTCCTGAACCTTGTCATTGTCAGGCATAACGGCTACACCATCACGGGTAAAGCCGGATTCGCTCACGTCAGAACCCCAGGCAATCGTATAGCCGGTATTGATAGCATTGTCGAACACTTCCATCAATTCGTCGATAGGCAAGTTGTAAGACAATCCATGACGCCAGTTATCCTGGACTTCGATCGGGAATTGGGTATAGAACGGACGATGTGTATAAGATGTCAAAGACACATAGTCGGAAGGATTCAAACCGGTTGACTTATAGAAAGACTGCGGAGTATATTCTTTACCTTTATAAGTAAATTTCTCAGGAGCCTTGCCCAAATAAATTTCGTGAACGGCAGCAACCGCTTTTTTCCACAACATGGCGTTATTCTCATCTGATTGCAATTTACGCAGTTTGCCTTTGGCAACAGCTGCGACCATTGCATCTGCAAGGGCGGAAAGTTCGGTATGGTTGCTCAACGTATCGCCATACATCACACCCGGACGCATTTCTTCTTCCGGAACCAGGCCAAAAGCCTCCATTCCATAAATCACGTCATAGAAAGAACCGCCTTGTGAAAAGGAAACGTCCCCGTGAGTACGCACAGCTGCATCCGCACGATCCAGATAAGTATTGTAAACCGTAAACATTTCGGATAAATCATATTCACCCTTTCCCATACGAAGCAATTCAGATTCCAGGAATGCCATTGTCGAATAACACCAACAAGTTCCGGCGCGATTCTGGTTCTTAATCGAAGTGATCGGATTCTCCTTCACTGTCGTAAAAACAAACCCTTCTTCATTTTCCTTCTTCCCTGATTCTTGTGCATGGATTGTTGCAGACATCGTCATGGCGAACAGCATACCAACCGCAATAATTGTCTTTTTCATGTAAATCTATTTATATTATGTTATTAGATTAATTTTGAAAGGCAAAGATACGATTAAATTGACAATGGGCAATGGACAATTGAGAATTTAAACTGTATCTTTGTCAGACATAATAACTATAATATAAAGAAAACATGAAGATCACAATTATCGGCGCCGGAAATATCGGCGGTGCCATAGCACGAGGATTAGCAAAAGGTCATATGTTTAAAGCATCGGATATCACTTGCACGGCACAATCAGATACGACTCTGGAGAAAATGAGGAATACGAACCCTGATTTCGTCCTCTCGCTGGACAATGTAGAAGCGGTCAAAGGCGCCGACATCATCGTCATTGCCGTAAAACCGTGGCGCGTAGAAGAAATTATCGACCAGATCAAAGGCATACTCGACTATGACAAACAGATAATCGTTTCCGTTGCCGCAGGTATCACATTCGATCTGCTGAACACCTATCTGACCAAAAACACGGGGTTCGACGATTGCCTAACAACCCCGACTATTTTCCGTATCATGCCGAATACGGCAATCGAAGTGCTTAGCAGTATGACTTTCGTAGCAGCCCGTAATGCTTCCAAAGAGCAAACGGACTTAATCATTAATATCTTCAACGAATTGGGAAACGCGATGTTGGTCGAAGAACGCCTGATGTCTGCCGGAACCGCTTTGGCTTCCAGCGGGATCGCATTCGCCTTGCGCTATATCCGCGCAGCCATCGAAGGCGGTGTCGAATTAGGTTTTTACCCGAAGCAGGCACAGGAAATCGTTGTCCATACGGTGAAAGGAGCTGTCGGCCTCTTATTGGAAAACAAAAGCAATCCTGAAACGGAAATCGATAAGGTAACAACTCCGGGAGGTATCACCATCAAGGGATTGAACGAAATGGAACTCTCCGGCTTCACCTCTTCCGTCATTCGGGGATTGAAGGCAAGCAAATGATGATTTTTATTC
>ERZ791645.2067-NODE-2067-length-10890-cov-4.125058_pt1 | contig 10890 bp, 8 predicted proteins | sample MGYA00509939_ERZ791645 | MGnify/ENA primary metagenome ERZ791645 (study PRJEB30046, sample SAMN00715249) | human gut metagenome | study: EMG produced TPA metagenomics assembly of the A metagenome-wide association study of gut microbiota in type 2... | reverse complement strand
GGTGCCACGGGTGATCGCATTCTGGCGAGTGGGGTTTACAACAAAACTGATCCCCTATTTTCAAGTCTGCTTCAAACCTAGCTTTAGAACGAAGCCAGCTGATAGGATTCCCATCGTCATCGTATTCCAAAGTCGTTCCATCCGGGCAGGTAATAGGATAATACTGCTTTCCCGCCTTACGTTTGAATGTGTCCCAATAAAACCTACCAATGGAATCTTCTTCTTTATAACGCTTTATATATTCATCGGAATAACGCTCATAAAATTCAGCAAGCAGTTCTTTGTTGCTTGCATAAACCAAAATATACTCATGCTCAATTGCAATGTGCTTAGAATCGTTTCCGCCGCCCTTTTTATTTTGCCAGATAAGCTGTGCAACAAAATTGGAATTTCCAAAAATTTCGTCACACATATTTTTGAGATTGCGCACTTCAGAATCATCTATGGAAATAAAAATAGCGCCATCATTCGTCAAAAAATCTCGTGCCATCAGCAATCGTGAGTACATCATACTACACCAATCCGAATGAAATTTTCCATTCGTATCGTTATTTTTGAACAAGCGATTGTCTTCCTCGTCATACATTCCCATCTGACGATTTTCCTCGTTCTGAGAGCGCATAAAATTGTCTGCATAAATAAAGTCATTACCTGTATTGTAGGGTGGGTCAATATAGATCATTTTCACTTTATGCAAATAGCTTGTTCGTAGAAGCTTCAAAACTTCCAGATTGTCGCCCTCAATGTAGAGGTTCTCGGTATCATCCCAGTTCTTGCTTTCTGCCGGGCAGGGGCGCAGGGTCTTGCGGATGGGCTTGTTGGCTTCCACAATGGATGCTTTTTTGCCCACCCATGTAAACTCGTATGCTTCATCTCCATCCACAACGTCCGGTGAGAGCATCTGCTTCAGCAGTTCAAAGTTGATACCGCGCTTGTAAACCTTGCGGTCGGGGGTACTCTTTTCCTCATCCAGCATTTCCGTGATGCAGTTAGGAAAAAGCGCGGCAATTTTATCAATGTTCTGGGATGTCAGGTTGGGGGTCTGCATTTGTAGCTTATACATGCGTATTTTCCTCTTCGCTCTCTAATTGTAGATATACATCACCATCTCTCAAATTATCTGGTGGTGGCTCTTTGCCGGAATATATTCTTGGTATTTCATCAACTTGTTTTTGGAGTTCCTTCAAATCCAACGTTGTTGCAGCTAAATTGTCCACTATATTTTTGAGCTCCTCTTGAGTCGTTTCCTTTGCGATTTTTATAACAGCGTAGGTATCAACGCCATTGTTCACAATGAGCGTTTCTGCTTGAGTTATTTTGCTATTTGTAATACACTTTGCAGCAATTTTATTAGCTTTAGAAAGATTCAAGCATCCAATAATACCAACAACAGCACCCACTACCCCAACTATTAAACTCCAAATTCCAATCCAATCAGAAAAACTCATCCCAGTACCTCCATTTTATCTTACAGCTAAGTCGTTTTCCGCACTGTTTCTATCAGATGTTTTTGAAATTGCTTTCAAACTATTTGTAAATTCATCAAGAAGATATAGGACTTGTGCTTCATCAGGAGCCAAATCTAAAAAATTTACAATTTTATCTTTTAGTTCAAGCATACTTTGTCTACAATTAGCATCTCCATTGAGGACAGCACCCATTTTCTGAGTATCCACTGCACACCGATGGTACTTGGGATTTCCAAAAGCAAAATCTGGAGTATAGATGTTCGTGTAATCGCACTGGGCAACCCAAGCCGCACCCAATTCATTCATGCAGGCAGGGCTTTCCAAGTAATCATTAGACCACAATATAATCATAAATATTTCTCGATTAATGTTTTTCCTGAGATAATTGAATATATTTTGATCTAGTGGAATTTTATGAAGTGGATGCGAGCTGTAAATCAGCTGTTCCTTCCTTACACCTAAGCCTGTCATAAATTTTTCCAGAATATCCCCATAAGTCTTATCAGAGGAGCAATGACTCAAAAAGATGATTGGCTCCGTTGAATCAGGTATATCTTCATTTCCGATAGCAGTTGATTTAGGGGCAACTTCTGATTCGGAAACTTTTTGGATTGACAAATGTATTAGTTCCGCAACACGTAGGTGTTCATCTTTGTGAAAAACATAGCTATTGCTGTAAATTTTAGACAGGTTTTTCTGATACCAGTTATCCATTTCTCCAAGACAATAAAGTGCACGTTCTTTATCATAATTGGTTAGGGCTTGCTTCAATGATGGTAAAAGCATCGTTGCATGGCATTCACTAGAATAACTTGTAAGTGTAGTTTCAATTCCCGGAAATTCCATTAATAGCTGGTCATAAACATTCATGATATTCCTCCTATATTCTTTAGATTCTTTTTTAATCGTGTTAATTCCGCATTCATCTCTACCTGACAATTGAACTGTTTTTCTTTCCGAATCTTATTCTCCAACGCCGCAATCTGCTTTTGCAGCTTTTCACGTTCCGCAGAGCGCTGGATGTTCTCCGCAATGCTGTATGCGGCATTCCAGTTCTCACCCTGCAATCGGGCAATCTGCCGCACCAGTCCATCGTAAACCGCCTCTAAGCTCAGGCCGCTTATCGCAAGGGACAATTCTGTTTCTGGCATCCAGTCTGTATGCAGATAACAGCTTACCTTGGTACTGCTGTTCGCAGATGTATCTTTACAGCCGATCCAAGCCTGCACCTTATTCTCACAAGAAAGAACAAACAGAATGTGATAGAGGATTTCACTGTCGATTTGGCGCAGAACAGCTTCATCCAGTTTTGGTTCGGTCAGACACAGCTCGAAAATCTCGATCTCTGTCACCCGCTCTCCGGCAGTGAGATTCAAGGTGGACACTGCCAGCTTGTTGCGCCAGTAGATACAGCGCAGCTGGTCTGCAAACAATCGCTTGACTGCCGCTGGAACGGCAGCATTTTCATAGAACTTCTGTTTCGGAATCCGTTTGTTAAACTCCGTGGAGGGTGGAAAGCCCAGCATTGATCTCACCTCTTATTGTACCACAAGGAAGCAAATCAGTTCAAAGTCATCCAACCCGGAAATCGAAGAAAGCAGGGCCGTCGTACCGCCCATCTTGAACAGACTGTCAATGTCGCTCTCTTCCTTTGCATCCAAAATGGAATTGATGGCCTCGCTCAGCAATTCAGAATAGGCAGACATATTCTTTCCATCGTCCGTGGCCTGATTGAACTGTTGGCAAAGGCTCTGGTCGGGTTCGGTTTTGCCTTTGCAGAGCAGCCGCAGACGATCCAGCAGCTCTTTCGGAGAAAGATAATCGCAGACAGTCGAGCCGTCCTGCCCAATATAAACCATGTAGAATGGATGCAGACGGTTTTGCTGATCCACATTGATCTCATTGTTGATGTTTTTCAGAACAAAGATCACACCCGGAGGTGCATCGGGCGTAGATGCAACAATTGCGTGCATCCCAAGCGGCGTATGCTCCACATCATCGTGTTTCTTCATATAGTCCAGCAAGTCCAGCCGGAACTCGTTCAAACCCAAGTCCATAATGGAAATGCCGCCCGACATTTCTTCCAGATCGACTACCTCGTTTTTCAACCGTTTGAGCTGTGCACTGCGATATTCCAAATCGCCTTTTTCTTCCGGGCTGATGAGGTTATCATCCCCTGTGGAAGTCATGACCGTCAGCTTCATTCTGGTTTCCACGCGGCCTTTCAGGTTGATATACTCATCCAAATCCACATCCGGCCAGAAGTTGACCAACTGGATACAGCAATTCTGGCTTCCGATGCGGTCAATGCGGCCAAAACGCTGGATAATGCGCACAGGATTCCAGTGAATATCATAGTTGATCAGATAATCACAGTCCTGCAAGTTCTGACCTTCGGAAATGCAGTCGGTGGCGATCAACAAATCAATATCCGCCTGATTTGCGTTCGGCAGGCTGTCCCGCCGCTTGGAAATGGGCGAAAAGCAGGTGAGAACTGTATTCAGATCACCACTGAGTTTGGGAATGGTTGTTTTACCATCCACGCTGCCGGTGATTTCGGCAGTGTTCAGCCCAAACGCTTGCTTTACATAGCCGGAAATATTCTGATACAGATAGTCAGCAGTATCTGAAAACGCAGTAAAAATAATGATTTTCCGGTTGCCGGGATTGATGGGATGCCTTTGCTTTTCGTCAATCAGGCGCAGCAATTCTTGCAGCTTGGCATCGTATGCAGGGGTGATATCCTGCACCATCAGGGAAAGAAGCTCCAGATTTTCAGCATCCTTTTCCAGATCATGCAGCCACGAAACATGATCCATATCCGCAAGATCAATCTTTACTTTGCGGCCGACTGTAAAAATGTCGTTGTTCTGGTCATCATCGTCCCAATCGGTTGCATCGGAAATGTCGTTCAGCTCCAGCACACGGCTGCCATTTTGATATGAACGTACCGATTGCATGGTATCTTCGATCAGTTTACTGATTCGGTCAATCGTCAGCCGGAACGCATAAACAGAACTTTCCAGCCGTTTGAGCAGGTTAATGCTCATCAGACGGCGGATTCCCTCTTCACGGCCTGCCTGCGTCAGTCCCTTTCCATGCTGGCTGGGGTCGATGTATTTGGAGATCCGAGAGGACAGAATAAAGCTGGTTGGTGTGTAAATGTGCAGCGTCAGCGAATCCAGTACACTATAAATCTGTTGGTAGTTGATTGCATTATCAAGGCTTGTCAGGCATGGCTGCACAGAGATTGGCTTCAACCGTTCCGGGAAAGTACCAACATCAGAAATATTATAGTATTTTTCGATATGTCGGCGAGAACGTGCAATCGTCACACTGTCCAGCACCTCAAAGAAATCGAAGTCCAGCGCCGCAAGCAGCGCATTTGTGGTACGCTCTGTGACAGGAAGCTTGCTCCATGTATTGAAAGCCTTTTGCGCCTGCCGGAAAATTTCATCAATCGGAGACGAAGTATTCAGCTTTTCATTGATTTTTCCGGCATCTCCCTCATAGGCGAGCGCAAGTTGGTTTTTCAAATCCACAAAACGATTATTTACGGGTGTTGCCGAAAGCATCAGCACCTTGGTGCGCACTCCAGAACGAATCACGCGATTCATCAATTTTGTGTAGCGGTTTTCTTTCTCATCCGTAGAGGTATTACTGCCATTGCGGAAATTGTGGCTTTCATCAATCACAACAAGGTCAAAGTTCCCCCAGTTAAGTGCAGCAAGGTCAATACCGTTAGAGGTTCCGCCGGAACGGCTCAAATCTGTATGGTACAACACATCGTAACGGAAACGGTCTTCTACCAGTGGATTGTTGACGTAGTTGCCTTTATAGATGTTCCAGTTTGCTGCCAACTTTTTGGGACAGAGTACCAAAACGGATTTGTTGCGATTTTCATAGTACTTGATTACAGCCAGTGCAGTGAACGTCTTGCCAAGGCCCACGCTGTCTGCAAGAATGCAGCCGTTATACTGTTCCAGCTTGTGGATAATGGCCAACGCTGCATCTCGCTGAAAATCATAGAGCATATTCCAGATTTTACTCTGCGTGAAGCCTGTAGCTTCATTTGGGAGATTATCTTCTGACACATCCTCCAAAAATTCACTGAAAATATTGTAGAGGGTGAAGAAATAGATAAAGTCCGGGCTGTTTTCTCGATAAGCTGTGCTGATGCTTTGCAATACAATGTCTGTAACATCCTGAAGTCGGGAAGAATCATTCCAGATTTCATCAAACAGCGACAAAAAGTAACGGCCGTTTTCAAAAGCTTCGGTTCGCTGAACAGGGTAGTATGCGTTGTTTCCGCGTTCACAACCAAGGTCGACCGTTGTAAACCCACTGATTGGCATATAGGAACTTTCACCAACCGTCATGAAACCGGGCATTTGCTCTCCACTGACATTGGAACGAAATTTTACTTTCCGTCGCACCCAGTCGGCACATTCTTTCGCCAGTGCTTTTTGAGTGAGTTCATTCCGCAAGCGAACCTCAAATTCTGTGCCGTAAAGGCTCTTTTCGCGGGTCAATTTCGGAATATAGAACTCTCGCCGCTCTTTTGGCGTGTTTTCCTGCACAAAGGTCGGTGAAGTAAAAATAAAGCGAAGTTCCGCGATTTCTTCCAACTGTTTCTTTAATTCCTGATACGCATAAATGGAAAAACAGGCCGCAGCAATGGACACGCGGCTCCCTTTCTGCATAGTATCCTGTAAATCTTCCCGAACAGTATGGTTGATATTATCCAGAATTTTCATAGAAGAGTCCCCGCAATCGACTGACTAAAGCGAAAATTAACTTTCAACGACAAGACACAACAATTCATTTTAATGATACTCTAATCAGGTCGGAAAATCAATCGTTGCCCAGGCAGAAAAAGCTCAGCAGGTACTAAACAGATAAAAAGTTTTGAATTTGGCCTTCAAATAAGGTATAATGAATTTACAAACGCTAAAGATTAAGAAGCGAGCAGGTGATACCATGCCTTTCCCCCTCGACCATTACATTGAAGCCTCTCATGTTGATTACAAGGAACGCCTTGAAGAGAAAAAGCCGCGCAGCTGGCTGAAATCCGTGTCGGCATTTGCCAATACCGAGGGCGGACACCTGATTTTTGGCGTAAAGAATGAGCCGCGCGAGGTCGTAGGATTGGAAAATCCGCAGGCTGTGGTAAGCAGATTGACGGAACTTATCAAAGTCCGCATTGACCCTACACCACGCTATCGGGTGCGGGAGGTCGAAATAGAGGGCAAGTCCTGCGTTGATCTGGAAGTACAGGACGGTCCGGCGTATCCATATTATTATGCCTTTGACGGTTCCCATACGGCCTATGTGCGGCATGGCGACCAGTCCGAAGAAGCCACTTCACGGGAACTGAACGAGCTGATCCTACAAGGTATGAACCAGACCTTTGATGCCCTGCCCAGTTCTTATCGAGTGGGTGATGTCAGTTTTACACTGCTGGCCGCGACATTTAAGAATCTGAAAAAAGAGGATTTCGACCTCGAAAAAGACTTGCCCTCCGCAGGATTGGTAACAGATGATGGACAAATCACGAATGGCGGCCTGCTGCTTTGCGATCAGGGCGTTCTGAAGCAATCCCGTATTTTCTGCACTCGCTGGAAAGGCAACTACAAGGGCAGCATTGAAGAAGATGCTCTGGATGACAAGGAATTTCAGGGTGCAAGTCTGATCACGCTGCTGCAAAATGCGGAAGATTTTGTTCGCAACAACAGCAAAAACCCGTGGAGCATCCGTGGTATGACCCGCGAAGAACGCAGTGATTACCCGTATAAGGCCGTTCGTGAGGTGCTGGTCAATGCGCTGATCCATCGGAATTATCAGATTCTTGGTTCGGAGATTCATGTGGAAGTGTTCGATGATCGGCTGGAGATCACTTCGCCGGGCGGCATGATGAATGGCCGCAGGGTGCAGGATATGGATATCCGGCATATTCCGTCTATGCGGCGCAATCAGGTGATCTCGGATGTGTTCTCGCGGCTTGGCTTTATGGAGCGCCGTGGCAGCGGCATTGACCGCATCCTGAACTCTTATGTGGAAGTGGCTCAGAAGCCGACTTTCTACTCAGATTCGGATTTCTTTATCGTCACACTGCCGAATAGAAGTGTAGCGACTCCGGCACAGGTCAGTATGGAAAGTGTGGAGGCTCAGCCTGCAAAAGTATCGACTTCTTCAAAAAAAGTGGCAACCTCGACCCTAGAAGTGGCAACCCCGCAAGAAAAAGTGGAAACCTCGACTCTAAAAGTGGCAACTTCCCAAGAAAAAGTGGCAACCTCAGAAAAAGAGGATATGGACAGCGAGGTAGCCAATTTCAAAAATCAGCTGGATGGGACTAACTTTGGAAGCAGAACAAAAGAGAAAACTTTAGGGCTTTTCAAAAGATACAGATACGAATACTCTTTTCATTCCATCAATGTGGCTCAATTCTTCGATGTGAAGATTTCTCGTGCCAATGCCATCATCCGGGATCTCCGTCGTCTTGGCATTGTCGAATCTCCGCAATATGGAGTGTATCAGTTTATAAGAAAGTAGAAAGTAAAATCGCTTTGCAAACCGAAATATTGGCAGAACTAATATTTTATTGGAACGAGTTAATATAATTTGAATTATCATAATCGAAATTATATTAACCACTTGTGTGAAAATGCCCACTCCCCTGAGAACTCCTCAGACGAGTGGGCATTCTTCTTTCCGTGTATCAAATTTACCTTTGTGGTCACTCAAATCGCCACCAAGTCATGGATCAAAAATCATCATTTTTCATTTGTCCCAGAGTAAGTGCACGGTTTCTGCACTGTTTTTGCACGGTTTCAAGGGATGCAATGGGCACTCTGACTTGCAAAATACGACAAAGGGTGCAGAAATTACACAGTGAAAAATCACGATGCTTTGCGCAAAAATGACGTAAACTCGAAACTTCTAAAATCAGAGTGTTCTGCCCGGTGGGCTCTTTTAATCAGAGGGCCAGGGATTCGAGTTCCCTCGAGCGCACCAAAATCCCACGAAGAATCGTAAGATTCCTCGTGGGATTTTCTTTTTGTTCTCAAGCTGCACGGTTTTTGCACGGTCCGCATTTTTCGTGTCAGATGGAGTAAGTCTGTGAATTACTCTGCAATTCGTGCTATTTTTTGCAATTCAGGTCAGAAGAGCCAAGCGGAGCTGTGCCTTTACAGCCGGGTCAGCGTCTTTCAGAAGTTCCACCAAGGCAGATACCGAGATGGTCGGTTCCGATTCGGCAGGAGCACTCTGCGGCGTGGATTCTACTGGTTTATAAAATCCTTCCTCGAACTTCTTCCCCAGCTTCTTCCGGGAATCCTGCTGGATGTGCGCATAGGTGTTGACCAGCAGATTTGCACTGGCGTGACCTGTTGTTCCCTGAACGGCTTTCACATCACCGCCGGAGATCATCAGTTGATAGGTCGCACTGGAGTGCCGTAAACCGTGAAAGACGATGTGTGGGAACTCTGGGTGCGCATCCTGCCATTTCTCGAATTTCTTCCGAATCAGGACAGGTTCAACTGCCAGACCGTTGGGCAGACGCAGGAGCATTCCGCTGTTGCGATAGCGTTCCGGGTCAACGGCTTCGTCCATTTCCAAACGCTTTAGCCAGTGTTTCAGTTCCTCTTTCAGCACGGCTGTCATGAAGATGGTTCGGTTGGAAGATGCTGTTTTGGTCTTTTTGAGCATCAGCGTTGTGGTGCTGCCCTCACGCTTATCCTCAAACTCCTGCAAGATGCAGCCCTTGCCCGTTTTTGCCAGCGATGCCTTTTGGACACGCTGCATACACTTGTTGATGCGGAACGTGCCTGTGCCGTCTGCTCCCTCAAAATCAAGATCTTCCGGAGTCAGGCCAGCGACTTCGCCCTCACGCAGTGCGCCCACCAGTGTGAGGTGAACAGCCAGATGCAGAATCGGGTCCTCCATGCTGGCAAGTGCGGCCCACATTTCGTTCGCATCCCAGATGGCGCGCTCCTGAATCGACTTTTTAGGGCTGTCCACCGGAACGGGGCTTTTGATGAGGATACCCCACTCCACCGCATACTGAAACGCTGTCCGCAGCAGGCGGTGTACCTCGTGGATGGTCGTGCCGGAGAGAAACCGCTGCTGCTGTTTTTTCGAAAGCACCTGCTTTTTGCCCTCATAATACTGGCCGCAGGGCGTTTTGCCAAGGGTAGCATACAAATCTTCCAGATGGTAGGGTTTGAGCTTTTGCATCTGCATATCGCCGATATATGGAATGATGAGGTTCTGGACCGTTCCCAGATTGGATTGATAGGTGCAGGGTGCCCATTTGTGCTTGTTGCATTGCTTGGGAAGCCACTCCATCAAAAACTCTTTGACGGTGATGGTGGACGGAATCAGAAAAGTTCCGTTTGCAAGTTCGTGTTCGATTTGTTTCTTGCGATTTGTTGCCTCCTCTTTCGTGGAAAAACTTTCCCATTTGTTGCAGTTTTTTCCCTGCTCATCTTGGTAAGTATAGCGGACACCATAGGAGCTGCCGCGTTTTGTGATATATGCCATACGTTATCTCCTTTTTCAAGCTGCCCGGAGCCACGCATCGAAACTGTCTTTCGGGATGCGGATGCTTCCGCCTACCCGCAGGACACGAAATTCGGTAGTGCTGCTGCACAGATTGTAGGCAGAGCGCAGGCTGATGGACAGCATCTGCGCGATCTCTTCCACCGTGTACACCAGTGTTGTGGCTTTCAGGCTGTCAGTCGGAGACTTGACGGCATTGGTTTGAGTGACCACTTCCATTGTATCGTTATTCGGAATGGTCTGCAAGATATTTTTCGTATAATTTTCGGATTTCACAGAGGTGGTTTCGCTGGGGATAGTGGTAGTGCGGTTTTTTGTCATAGGCAAGTCTCCTTTTTTACATCTGGTTCGTTAAAGTTCGGCGTTCTGCTCGTGATGGCGGTCTTTGGAGATGCTCGCTGTGCGCTCCGATTTCTGGGAGAGAAGATTCTCAAAAAAATTGCGCACACGCTCTGGGGCGTGGCGCAAAGCATCCAGATAGGGCTGGACATCGTTCCGCAGGTCACGGTAACGGGTTTGCCATTCAGCACAATCCCGTTTGGCGGTCACCAACTGCTGCTTCAGCTGACGGTTTTCTACGTCCATGATATAGCCGTGTGCTGCCTTCTTTTTCAGGGCGGATAATTCATCTTCGGTCAGGGAATAATTACCCAACAGAGTGCGCTTGCCCAAGGATTCCATATCCTGTGCGTGGATGAGAGCATCTTTTGTGATAACAGTTTTCTTCTGAACGACGGCAAGCTCTTTCTCCTTTTTTGAAAGGGCTTTACTGGTCTGGGTGAGATGCTGCTCTTTCTGGTCGATCTGGGCGGATAGGCTGCCCAGACGCTCCTGCTCCCGCTGGACTTTGAACTGGGTGACG
>ERZ791645.2065-NODE-2065-length-10895-cov-3.217435_pt1 | contig 10895 bp, 7 predicted proteins | sample MGYA00509939_ERZ791645 | MGnify/ENA primary metagenome ERZ791645 (study PRJEB30046, sample SAMN00715249) | human gut metagenome | study: EMG produced TPA metagenomics assembly of the A metagenome-wide association study of gut microbiota in type 2... | reverse complement strand
TGCAAAAAGTTTCTGCTTCCGCTCAATCATCTCATCAATTCTCTCGATATACTGCCCGACATCCTTGACATTCTCGCATCTTTCGATCCGATGTGTGCCATCCGGATTTGGTTCTGTCCAGACACGTTTTGTGGAAGCTCCGGCTCCGCAAGCTACGATGGTCTGTTTCTCTTCCATGATCAGAATATTATAAACTCCCGCTTTTCCTTCTTTCGCATAACCGACATTCTCAAGGTTTCCCGCCATTCCCTTCTGGCGGTACAGATAATAAGGAAACAGGTCCATCTTCTTCGCATAGGAAGCGGTCAGGTCCATATGTTCCTGCGTGTTGACCATCTTATAATCTTTATAGTCTTCCTTGAACATATTTAAGCGCGCCGCGCGTTTTAGTGCCAGAGAGTGAACAGTCAGATTGTCCGGTTTTAACTGCATGATCTGCTCTAATGTATCGCGTACGTCCTCTAAAGATTCTTCCGGCAGTCCCATAATGAGATCCATATTAATATCATCAAATCCAAGTTCTCTTGCGATCTTAAAACTTTCCACAGTCTGTTCTACCGAATGGCGCCTTCCGATCAGGTCGAGCGTTCTCTGCTGCATGGTCTGCGGATTGATGGAAATTCGTGTGATTCCCCATTTGCGCAGCACCTCTAATTTTTCTCTTGTGATGCTGTCCGGTCTGCCGGCTTCCACGGTAAACTCAAGGCAGTCTGACAAATCAAAACTACATTTAATTTTACGGATCAGACGGTCTAACTGATAAGGCTCTAATGTTGTCGGCGTTCCGCCACCGATATAAATGGAATTTAAATGCTTGTGATAAAACTTTGCCGCCGTATAATCAATCTCTTTTTCCAGTGCATCTAAATAAGCATCCACACGGTTCTTCCAGCTTACAAGCGGATATGATGTAAACGAGCAGTACAGGCAGGTCGTCGGACAGAACGGGATTCCGATATAAAGACTGTATCCGTTGTCATAATCAATTTTCTTTAAAATCGCATTTTCTCGTTCTGCAATATCGGTTGCAAGTTCAATCTTCTCATCGGAAGCAAAATAGGTATCCTTCATATACCGGTAGATCTCCTCCCGGCTTTTTCCTTCCTCCAGCAATTTCATAGGAATCTTCGTTGGACGGATTCCGGTCAGGTTTCCCCATGGAAGTGTTCGTTTCGTATAATCACAGAGCATACGGTACAGCATCTGCTTCAGCTGATTTTTCGTCCGCACGCGATCCGAAAAATCTACCTGAATTGTCTCACCCGGTATCTCTTTTACTTCTTCCTGACCCGGTTTTTCATTTGCCTGCGCATCCTCATTTGCATGCACGATCTCCTGCCATGTGATCTGAATCGTATCTTCCCCGTAGTTTACCTGCATGCGGATATCGATTTTTTCATCATATTCTTTTTTTTCTGCCGACACACCCACATACTGTTCCGGGAAAAATGCCTTGATCAGAGAATGAATATCATATTCAAATTCCGGTTTATTTAATAAAACTTCTATCATCCCAAAACCTCTCACTTACAGATACGGATTATACATCCGCTCTGTCCCAATCGTTGTAATATCATTGTGTCCGGTGTACACGGTCGTTTCATCCGGAAGCGGCAGAAGTTTCTCCTTAATGGAGCGGATGATCTGTGCTGCACTGCCCTTTGGAAAATCGGTGCGTCCCACCGATGTGCAAAAGAGGGTGTCCCCGGAAAAAACTACATTCTGATACGGGAAATAATAGCAGCAGCCACCCACCGTATGTCCCGGTGTATGGAATACACGGATATGAAAACCGGCAAGGTCGATCTCCTGCTCATTCCTCAAAAATACATCCGCATGATAGGTCTTTTGTACACCTTCCCAGCCGCTTAAATTGAGAGACGGCGTATCTAAGGTCTCTTTTTCATGCTCCTCGGCATATATTTTGATATCAAAATGTTTTGCAAGTTCCTCCGCTCCACCCGCATGGTCAAAATGTCCATGTGTCAGCAAAATTGCGATCGGTATCAGCTTTTCCTGACGAATCTTCTTGGCAAGTTGATCTGCACTTGCCCCCGGATCGATAACCAGTACTTCTTTTGTGTCATTGTTGATCGCAAAATAACAGTTTGTCTGTACCGGACCAACTACATATTGTTCTACTTTCAATGGTGCCATAGTTTCCCCTTTCCTGTCTGACAAAATCTTTTTCTTTACAGAAAAACTGGCTGCCCATCTGGATGCGGTTCATGTTTCCCACAACCTTCTGACAACCAGTTCTTTTAGCCCGTCGTTCTCTCTATATCAATGATACTCTCGATCTGCCGCAGTCTCTCCACAACGCTTGTAAGTTCTTCCCTGCCCTTCGTGCTGAAAGATACATCGATTGTTGCAATTCCCTGCTTGCTTGTTTTGGAGTGAATCGAATCAATATCGATCTCACGCTCTGTAAATATCTTTGTGATATCCACGAGAAGACCGGTTCGGTTATTGCCGTAGATCTTGATCTCTGCACGGTACAGGCCACTGCTGCCGGACTCTTCATCATGCTGCCACTCGGCATCGATCAGACGCTCACGCTCCATATCAGACAGATTGATAATGTTGATACAGTCTGTTCTATGGATGGAAACACCTCGGCCTCTGGTTACAAATCCAACGATCTCGTCTCCCGGTACCGGACTGCAGCACTTTGAAAAATGCACTGCCACATCATAAAGTCCTTTTACAATGATACCGCTCTTGGAATGTTTCTGTACGACCTTATCTTTATTCTCGGCAATGGTCTCAAGCACTTCATCATCCGTGATACACGCAAGATGGTCTTTTTTGTATTCCTCATACATGCGGTTTACGATCTGACCTTCTTTTAAACCACCATGTCCGATCGTTGCAAGGCAGGAATTCCAGTCATGGAAACCATATTTTCTTAAAATTTTCTCCTGATATTCCGGCTTATTGATATCCGGGAAATTGATTCCCTTGGATTTTGCCGATGCGATCAAAAGTTCCTTGCCGTGTGTAATATTTTCTTCTTTTAACTCACTGCGGAACCACTGATTGATCTTATTTTTCGCCTGGGTGCTTTTTACAATATTTAACCAGTCACGGCTCGGTCCCTTTGAATTCTGGGAAGTGATTACTTCCACACGGTCACCGTTCTGGATGATGTAGTCGATTGGAACCAGTTTTCCGTTGACTTTTGCACCGATCATCTTATTGCCGACCGCGGAATGAATACTGTAAGCAAAGTCGATCGGCGTGGAACCGGTCGGAAGATTCTTGACATCTCCGGTCGGTGTAAAACAGAATACCGTATCGGAAAACAGGTCAAGATCGCTCTTTAGCAGGCTCATGAACTCTTTATTATCTGACATGTCGCGCTGCCACTCTAAGATCTGACGGAGCCAGCTCAGCTTTTCCTCTTCGGTAACGGTCATTGGCTGTGACACACCGCCATTGTTACTTGCCTCTTTGTACTTCCAATGGGCAGCGATACCATATTCAGCCGTACGATGCATCTCAAAGGTACGGATCTGTATCTCAAACGGCTGACCGGTCGGTCCGATCAGAGTCGTATGGAGTGACTGGTACATGTTCGGCTTAGGCATCGCAATGTAGTCTTTAAACCGTCCCGGAATCGGCTTATACATCTCATGAATCACACCGAGTGCTGCATAACAGTCCTTGACGGAATCCACGATGATGCGGATGGCAAACAGATCATAAATCTGGTCTAATGTCTTGTGCTGATTGACCATTTTTTTGTAAATACTGAAGAAATGTTTTGCACGTCCGTCAACCTGTGCAGGAATTCCTGCATCTTTGATGTGCTGACGCACTTCTTCCACCAGTTTCTGTACATATTCGTCCCTGACACTCTTGCGCTGTGCGATCTGATGTACCAGATCATAATAGGCATCCGGCTCTAAATACTTGAGTGAGAGATCGTCCAGCTCGATCTTGATCTTGGAAATACCAAGACGCTGTGCGATTGGTGCGTAAATATCCATCGTTTCACGCGCTTTTTCCTTCTGCTTCTCAGGTGTCATGTATTTGAGCGTACGCATATTGTGAAGACGATCCGCAAGCTTGATCAGGATAACACGGATATCCTTTGCCATTGCAAGGAACATCTTACGAAGATTCTCTGCCTGAACCTCCACTTTATCCGCATCATAAGAGAGCTGTCCTAATTTGGTAACACCATCTACCAGAAGAGCAACCTCATCTCCAAACTCCTGTGCAATCTGTTCATCCGTCATAACAGTATCTTCCACAACATCATGTAAAAGTCCTGCAACGATCGTCTCCTTATCCAGCTCTAACTCCGCTAAAATAATCGCAACACACAATGGATGGATGATATATGGCTCGCCGGACTTTCTTGCCTGTCCCTCATGTGCATCCCTCGCAACATGATATGCTTTCTCGATCAGCGATATATCTGTCGATGGATGATACTTTCGCACGCTGGCGATCAGTTCGTCATATAGTTTTTCATCGGCTTGATGTTATCGTCCTCTTCTTTTACTTTTTTTTGCAGATCCAGTGATTCTGATGAAAAATCCGCCATGTGCCTCACCCACTTTATCCCTTTTTTAGTAGTTTATATTATATTTTATTTTTATGGAAAATGCAACGTTTATTGATGATATCATGCCCCGCTTTTGCTTATGGTATAGCGTTTCATGCATTTTCCGTCCAGATCCATTTCCTCCCGGAACATAAATCCCAGTTTTTCTGCCAGACATTCCGATGCTTTATTTCCTTTCTGGATCAGACAGTTTAATTGATCGAATTCAAGAAAATTCCATGCGTAACCGATCACAGCAAGACAGACCTCTGTTGCATATCCTTTTCTCTGATACGATACGTCGATCATATATCCAAGTTCCGGCTCACCGTCACACGCCTCACGATTCTCGATCCCGATCCGCCCGATCAGTTTTCCCGTCGCCTTTTCGATCACGACCCACATGCCGTACCCATAAAGACGGTACATATAGTTAATATACGACCGCTGATACTCTTTTTCCTTTTCGTATTCATACAGCGGGTCTAAATATTCCGTCATTCCCTCCCCGGCATACAGTGCAAACAGGCCGTCTAAATCATCCAGCGTGATCTCCCGCACGATGCAGCGTTCTGTCGTGACGATCGTCCACGGAATACCATGTTTACGTTCATACGCACGAAGCAGAAACGTTTCATCCACTTCCTCAAGACCTTCGATTAACATAACCGCAGCCTGCATTCCCTGTTCTTCGATTCCCTCCGTCACTTCATCTGTGCTGTCATTACAATTCACGTTCTGACTACCAATTTCTGTAATCACATCGTCCGGTACTTCTCCTGTGCTCTCATTCTCTGCTCCGCCCGGTCCGATATATCCCAGCGTTGCCATTCCAAGCTGATCCATATTAGAAATAATGTGCCCATCTGTAGAGATGAGCACACTTTCTTCTGGCGGGAACAGAGAAAACTCTGCTCTGCGATTGGCATTATTTTTCCCTGTTATCACCAGTTTCAGATCCGGTTCCGGTCTGATATTCTGTTTTAAATAATCCAGTTCCCGCTCCGGGAGTCTGTCTGCTATTATAAATCTTAATTTCGGCATCGTATTTCACATTACCTCAATCGCTTATTCTAAGGTATCCTCTTCTGTATCCGGTTCCGGCACGACCGGATCTGTGGCATAATCATATTTGATATCATCATATCCCCATCCGGCAATGATATCTTTTGGTTTGCCATCTACCATAACTGTTTTATAGGTCGTTATTCTTACAAAATAGCGTTTGCCCTTGGTAAGTCCCTTGATCGTATATTTTAATTTATTGCTGTTTTTGATCTTGATCAGATGGATATCTTTTTCCGGTGTCGAATAAAAACCACCTTCTCCATCCGTATACTGGATCATATAACCGGTAATCTGCTCTTTGGTCTTCTTTGGTACATTCCAGCTTACCGTAGCAGAATTTGACGTCATCACCAGATCATTCAGCATTGCATTCTGCGGTGCGATCGTAAACTCCCGGATGATCGTTCCGCGGAAATCACCTTTTAATTTAATCTGAATACGATGCACTCCGATACTCCTGCAGTCTGTCAGATATTTTACGGAATAATTCTTTTTTGGAACCGTCTTTCCGGTATAATTACGTTTTACCGTTACTGCAGGTTTATGTTTCTTTCCGTCGTAGACATAAGTTGTCTCTCTCTGCCAGTTATCATCCGCAAGACACACATACAGGCTGGTTGACTGTACTAGCGGCCATTTGTTTTTGATGGAACGGTTATTTTTAAAAGTAGACTTTTTAATTCCAGGAATCTGTGTCCATGAACTTAAGTCTGTATAGGAGAGAAGATTCTTCGTCTTATCGAAAGACTCCTTTGAATCGATCACTTTAAATGTATTATATATTTTACGCTCTCTGCCATTGATATCGCGAAGTCCCCAGTAAAAGCCCTGATCCACATCCGACTGCGGTTCGGTATCTCTCGCATAGATAAAGGATTCGATCATCTTATTGCCTTCGCTGATATAGTAAGCATACGCATATGTTGCTGCCTGCAGCTCTTCTCCCTGTGTCGAATTGAACGCCTGCTCTGCAAGCATGATCGTTGCATCTTTGCCGATCTTCTTTTTTACATATTCCGTCAGGACAGAAATATTTTTCATGGTAATGATCGTGGAATCCACACCACTGCCTGCTAAAGAGTCATCCCAGAATTTTGGCTCCACAAGACCCTGTGAATATGCATGATATGCAATGTTTGGACAGATCTTACCCTGCGCTTTCAGTTTCGAATAAAATGTGTCCAGTGTATTCTTCGTCGAGAAAAAGCTGTTCCCGCCTCCATCGACATCCTGATTCCAGTTATAATCAAGGCTGATATATACCTTTGAATGGCTGCTGACACTCTTTGTGGCATTATATGCAATGCGGAATGCCCGCGCATAATCATCCATATACGCACTTAAGCTTTTTCCGCCCGCATAGTTCCAGTCATAAGGGCTGTCAACCTCATTTCCCAAGATCCATCCGGACACCAAATGCTGTTCATTGCCAAATTTCTCTGCCATGTAACTCATAAATGCTTCCCAGGTACGGCATCCTGCTGCTGATGTTGTCTTAATGGAAGAGAATATTTTTCCCCCGCCATAACTCATTTTACCCGCCTGGCCTTTTGCGTCTTTGCCAAGAAGCAGGATCACATATACTTTGGATCCATCGTCAATATACTGACGCACCTGATCCTGCAGCCAGTTTACACGATCCCTGTCAAATGTATATTTTTTCCCGCGGTATTTATACACCTCTTTATTTCCGCAGTCTTTGTTTAAAATTTCTTCAATTGACCAGTTTAAGACAACATGCTGTGTACGAAGCTTTTTTACGGATGTATGGTCTGCCCAGTCCGGCTGCAGTCCCTTTTTAGAGGTAGTCTTTACGCCGGTTCCGGTGTAGGATGCTAATACTTCCGGATTGGTAATGTACTGTGCACCGCTTATTGCTGCATATTTTTTCCCTTTTTTGTATGCAGCCACAAATTTCTGACAAAGCATACTGCTTTTATATTTTACGGAAAATGTAACTGTACCTTTCTTAAAGTTGGCCGAAGCCACCGGTTTTCCGGTAAGCTTTGCATTCTCTTTTACATTGGCATCCACCGAAAACAGGTAAAGCTTGTTTCCCATTCCTTTCTGTTTTCCGGCAACTTTTGCTTTTACTGTCACCTTGCTGCCACCGGAATTTAGTTTACAGGATACTAACTGTACCGGCTTTCCAGCTGCATAAACCTCTGTCTGTGCACCGGGAAAAAGCCCTGCTGCCAGGATTGCAACGAGACAGATACAAATGATTTTTTTTAATATTTTCATAACTTACATTCCCCTGTGATTTATCTATCGTGTACTGCGCCTACGAGTTCTTTGATATCTTTTACCTGATAACGCTCCATATAATCGCGGATTCCGTCAACAATCTCCATGGTTACCTGTGGATTGGTAAAGTTTGCTGTTCCGACAGACACTGCCGTTGCTCCCGCAAGGATCATCTCGATCGCATCATCTGCATTCATGATCCCGCCCATACCAACGATCGGGATATTTACCGCCTGTGCGGTCTGATATACCATGCGCACTGCAACCGGATGCACGGCAGGACCTGACATGCCGCCCGTTCTGTTTGCCAGTGCAAACGTGCGTCTGTGGATATCGATCTTCATTCCTGTCAGCGTGTTGATCAACGATAAACCGTCCGCACCGCCGGCTTCTGCCGCACGCGCCATCTCCGTGATGTCTGTTACATTCGGTGAAAGTTTCATGATGACAGGCTGTTTTGCATGCGCCTTGATCTCTCTTGTGATATCTTCAACCATCTTTGGATTCTGTCCAAAGGCAATTCCGCCCTCTTTTACATTCGGACAGGAAATATTGATCTCTAAAAGATCGACCGGCTGGTCTGCAAGTCTGTCCACAACTTCTATGTATTCCGACGTTGTATGTCCACATACATTGACCACAATTCTGGTATCATATTTCTTTAAGAAAGGAATATCGCGCTCAATGAAAAGATCAATACCCGGATTCTGAAGTCCGATCGCATTTAACATGCCCCCGTATACCTCAGCCACACGCGGTGTCGGATTTCCTTCCCACGGTACATTGGCAACACCCTTTGTCACAACAGCACCAAGACGGTTTAAATCCACAAACTCCGAATATTCTTCCCCGGCGCCAAACGTTCCGGACGCAGTCATGACCGGATTATTTAATGTCACTCCACATAAATCTACTTTCATGTTCATCAGAATTCTACCTCCTGTGCAAGAAATACCGGTCCCTCTTTACAGATTCTCTTATTTTTTACATTGCTGTGTGCATCTTTTTCTTTTGACTTGCACACGCAGGCAAGACAGGCTCCGATACCGCATGCCATGCGCTCTTCCATGGAAATCCAGCACTCGATGTTCTGCTCTGCGGCATATTCTTTGATTGCACGCAGCATCGGGGTTGGTCCACAGGCATAAATGATGTCTGCATCCAGTCCGTTCTCACGGATCGCATCAAGTACATTTCCCTCTGTTCCGGCACTGCCATCCTCCGTTGCAATATAGATCTGTCCGCGGTTACGGAAATCTTCCAGCAGGAAAAGCTCATCCCGGAATCCAAGCACGATCTGTTTCTCGCAGTCTAACTCTTTGGCAAGTTCTAACATTGGCGGGATTCCGATTCCTCCACCGATCAGAAATGCCTTTTTGTTTTTCTGTGGGAATCCATTTCCAAGCGGTCCTACCACTTTTAACTGCATACCGGTGCGCATGCCGGAAAATTCTGCGGTTCCCTTTCCTGCCACACGGTATACCAGACGGATCGCACCGTCCTTTCTGTCGATCTCACAGATACTGATCGGTCTTGGAAGCAGTCTGCTTCCCTCATTGCAGTAGACAGAAACAAACTGTCCTGCTTTTGCATGTGCTGCGATGTGCTCTGTGCGCAGCCACATACTGTAAATATCGTCCGCGATTTCTTCCTGCCGGATGATGATCGCAGTTTCCTCAAATTTTGTGCCCTTTGTCTGCATGAATTTTCTCCTTTTATCTACCCGCTTTTTTATTCCTCATATACGATATGACCGCCAACGATCGTCATTTTTACTTTTCCGGTCACCGTTCTTCCGTCAAACGGGGTATTTCTTCCCTTGCTTGCAAATTTGTTTTTATCGATCTTATAAGTTTCATTCGGATCAAAGATCACGATATCTGCTGTCTTTCCAGGAGCGATATCGCCCTTGTCAAGTCCGACGATCTTCGCCGGATTATAACTCATTTTTTCTGCCATCTGCATCGGTGTCAGATAACCGCCAAGTACCAGTTCTGTATAGGTTAAGCATGCTGCGGTTTCAAGTCCGACGATTCCAAACGGCGCATTCTTCATGGAGGTATTTTTATCTGCAAAAGTATGCGGTGCATGATCGGTAGAAATCACATCCATAATATTGTCACGAAGTCCCACTCTTAGTGCCTCCACGTCTTTTTTAGTACGAAGCGGCGGGTTCATCTTAAAATTAGTATCTGCATCCGCATCCGCAGCAATCACATTCTTTTCCACATCCATTTCCGGTGCGATCTTGCGTATATCATCCGAAGTCAGTGTAAAATGATGCGGACATACTTCTGCGGTAACTTTTACATTCTTCTGCTTTGCAAGATCGACCATCATGACGGAATCTTCCGTCGAGCAATGACATAAATGAAGTTTTGCCCCGGTGTCGTGGCTTAGCATGATATCTCTTGCAACAATGATATCTTCTACGGAATTGGTGATTCCCTTTAATCCAAGTTCTCTTGCATGTTCGTCCTCATTCATGACACCGCCATTGACAAGATTTTTATCCTCACAGTGTGCAAGTACCACAATGCCTAATTTTGCAGCTTTTTCCATCGCCTCGCGATATAACTGGGCGTTCATGACGGATTTTCCATCCTCGCTGATTGCAGGAATACCTGCTTTTACCATTCCCTCGATATCCGCAAGTTCTTTTCCCTCCTGGTTCTTTGTCACGGCACCAACCTGCAGTACATTGACAAGTCCGACAGTTTTTGCCTTATTGTGTACATAATTTACCACATCAGGATTGTCAACGACCGGCTTGGTGTTCGGCATGGCAAGAATCGTCGTAAATCCGCCGTGTGCTGCTGCCCGACAGCCTGTCTCGATCGTCTCTTTTTCCTCAAATCCCGGATCACGCAGATGCACATGCATGTCAATAAATCCCGGCATGACAAAACATCCCTTTGCATTGATCTTCCGGTCTGCTTTCTCTTTGATCCCTTTTTCGATCTTAGAAACAACACCATTTTCCACCAATACATCTGCAACTTCATTCATCCCTGTGGCAGGATTG
>ERZ791645.2056-NODE-2056-length-10928-cov-4.322266_pt1 | contig 10928 bp, 8 predicted proteins | sample MGYA00509939_ERZ791645 | MGnify/ENA primary metagenome ERZ791645 (study PRJEB30046, sample SAMN00715249) | human gut metagenome | study: EMG produced TPA metagenomics assembly of the A metagenome-wide association study of gut microbiota in type 2... | reverse complement strand
CATCAACATCCTCGACACGCCGGGACATCAGGACTTCTCCGAGGACACGTACCGCACACTGATGGCCGCGGACAGCGCCGTCATGGTCATTGACGGCGCAAAGGGCGTCGAGCCGCAGACGCGCAAGCTCTTCAAGGTCTGTGCTCTGCGCAACATCCCCATCTTTACCTTTATCAATAAGATGGACCGCGAGACGCGCGACCCGCTCGAGCTCTGCGAGGAGGTCGAGCGCGAGCTCGGCATCGACACCTATCCCGTCAACTGGCCGATCGGCTGCGGCAAGGAGTTTGCCGGCGTGTACGACCGCGATAAGCGCTGCATCCTGCACTTCACCGATGCAGGTCACGCCAAAAAGGCGGGCATCACGGAAATCGAGCTCGACGATCCCGCGCTCGTCGACCTGATCGGTCAGGCCCGCCGCGATACGCTCGCCGACGAGGTGGAGCTGCTCGGCGCGGGCCGCGACTTTGACCTGGACGCCGTGCGCTGCGGCAAGCTCTCCCCCGTGTTCTTCGGCAGCGCGCTCACGAACTTCGGCGTCGAGCCGTTTTTGAACGCGTTTTTAGAGATGACCACGCCGCCGCTGCCGCGCGTAAGCGACGCGGGCGAGGTGGACGTCTACTCCCCCGAGTTCTCCGCCTTTGTTTTCAAAATTCAGGCCAACATGAACAAGGCCCACCGCGATCGTCTGGCGTTCATGCGCATCTGCTCGGGCAGGTTTGAGCGCGACACGGAGTATTTCCACGTCCAGTCGGGGCGCAAGATGCGCCTTTCCCAGCCGCAAACGATGATGGCCGCCGAGCGCGAGATCGTCGACGAGGCCTACGCGGGCGACATCATCGGCGTGTTTGATCCCGGTATCTTCTCGATCGGCGACACGATCACGATGCCCGGCAAAAAGTTCCGCTTCTCCGGCATCCCGACGTTCGAGCCCGAGCACTTCATGCTCGTCTCACCCAAGGACACGATGAAGCGCAAGCAGTTCGTCAAGGGCGTGGAGCAGATCGCGCAGGAGGGTGCCATCCAGATCTTCAAAATCCCCGACAGCGGCTTTGAGGACGTGGTCGTCGGCGTGGTCGGCACGCTGCAGTTCGACGTGTTCGAATACCGCATGAAAAACGAGTACGGCGTCGACCTGCGCATGAGCGGCCTTCCCTACGAGCACCTGCGCCTGATCCGCGAGTGCCCATGCGACGTGAAGGACCTGATGCTCTGCTCGGGCTCCCGCGTGCTCGAGGACTTCAAGGGCCGCAAGCTCATCGCCTTCGGCGGCGAGTGGAGCGTGGGCTTTCTCACCAAGCACAACGAAGGTCTCGTGCTCGATGACTGGCTGAGCGTGTGATTTTGCCCGAAAATTGCAAAAACATCAAAAGGAGCGCGGTTTCCGCGCTCCTTTTTGTCTGCTTTTTTGTCGAAAAAAGGTCAAATTCTCTGTTGGCAAACGCTAAGAACGCGTATTATAGTGTGAGCTGCAAAAAAAGAGTAGGTGCAGCCGCTTCGACCGCATCTCAAACGATAATAGCAAACCCGGTGAAAACCGGCGACACAAAGCTATAGGGCCTTACCCCTGGGAACAGGGCTGGCAGCCAGTTACCGAAAGGAGATCGCCGTATGAAACGGCTGTTTCGTCATGCCTGCGCTATGCTCGCAGTGCTTCTTGTCATGTCCATGTTCACGGTTGTGAACGCCAGCGCCCCTTACCTCATCGCCACGACCGACGTGCAGTTCACCTCCGGCGACGATGTGTGCAAGAAGGCCGCTGAGCTCTGCAAGGACGCCAAGGCCGACATGGACAAGGTCACCGCGATCTACAACTACATCGCCGGTCACTACACCTACGACACCAAGCTCGCTAACGACATCACCTCCGGCAAGGTCAGCAAGTACATCCCCGACACCGCTGCCACCCTGAACAGCAACAAGGGCATCTGCTACGACCTCGCGTCCCTCTTCGCCGCCATGTGCCGCAGCCAGGACATCCCCTGCACCCTCACCAAGGGCTGCGCCGGCAGCAGCTACCACGCCTGGAACAAGGTCAACGTCAGCGGCAACTGGTACCAGATCGACATGACCTATGCCGTCACCAAGCGCGTCATCAACGAGACCACCTTCGCCGGCTGCGTCTCCCCCCTGACCTACTCCCAGCAGAGCGACACGCTCGCCGTGTCCGCGGTGGCGTAAACCCTCACAATTCGTCGAAAGACGGCGGCAGATATTCTCTGCCGCCGTCTTTTCTGCGCGGTATTCGTTCTGTTAATATCTTATATATTTTTGAAAAACTCCTTGCGTTTTTGGGCAAATCTGGTATACTGCGAACATAAAATATTGGCAAACACAAATATCTGTGCGGCTCGCAGAAGAGCAGCTGTACAGAAAAAGGCACAGCAGGCGAAAGCCTGTGCCGCAAAGCCACGGATCTAAACGGCGCTCGCGCCGCACGGCAGCCGGTTGCCAAATGCAGATCGTCTCCCCCTTCTTCGCGCCGTACAGGCAGAAGAAGGAGGATTTTTTTATGTATGGGAAGAAAACAAGAAAGCGGCTACTTTCGTGGGTCCTGGTGCTCATCATGGCCCTGTCGATGCTGCCGCTGAACGTGCTGGCCGACGAGGTCGGCGGAGATAGCGTAATCTACGGCCATTACGAAGGCAACAACTGGACCTCAGGCCCAGATGCCAACGCGCCTTCTCTGCCCGAGGGCGTTGATTCCGTCAGCAAGACCGCTGCGCCTACCGGCAACCCCAACGAGTACAGGGTCAAGCTGGAAGTGCAGATGCACACGACCACCACGACTCATACCAGCTACGCGCAGGCCGCAGCGGTGCTCGTCATCGATACCTCCGGCCCGATGGGCGAGGGTTGCCAAAAATGGTGGCATACTCACAACTCTAATTACCCCCTCCCGCTTGAAGGATGCCAAGGCTGCGGCCATCAATTTCCTTGATAGCTATAAAGTCGGCGGCACCGGCCGCTATGTTGCGCTGGTCGATTTCAATACAAACGCAACAGCAGCAGACGCGGGCTGGCAGGATGTTTCCACCGAGGCGGGTCATACCGCTATTCTGACCACCATCAACGACCTGAAACCCGACGGCGGCACCAATCTGGATGACGGTCTGCAAAACGCAAACCTGTTATTTGCAAAATCTAATGTTCAGGAGATTGACTCCAAGAACATTATCGCTCTGACCGACGGTGAGCCGACGTACTATATGACGAAGGATATTTTTGGCAACCCCACCGTTGGAGGTTTCGGCAACTCATGTACTAAGGAGGTCTTCGAGGCAGCCGCGAATATAGCTGCATCTATTTGCAATAGTGGAACTACGCTCTACTCCATCTGCTTTGGTGCTGCCAACGAGGAAGTGAAGAATCCTAACACAGGTGCATATATCAGTCTCTTCGAATATTTGAACACCTATATCGCCCTCAACAAGACCTACTCTGCTAATGACTTCTCCGGGTTGACAGACGCTTTCGACGCGATCTCCTCAAGCATCACCTCCGGTCTTTCCAGCGGCACGGTCAACGACTCGCTGCCTGACGGCGTGACCTGCATCAGCGGTGATTTCGAAGGAAACTGGAATTTGACCGGCGAGCCGGGCGAGGGCGGCGTTACCACTTACACCTACACCAAGACCTACACCGTCAAGATCGACCCCACGGCAGTCGATGCCGAGCAGTACGATGGCTACTACCCCCTCAACGGTCCCACGATCCTGACGGTCAAGGGTAGCAATGACGAGGATGTCACCATCGACTTCCCCATCCTCGCCGGTAAAGCCACATTGCAGAAGTACAATCTGACCATCAACTACAAATACGCCGATGGTACTGAGGCTAAGCCGACTCATACCGAGTCCCTCACGTATGGCAGCTCCTACAGCGTTGCCAGCCCCCTGATCACCGGCTACACCGCTGACAAGCTTACTGTCTCCGGCAGCATGCCCGATAGCGATGTCACGATCGATGTTACCTTCACTGCCAAAGATTACACCGTCACCTACGAGTCCAACGGCGGCAGGACGGTTCCTTCTCAGGCCGTTAAGTACAACGAAACGGCTAACAAGCCCGCCGATCCCACCAAGAGCGGCTACACCTTCGCTGGCTGGTACACCGAGGAGAAGCTCACCAACAAGTACGACTTTGCTACTCCCGTGACCGGGAACATCACCCTCTACGCCAAGTGGACGCGCAACTACGCCCCGCGCCCCTACACGCCGCCCACCGTCGTGATCCCCGACGATGACGCGCTCGGTCTGAACACGACGGATCACTTCGCCTATATCGTCGGTTACGGCAACGGTAAGGTCCGCCCGCAGAACAACATCACCCGCGCCGAGACCATGACGCTCGTCAACCGCGTCCTCAACCGCCAGCCCGAGACCGAGGACGATCTCCTCCCGAACATGACGGTCTGGACGGACAACGCGAACCCGAAGGCCTGGTATTACCTCGCCGTTCAGGAAGCGACGAACAGCCACTACTACAAGTTCAAGACGAACTCCCAGTATGAGAAGTGGAGCGAGCTGCGCGAGACCCGCGACTGGACGCTGCTCGAAAAGTAAGCCAAAATCCCTCCACCCCCTATTGTAAAAGGAAGAACCGCTCGCAAGAGCGTTTCTTCCTTTTTTGCACTCCCCTCGCGATCTCAAAATCCATTGACAAAGCGAGCGTTCCTGTGTATCATATCAACATACTTATAAGATAGGATTTATCTCAATGACCACTATTTACGCGGACAACGCCGCGACGACCCAAATGAGCCGTGCCGCGATCGACGCCATGCTCCCCTATCTGGAGACGATCTATGGCAACCCCTCAAGCCTGCATTCCGTCGGCCAGCAGGCGGCCGGGGCGCTGCTTAGCGCGCGCGACCGCATCGCAAAATGCCTGAACGCTTCCCCGCGCGAAATTTACTTCACCTCCGGCGGCAGCGAGGCCGACAATCAGGCCATTCTCTCCGCCGCGCGCCTCGGCGAACGCAAAGGCAAAAAGCACATCATTTCGACCGCGTTCGAGCACCACGCCGTGCTGCACACACTCCAAAAGCTTGAAAAAGAGGGCTTCACCGTCGAGCTTCTCCCCGTCGGCCCCATTGGTACCGTGACGGCGCAGCAGGTCAAGCGCGCCATCCGCGAGGATACGTGCCTGGTTTCCGTCATGTACGCCAACAACGAGATCGGCTCCATCCTGCCCATTGCGGAGATCGGCGCGGTCTGCCGGGAAAAAGGCGTCCTGTTCCATACCGACGCCGTGCAGGCCGCCGGTCATCTCCACATCAATGTCAATGAGCAGAACATCGACATGCTGTCCCTCTCCGGCCATAAGTTCCACGGTCCCAAGGGCACCGGCGTGCTGTATGCCCGGCAGGGCATCCCCCTGACCAACATCATCGAGGGCGGCGCGCAGGAGCGGGGCAAGCGGGCCGGTACGGAAAATGTCCCCGGCATTATGGGCTTGGCCGCTGCGCTGAAGGAGGCCTGCGATCACATCGACGAAAACGCCGCCAAGGTCTCTGCACTGCGGGACCAACTCATCGCCGGCCTTTCCCAGATCCCCCACGGCGCCCTGAATGGCGATCCCGTCCACCGGCTCCCCGGCAACGTGAACTTCTGCTTTGAGGGCATCGAGGGCGAAAGCCTGCTGCTTCTTCTCGACGCAAAGGGCATCTGCGCGTCGTCCGGCAGCGCGTGCACATCCGGCTCGCTCGACCCAAGCCATGTGCTGCTGGCCATCGGCCGCCCGCATGACGTGGCGCACAGCTCGCTGCGCCTGAGTCTGTGCGAGTGGAACACCGACGAGGAAATCGACCGTATCCTCGATGCCGTGCCCGAGGTCGTGGAATACTTACGCGGCATGTCCCCGCTGTGGAAGGACCTCGTCAGCGGCAAAAAGCCGTTCACTTTATAAGCACGCGGCAAAATAAGGCAAAACGATAAACGCGGCATCGCTTCTCACAGGGACATTCCCTGCGCCAATGCTCATGTGCGGTAAAGTAACACACAAAAATTTGATAGACAACCGCCCATTATTCCGTTACTATTCTTCAATATGGATTGAGAAAACCTCTCTGATACAGTATAATAAAGTGTCAGGGAGGTATCTCTATGAAGGAAAAAATACTAATCATTGAAGATGATTTTACGATACAAACACAGCTTAAAACTCTTTTGTCTGGGAATGGATATGAAGTATTTGCAGTTACGGATTTTTCCAAAACAATAGAGCAGTTAAAAGAAGCTGCGCCACATCTGGTTATTCTGGATATAAAACTTCCGGGGAATAACGGTTTTGAAATATGCTCGGGGATTCGCACCTTTTCAGATATTCCGATTGTATTTGTAACAAGCAGTAATACAGATATGGACGAACTGAACAGCATTATGCTGGGTGGAGATGCGTTTATCACAAAGCCTTATAATCCCGCTATTCTTCTTGCTAAAATTGCTGCATTGTTAAAGAAAGCCTACCGTTCCCCTCAAACAGAAATTTATATGTGGAGAGAAGCTACCCTGCATTTGGAGAGTAGCATGATAGAGTACAAAGGACAGAAAGCAGAATTGACAAAGAATGAATTGAAAATCCTCTACTACCTTTTTAAGAACGCTGGAAAAATCTGTTCCAGAAATGATATTGTGGATTTTCTTTGGGATAATCAGCTTTATGTTGATGATAATGCCCTAAGTGTCAATATTACCCGCATTCGTGACAAACTGGCAACAATCGGACTTGTAGATTTCATTAAAACAAAACACAGGCAAGGATATACATTATGAGTGGAAAACAATATTTGAAAAATCAACTCCCCGTTATTTTAATCAATCTGTTGGGTATGCTTGCCCTTGCCTTGTTCTTAATTGCAAGCGATAATCCTATCCAAACAGTCCTGTTTATTCTTGCGGTCTGGTCGATTGTCCTTGTTTTATCTTTGCTGGCATTTTATTTCTCACGAAAAAAATATCTGAATAAATTGCTCAATATGACGGAGCAATTAGAAGAACGATATTTATTGCCGGAAATCATGCAAGTGCCGGAAAGGGCTGATGAACAGGTTTTTTACCAGATTATGAAAATGGCTGAAAAATCTATGTTGGAACGGATTGGCGAAGTACAGAGGGAACGCAGGGAATATAAAGAATACATTGAACAATGGATACACGAAGTAAAAACACCAATTACAGCGATGAAGCTGCTGTGTGAGAATAACCGTTCTCCCTTTTCCAGAGAGGTATTGGCAGAGTTAGAGAATATCAATCAATATACAGAACAGGCGCTTTACTATGCCAGAAGTGAACACACTGAAAAAGACTATTCTGTCCGTGAAGTCAATTTATGCGATGTTGTGCATAGTGCAATCGCAGATAATAAGTATCTTTTGCGTCAAAGCAATATATCAATTCAGATAGACGATATAGAAACAAAAGTTTACACCGATGAAAAATGGGTGCGGTTCATCTTAAATCAGATTATCGGTAATGCAATCAAATACCATGCAGAGCAGCCTATTTTGCACTTTGGGGCAACAAAAACGAATGACAAGATTGTGCTATCTATCAGCGATAATGGGATAGGTATTCCTAAAAGTGATTTACCCCGTATTTTTGAAAAAGGATTTACAGGTCAGAATGGGCGAACCGGGAAAAATTCTACTGGAATTGGCTTATATCTTTGCAAGCGTCTATGTGATAAACTGGGAATAGGACTTACTGCTTATTCCGAAAACAGAGGAACAACGATTTCACTTATCTTTCAAATGAATGATTTTATTATCGGAGTGCAGGGCTGATAGGTTCTGCACTTCTTACATTTTTGTAAGAACTGTGTAAGAAAACTTGATACAAAAAATGATATACTCCATTTACAATATGGGTATGGAACAGTTAAGGAGGTTTATCCGATGAATACAATTTTGAAGCTGGAGCATATCCAGAAATATTATGGCAATGAGGGAAATATTACCAAAGCCATTAAAGATATTAGTTTTTCTGTGGAAGCCGGAGAATTTCTCGGAATTATGGGTGCGTCCGGTTCTGGAAAGACAACGCTGCTAAACTGTATTTCTACGATTGATACCGTAAGTGCAGGGCATATTTTTTTAGAGGGAACAGATATAACGGAAATCAACCCAAAATCCCTTGCCCGCTTTCGCAGAGAGAATTTAGGTTTTGTATTTCAAGACTTCAATTTGCTGGATACATTGACAATTTCAGAAAACATTGCACTGGCATTAGCAATCAATAAAGTCCCTGCCGGGAGTGTAGAACCCTGCATTTTGGATATAGCCGGAAAGCTGAATATCAGCGATATTCTAAACAAATATCCTTATCAGGTATCGGGCGGTCAAAAACAGCGTTGTGCCTGTGCAAGAGCAATTATCAACAACCCGAAGCTCTTACTGGCAGATGAGCCGACAGGGGCATTAGACAGCCATTCCTCACAAATGCTGCTGTCTACCATTCAAAGTATCAATGAACAGCTTAGGGCGACAATTCTTATGGTAACCCATGACGCTTTTACCGCCAGCTATGCCAGCCGTATTCTTTTTTTGAAAGACGGAGAAATCTTTATGGAACTGCGCAAGGGCAACGACAGCAGAAGTGATTTTTTTGATAAAATTCTGAATGTCCTTACCATGATCGGAGGGGGACAGAGCCATGTATGCTAAACTTGTTTTCAGAAATGCAAAACGGTCTGTAAAAGACTATCTGGTCTACATTGTCACAATGACAATCTGTGTTACCTTGTTTTATGCGTTCTTGTCTATTTCCAGTAGTTATTATAGCCCGGATATAGGCAGCGAGTATGATTTTACGCTGTTAAGTGACGGAATGAAAATTGCAATCTGCATGATAACATTACTGTTGTTATTTTTGATACGGTTCGTCAATCATTATATGCTAAGACAGAAGCAAAAGGAGTTTGCTGTCCAGTCCATTATGGGAATGGAACAAAAAACCATTGGCAGGATTTTCTTTGCAGAAACACTGATTATGGGTATGTTTTCCATTTTGATTGGTATTTTTTGCGGTGTATTTTGCTCTCAATTCATTACCGCAATGCTCCTTACTGCTTATGGAAAGCCTTATGAAATCTCATGGACATTATTCCCGGATACCGTTTTGTTGACAGTGGTATTTTTTGTGGCAAGTTTTTTTGTGGTAGGAATTTTCAATACCCGTACCATTCAGAAAACAAAAATTATTGATATGCTTTCCGCAGAGAAAGAGAATGAGCCAGAGCTAAAAAAGAGCCGCTTCATTTCTGTTGTAGTAGTCCTCTTTGAAGTATTTACCGTATGGGGATTGATTACAGGAATACAAAAGGTCTGGTTTTATTATGACCCCCGCTTTGCGTTTTCAGTGCAGCTTATGTTTTGGGAAAATATTCTTTTTCCACTGCTTACTTTGCTGTGGTCGATATTTTGCATAATCAGAAAGAAAAAAAGAGAGTGTTTCATTGCTGGTTTGCTGATATGTTCTGTATTGAACGCTTTTACAGCAGCCAGTGTTGCAGCATTAACAAATAAATATTATCTGCCTTTAGGTGGCGGAACGCTCAATCAATATCTGCTTTTTGTCTTGATTGACTTACTTTTCTTCATTTGTGCCTTCATTTATCTTACCAGTGGTTTGATTGTAGCATGGAAAGAAAAATCGCCGGAACACCGATACCATGAGGAAGCACTTTTCTTTTTCGGGCAGATTACCTCAAAGCTGAATACGACCAGCAATACTATGGCAGTCATTTGTATCACTTTGGCATTAGCAATTTTCATGTTCGTTGCAGCCCCTATTTTGACGGGCTGGTCGTCTGGCTATTTGGATATACGCTCTATGTATGATGTACAGGTATATTCAAAATACAATGATGTTTATGAAGAAGAAAATCTGCCACGGGACAGTTATGAAATCATTACTGATTTTCTGACAGAACATAAAATAGATACAGACTATGATTGCACTTTCAATCTATATCTGCCAGAGAAAGACGATTTTCACAACAGACAGAAATATGATTTTCCGATTGTGGCAATTTCTTTAAGTGATTATAACACCATACGGGAAATGTTGGGTTATGAGCAGATTATTCTGGGAAAAGATGAATTTACAACACAATGGAAAACAATCGCCACCGAGGAAGAACGGGATAGCTTTTTGAAAGAGCATACCAGCATTATGACAGACGCAGGAGAATTGACTCTTTCCGAGCAGTCCTATTATGAGGATCCGATTGGAGAAACAGCATACAATTCCTATACAGATATACTCTATGTACTTCCAGACAGTATTTGTGAAAAGCTGTTGCCGGTAATAAAAAACCGCTATATCACAACAGAAGAAAACATCTCCTATGAAAATGCAAGGGAACTGGAAAAACTTTTTACAGAGGAATACCCAGAGCAAGCAGAAAACGGTGTTATGTATGGAATACGGTTCAGTACATTACAGAGGAACAGTACAATAGCAAATAATTTTGTTTTACAGGCTGCAATGCTTTATGGTGCTGTTGTATTGATGATTATATGTCTTACCGTACTTTCCTTGCAACAACTCTTAGACGCAGGACAATATAAATATCGCTTCTCTGTACTCCGAAAATTGGGGGTGGAAGAAAAGCATATCGGAAAACTGATTTTGCAACAATTAAGTGTTTGGTTTGGGCTTCCAATTATCACAGCAATCATTGTAGCTGCTATTGTAATAGCTTACTTTATCCAAACCATATCAGCAGAAATTTCAGCCTATATCGGGTTTGGTGCATTGATGTTACAAATAGGGGCAACAATGGGGATTTTGGCAATTTTATTGATTTGTTACTTCATAAGTACATGGATTATTTTTAGGCGTTCTGTTAATCCATAGTGAGTGCAATTTATAGCAAACCCAGCCGAGCCAGTCAACGGCAAGTAAATGGGCTACGCCCACCGT
>ERZ791645.2050-NODE-2050-length-10961-cov-7.330460_pt1 | contig 10961 bp, 7 predicted proteins | sample MGYA00509939_ERZ791645 | MGnify/ENA primary metagenome ERZ791645 (study PRJEB30046, sample SAMN00715249) | human gut metagenome | study: EMG produced TPA metagenomics assembly of the A metagenome-wide association study of gut microbiota in type 2... | reverse complement strand
AAATCGTGTAAACGTCAAAAGCGTTTCGAGGGTTCGAATCCCTTGCTCTCCGCCATATAAGAACCTTACGGTTGATAGAAAACTGTCTTCCGTGAGGTTCTTATTTTATGCCCTAAAAGCCATTGTATCAAGAGATTTCCCGACTTTTATGCTCTGCGTAAAGTCTCGAAAAAGTACCGCTTGAAAATTGCGGTGCAAGATATATTTCCGCTGTCGGCAAAAATGTAACGGCCGAATTATCAAAAGACATTTCGCACAAAAGTATACCTATCGTACTAAGGTTTATCCTACCGCGAATAAAGAGAAAGTCCGCAAGCTGGACGGAGCGTTTTCCGTCACAGCCTGCGGACTTTTTTACTTTTCGATTTTCCATTCAACATTTGAGCCGTCTTTGAATATGAACACTACTTTGTCATATTATCGCAGGGTAAGAAGTCGGATTCTTCTTTTGTTAAATCGTTACGCTTGACGCAACTGAGAATTACTTATATAATATTATCAGGAACTCCTCCTAATAACTTCAAGAAAAAAGGTTGCAAGCATGAACACGAAAATAAAGTATGCGAGCACACGCAAAGCTTTGGTTCAAAGAGCTTTGCGGTATCGGAGACTCGAGAAAAAACCTTCTTTCCGCCGCAGAGGACGAAAACTATGAGTGAGCGTATATATGTGAAATCCGCCGAAATTGTCGAGGCAGAGGGACTAGCGAAGCTTTACGAACGCCTCCGTTTGGAAGCCGTAGTTTAAAAACCTTTTTGCACGAAAAATGTCATGTTTACGAGGTGTACGGTCATGTCTATGGGACGGCATGTTTCCGGAGGACTATGCCTGCCCGATCAAAGAATGCAGTCCCGCATGGGCAGGATGTGTCATATATAGTTACAAAACGGAGATGAAACCCGAATGATTACCAGAAGAGAAACAAAACAGCGCCGATTAGTGCTTGAGGCAGTGCAGTCAAGACATGACCATCCGACCGCCGAGCAGATTTATGAGGATGTACATCAAAAAAATCCCAATATCAGCCACGGAACGGTTTATCGCAATTTGAACTGCCTGTCGGAGGACGGAGAAATTTGTCATGTGCGTGTTCCGGGTGCGGACAGGTATGATTTTCGTACCGATTTGCACTATCATATGTTCTGCGTCGAATGCAAAAAGGTTGTTGATGCGCCTTACCCTTATAAAGCATATCTCGACGAGGAAACAGCCGAACGAACAGGTTGCAAAATAATCCGCCACAGAGCATTTTTTGAGGTAATATGTCCGGTATGCCTCAGCGTCAAAAGCGACTCCGCCTTTTAACAAATAAAAGAACTTGTTATGTTATGCAAAATTTTTACAGCGTATGCGAGGAGGCGTTAAAATGAACAAAACGCTTTGTATAGCAAAATTTTTAACAAAATCGTGTTTCAGCAAAGGCTTTATCAAGCTAAAGCGCAAAGTTTATGCGAAAGTCGGCTCTCTGACTGCCGAGTACGCTTCTTCTCCGGAGCCTGTGAGCCGAAAAGACGGTCGGAACCTCGAATACCGCAGAATCGGTGCGGGAAGGGTTTGGAGCCGTGAAAACTACGGCTGCGCATGGTTTCGGTTCAGCGGAGAAATCCCAGAATGCGCAAAAGGGAAAAAAGTCGGGCTGCTGCTCGATGTGGGCGCAGAGGGGTGCATATACGACGAAAACGGTTCTCCAAGAAGCGGTTTGACAAGGTCTCACGATTTTGTTGAGTTTGAACAGCCGAATGCGGGAAAGCATTTTTACGAATTGAAGTCTGTCGCAGACGGAGGAGAAAAAATTGAGATTTGGGTAGATTGCGGAAATAACTGTTTTCCGGGATCACCGTTTACCGCAGCAAAATTCAAACGGGCGGATATTGTCATAGTTGACGAGGAGGCAAAAAGTGCGTATTATGACGCCGTGTCCTTGTTGTACCAACAGTCGCTGCTGCGTTTTGACGACAATAAGCGTAAATCCGTTTCACATTCACTCGGCAGACTTTTATCTTTTGCGTTAAGCGGTGATTACGAAAACGCAAAAAAAGTATATTCGGACGAATGCGAAACGGGAGATGAAAGCCCTTATGTCGTTTACGCCACTGGACACGCACACCTTGACCTTGCGTGGCTTTGGCCCATGAGGGAGAGCAAGCGTAAGGCACAGCGCACCTTTGCCAATCAGCTGAGAAACATTGAGCGCTATCCGGATTATATTTTCGGCGCAAGTCAGCCGCAGCAATTTGCGTGGATCGAGGACAGCTTCCCGGCTTTGTTTGAAGAGCTTCGTGCGGCATTCCGACACGGACAGCTTGAGCTTCAGGGAGGAATGTGGGTCGAATGCGATACCAATATTCCGAGCGGAGAAAGCCTTATCAGGCAATGTCTGTACGGACAGAAATACTGGAAAGAGAAATTCGGCTGCGAGGTGCGTATGTGCTGGCTGCCCGATGTATTCGGGTTCAGCGGAAATCTTCCTCAAATAATTCGGAAATGCGGTATGGATTATTTAGAAACCATCAAATTAAGCTGGAATGAACATAACAAGTTTCCTCATAAGGCGTTTGTTTGGGAGGGCATTGACGATTCCGAGGTTATAGTTCACATTCCTCCCGATGAAACATACAACAGTCTCGGAAATGCGTGGAGTCTGCAAAGGGCTGCCGTGAGCTTCCCCGAACATGATAAGATAAAGTCTTTCGCAATGCTTTACGGAATAGGCGACGGCGGAGGAGGGCCGGGAGAGGGTCATATCGAGGCTGTTCGGCGATGCGGAGGTATGAAAGGCATTCCCAAGGTCGTAATGAGCCGTGCCGTTGACTATCTTGACATACTTGCGGAGCAAAAAGACAGTCTTGCAAGATACAAGGGAGAATTATATCTCGAAAAACATCAGGGGACATACACTACTCAGTCAAAGAACAAATACTATAACCGAAGAATTGAGTTCGCGCTGCATAATGTTGAATTTCTTGCAACTGCGGCACGGGAAAAAGGGTATAAATATCCTAAAGAAAAGCTTGAAGCAATCTGGAAGGAGGTTCTTCTCTATCAGTTTCACGATATAATTCCCGGTTCCTCGATAGGACGTGTTTACAAGGAAAGCACTGCCCGTTACGAAGCCATGCTTGAAGAGCTTGATGCTTTGCTCGGCGAAGCGGTCGGATTTCTCTCTGCGGGAAAATCTTCGGGTGCTACGGCAATCAACCTTACGTCCGCAAGGTATAAGGGTACGGTTTATTACAAAGACAAGTGGTATACCGCCGACATTGAACCGTATTCCTCCCGAAAGCTGACGGAATATTCCGTGCCGCAAAAATCGCCGCTGTCATATGACGATGAACATATCGAAAGTGATCTGTTCCGTCTTACCTTTAACAAAAACGGCAATATAAAAAGTCTTGTCGATAAGCGCAGCGGCAGAGAGTTTGCGGGAGAGTACCTCAACAAGCTCAATGTATACAGGGATAAACGTCTGTTCTATAACGCTTGGGATATATCTGTCAATTATACGAAGAAAAAACCTGCGGAATTTAAGCTTGCGAGTCACTCCGTAATTCTGTCGGACGCTTCGGTAACACGAGAAAACATATATACATACGGAAAATCAAGGATTGTACAAAAAGTCGTTCTCACCGTCGGCAGTCCTATCGTGGAATTTACAACCGAGGTTGACTGGAGGGAAACGCATAAGATGCTCCGTGCGGATTTCCGCCCGTCGGTGTATGCGGACGAAGTTACCTGCGATATACAAATGGGTAATATAAAACGCAGCACACGCACTCAAACGAAAACCGAATGGGCGCAATTTGAAATCTGCGCTCACAAATGGGTGGACGTTACGGACGGCGACGCAGGTGTTTCGGTTCTCACGACGGGAAAGTACGGCTGGCGAGTCAAAGACGGGCTTTTGTCACTTAATCTGCTTCGCTCCGCAGTATGGCCCGATCCCGCTGCCGACAAGGGCGTACATACAATAAAATATGCCCTCTATCCTCACGCCGGAGATTATAATCAGGCAAATACACAAAGCGTTGCCTATTTTTACAACAATCCCTTATTTATTACAGAATCCGATGTTGAAATTGCTCCGCAAATTACTTCCTCGGACGAGCATATTGTCATAGAAACAATAAAGCCTGCCGAGGACGGAAACGGCATTGTATTGCGCCTGTACGAGGACAGCGGAATAAAGCGCACCGCATCCTTGTCAATCGCCGTAAAGGGCAAAGCATTTGAGGCGGATATGCTGGAAAACCCGATAAAAGAAACGGATATTTCTGCAATCGAATTCAAGCCGTTTGAGATTAAGACAATCGTCATAAAACAACCGAATTGAAAAGACCGTTTTTCAATTCGTTTCAATCGACGGTTGTCCTAACAGAAAATAATAATTCACAGGGGGTAAATATGGATTACAACAAATTGACTTCTAAAGAAAAAATCAGTTACGGTCTGGCAGGGCTTGGACAGAATTTGACCATCACTTTTGTTAACACTTTTCTGATGACGGTCATTTACGGTTATATGGGATTTACCCTTAAAAGCCTGTCGATTCTGACGGTGATTCTTATCGCGGCTAAGGTCTGGGACGCCGTCAACGACCCGATAATGGGTTTGCTGATAGACAAAATTCAGTTCAAAAACAGAGGGAAACTGCGTCCGTTTATTTTGATAAGCATTCTTCCCGTATCAATTTTGACGGTAATGCTCTTCGGAATACCTCAGGACTGGAGTCAGGGCGCAAAGCTTGCAATGTTCGGTATAGCATACATTTTGTGGGATGCGGCTTATACGGTGTGTGACGTGCCGTACTGGGGGCTGTCCGGAGCGATGACTTCGGATACCAACGAACGGACAAAGCTGATTTCGATTGCCCGCAGCTTCGGCAACGTGGGCTTGGGCGTTATCACTTTGCTCGGTGCGAACATTGCCGGCTGGTTCAGCAAAGGGGATAAAACCACCAAACAGGGGTGGGTGATTGCGTCCGTGGTTGTTGTATCAATAGGAATGAGTCTGTTTTCGCTTGCCTTCTTCGGAACAAATGAGCGTAATGTAAACACAAACGAAAACGCCTCCTTCAAGGATATTTATGCTGCGCTGAAAGCAAACAAACCTTTACTAATAATACTTTTGGGAAGCGTACTGGGCTTTGGCAGAACGCTCATACAGGTAAGCGGCGCAACGGTTGCCCTTATCAGCTTCGGCAGCGAGGATAAATTTGTTTATATTGGCGCTGCGGTGTTGATTTCAATGATTATCGCAACAGTGCTTTGTCCGTTGGTATTGAAAAAAATAAGCAAAAAGAAGCTGATGATATATTCTTCTTTTTTTTCAGCTGTCGTTTATACGGCAATGTATTTTATTCCGCTGACAGAATTTAATATAATAGTCGGCGTCATTTTCTTAACAGGCTTTTCATTGGGTATATTTATGGTGCTGCAAACCGCCATGATTGCCGATTCGGTAGATTATGTTCAGGTAAAAACAGGTGAACGCAACGAGGGCGTATGCTTCAGCTCACTGACATTTTCCGGAAAGCTTATGAACGCCCTTTCCACGCTTGCGTTCATGCTGGTAATGCTGGCAGTCAAGTATGAGGAGGGTGCCGTCGTTACACAGGCAATGAAACAGGGCGCATACTTTGCCATAACGATTGTACCTGCCATAAGCTGTCTGCTCGGAGTGATACCGTTCTTTTTCTATCCGCTGACGGAAGCGCAGGTCATAGAAAACGGAAATGCTTTAAAACAATTGTACCCGCAAAAGCAGGAAAAGAAATGATATATCTTTTGTTTTGTGCTATAATAACCACGGCGATTGAGCGCCTTCGTTATGGTTTTTGTTGCGCTTGGAATATTAAAATAGATAACTTCCGTTTTGCCGCAATTTTTCAGGTGAAAATACCGTTTCAAGATGGTGCTGCGCCCCCCCTAAATCGAGAACTGCACCCCCCTCTAAACCGTAGTTGCACCCCCTTACACGGTTTCTATCAAAATTAGAGTCATTTGCCATAAGTCCACCGTAATTTTGATAGAATTACGGTGGACTTTTTCTATGCCCGAAAACCGCTTGAAATAAGGCTTTTCGGCTGTTTCAGCACATAAGCAAACCCCGTCACAGAGCGTTTCTGCGGCGGGGCTTTGTGCGCTTTACGGCTGCTTCGGCACTTTGAGCCGAGGTAATTGTTAGCATAATCGTTAATTGACGGTTGAAGCGTTTATACCCTTGCAAGCGTCCAGCTTTGGCTCTCGGTCTGGAGCTGCACCATATGGGCAAAAATACCGTCCGTTTGCATAAGTTCCGCGGGCGAGCCCTGCTCGGCTACCGCGCCATCCTTGAGCACCACAATTTTGTCAGCGCCGGAGACGGTGCGCATACGGTGTGCGATGATGAGGACGGTCTTATTCTTGATTAGGAGGGACAGTGCCTCCTGAATGGCCGTTTCGTTCTCCACATCCAAACCGGCAGTTGCCTCGTCCAGCAGAATGATAGGCGCGTCTTTCAGGAAAGCGCGGGCAATGGAGATGCGTTGCCGCTCGCCGCCGGAAAGCTCGCAGCCGTTTTCGCCGATGTTGGCGTTCCATTTATCCGGCAGCTTTTCGACAAATTTGTCCACATTGGCGAGCCTTGCCGCCGCGATTACCTCTTCGTCCGTAGCGTCCTTGCGACCGATACGGATATTTTCCAGAATACTGTTGTCAAACAGCGTCACGTCCTGGAACACGATGGAGTAGAGACTCATCAGTTTTTCCGGGTCGATTTCGGACACGTCCATGCCGCCCACGGTGATTTTGCCCCGGTCAATGTCCCAGAACCGCGCTGCCAGGCGGGAAACGGTGGTCTTGCCGCCGCCAGATGGACCGACAAGCGCCGTAACCTGTCCCTGTTTCGCCGTAAAGGACACATCCCGAAGCACCGTTTCGCCGCTTTGATAGGAGAAGCCCACATGGTCGAATATGATGTCGCAATTCTGGTTGGTGAGCTGTTCGCTGCCGGTCTGCACAGGGCAATCTAAGAGTTCATTCATGCGCTCGATGTTGCTGTTTGTGCCGATGATTGCGGCGAGGTTTTGCAGCGTCCCCTCCAAAGGGTCATACAGACGGGATACTACCAGCAGGAACATAAAGAAGGTCAGAACATCCAGCTCGCCCTTGACCAGCAGAGATGCGCCCGCAAGAGCTGTGGTGGCGATGCCCAGCCGCAGCACAAGACTTGCGGAAACCACAAAGACAGCCGTTCCCAGCTCACTTTTGATGAGTCGGCCTTCCACCGCACGAATTTTCTTTTCCAGCCCTGCAAGATAGCTTTTTTCGGCATTGTTGGCACGCAGGTCGGGCAGGGCTTCCATGCACTCCTGAATGCCGTCCTCGCAGGCGATTTTTGCCGCCATTGCCTTGCGTGAAAGTCTTTTCTGCACATCGGAGGCAAACCCTACGATAGCAAACGCCACGGGCAGCGGCCAGATAGCGGCAAGCGCCATGCGCCGGTTAAAGAACATCATCGACACGGAAATTATCGCAGTGGAGAGGATCGCGCCGTAAAGAGGTGCAACAAAATGGGACTGACTCTGCTCCAGCACGGCACAGTCATTCATGATGGAGGAGGTCAGGTCGGCAAGGTCTTTTTTTCCGAAAAATGACAGTGGGATTTTTCGCAGCTTTTCCGCAAGTCCAACCCGGCGCACACCGGATTCCACATATGTAGCGAGGTAGGTGTTGTCATATTCCAGCCGTGTGCAAGCCACAATGAGCAGCGCCGCCGCGACGCAGCCGATCACATAGAAGGGGATTCGCTCTGCCGTCAGCGTGCCGTTCATGAGATCACCCACCAGCAGGTATAAAAGTCCCACCGGCAGCATGAAGGAAATGTTTTGCAGCGCGCAGCTTAAAATACCCTTGATGTTGTCCACCGCGCCTTTGCGGGAAAGCGCATAGCGCCTTTGTAAATATTTGATCATCTCTCAAGCCTCCTTTGCCACTTTCCACCGGACGGATTTCTGATAATCACGCCACATCGCACCGAACAGACTGTCCTTTTGTCCCGATAGCTCTGTAAAGCTGCCGCTCTCGGCGAGATGACCGTCTTTTAGTACAAAGATTCGGTCGGCGTTTACAACGGTGGAAAGCCGATGTGCGATCATAATAACGGTGCGGTGCTGTGCCAAATTGTTGAGAGCCGCCTGCACCTTTGCCTCGTTGTCGGGATCTGCAAATGCTGTTGCTTCGTCCAGAATCAGTATAGGAGCGTTTTTCAGCATGGCACGAGCAATAGCAATCCGCTGCGTCTCGCCGCCGGAGAGGTAGACGCCCTGCGAGCCGATAACCGTATTCACGCCGTCCGGAAATTTTTCAATGATGTCAATGCACTGAGCCGATTTGAGAGCCGCCAAAACCTCTTTATCCGTGGCGTTCGGCTTGCCCATCCGCACATTATCCAGAATACTGCCCTTGATAAGATGACTGTTCTGAAATACGAAAGAAACTGTGTCCATCAGCTCATTTTTGTCGATGTTCTTCACGTTTACGCCGCCGACAAAAATGCTGCCGCTCTGCGGGTCGAAGAAGCGGGCAATAAGTGCCGCCAGCGTGGATTTTCCGCCGCCGGAGGGGCCTACAAGCGCCACAGTTTGACCTGCGCCGATAGAGAGGGAGATATTCTCGATCGCATTTTTTGCGCCGTCGTAGCTGAAAGTGACATTTTCGAGCGTCACAGAGCTGTCCTTGGGATGCTGCGGGGCATCCGGCTGAGAAAGTGACGGGCTTTGCAGCACTCCGTCAATGCGCGTGATTGCATCCTGCACTATCATACCGTTCTCGCTCATGAACATAAGCTTTGTGAGCGTCAGGGAGATGACCGGCGTGATGATAATATAAAACAACAGGTTCAGCAGCACATCGCTGTCCGCGCCGCCGTGAGAGAGCAGGAATCCTCCTGCAATCAGGAAAACAAACACGCTGTTGACCGCCAGGGTGTAGAAGGTCATGGGTCGGCGCGTCTGCTTTGTGTAGGCGATAACCCAGCGCTCATAGTTATCGATGGTGCCCTTGAACTTTTTGAAGGAAAATACCGTCTGCCCGAAGGTTTTTACAACAGGGATTCCCCGTACATATTCTACCGCTTCGTTGGACATATCTGCCAATGCGTTCTGATACTGTGTCATCTTATCTTGCATTCCTTTGCCGGTCATGCGGGTCATAACAAGAAAAGCGAGCGCCACAGGCACAAGGCTCAAAAGTCCCAGCCGCCAATCGAAAACCAGCAGCAGCGCCAAAAGTCCCGCGATGGTCGCCATAGCCTTGGCTTTGTCGGGCAGCTGATGGGCGAGATAAGTTTCCGTCGCCCCGGCAGTCTCGGAAATGGTGCGGCGCAGCTTACCGCTGCCGAACCGCTCAATGGCGCCCGGCGGTAGGGTAGCGATGTGCTTTGTCATCGTTATGCGCAGGTTTGTGGCGATTCGGAACGCCGCAAGGTGCGAACACATAAGCCCCGTTATATAGGTGAGCACGGCAGCAACGGCAAACACCACCGCCATCCAGCCGTAGAACGTCACATGAACGGCGTTTTTATACTGCGGTGCGACCTCGATAACCTCCCTCAGGATGCGCCATATGTACCAAAACGGCACAAGCGCCAGCAGTGCACCGGCGGCGGATAACACCCACGAAAGGTAGGTTAGGATTCGGTACTTCCCGGCATAGTCCAGCAGCCGGGATAAATTGGATTGTTTTTTCAAAGTAATACCTCCTGACTTGTTTATTAGTTAGCAGTTGCTAACTTTACTGTTTTTGAAAAGCCGCAAAAAGCGGCACTTCAAAGTCGGTCTTTATTTCTTCAGAAACGAGAACAGTCCTTTCTTCTCATACGGAGCTACACGGATTTCGCCCGCCGTATAACCTGTTGCGTCAATGGCGGCACGCAGGGCGTTTTCGTCCAGCGGCTCTTTAGAGACGATTACCGTCTCCTCCTTGGAGTGTGAGGACGAAACCTTCTCCACGGAAAATGCTCCGCGAATCGTGTCGTTGATGTGCGCCTCACACATGGAGCACGCCATACCGGAAACCTTTATCGTTGTTTGAATCATTTTCGTACCTTCTTTCAAAATTAAATCCTATCCCAGTGCTACATCCAGCGTCATCATAACACTGAAGCCGACCGCAAAGAAAACCGTCCCTATGTTGGAGTGCTTTCCCTGCGACATTTCCGGTATCAACTCCTCTACTACGACATAGAGCATTGCGCCCGCTGCAAAGCTCAGCAGATACGGCAGCGCCGGGATCACCAGCTGCGCCGCGAGAAGCGTCAGCACCGCGCCGATAGGCTCCACAACGCCGGAAAGCACGCCGCCGAGAAACGCTCGGCCCTTGCGTTCCCCCTCCGCCCAGAGCGGCATGGAGATGATCGCGCCCTCGGGGAAATTCTGAATGGCGATGCCAAGGGACAGGACAAGTGCGCTTGCCGCCGTAATTTGCGTATTTCCCGCGAGGAAGCCTGCATACACCACGCCGACTGCCATTCCCTCCGGGATATTATGTAAGGTAACAGCCAGCACCATCATGGTAGTGCGCCCGAGCTTGCTTTTCGGACCCTCGGCCTGTTTACTTCCCACATGAAGATGGGGAATCAAACGGTCAAGCAGGAGCAAAAACAGCACGCCGACCCAAAATCCGATAAAGGCGGGGAGGAAGGACAGCTTGCCCATATTTTCCGATTGCTCTATCGCCGGAATCAGCAGGCTCCAAATAGATGCCGCAACCATAACCCCTGCGGCAAAGCCCGCGAGCGCACGCTGTACCGAAACACCGAGTGACTTTTTCATAAAGAAAACACACGCCGAGCCTAATGTTGTGCCGAGAAAGGGGATTAATATTCCGAATAATACTTCCATTTGCTTCACCGCCTTTGTGTTGTGTTTTTATTTGTTTCTCCTGAATCCCGCTTCATCCCGGTATTCGGGATGCTCCTTTAAG
>ERZ791645.2048-NODE-2048-length-10962-cov-6.542587_pt1 | contig 10962 bp, 9 predicted proteins | sample MGYA00509939_ERZ791645 | MGnify/ENA primary metagenome ERZ791645 (study PRJEB30046, sample SAMN00715249) | human gut metagenome | study: EMG produced TPA metagenomics assembly of the A metagenome-wide association study of gut microbiota in type 2... | reverse complement strand
GAGCAAGCAGAAGAATCGAGAAAAGAAGATTCAAGAAGTACCGCTTTATAGCGGACCAGTAAAAATGCTTGCGGCACCGCCCTTTGGGGCGAGCAGTAACATAGCCCTTTGGAGGGCTTATAACAAACCACCGGTTGAACTGGTGGTTGCTGACTAGCTGAGCTGGCACCCTGGTTATGGAAAGGCAGAACGAAGGAAGTGAGGACCCACCGCAAGGAGGTTGATCCTGTTGGACATGAGAGGTAAGCTGCCATATAGGGATGGGTATACATCGAGGCCATTTAAAACGAAAAGTGATGACGTTTTATTTGGTGTACCCATAATTACTATATATCTGCCCTGTATGAGGTATAGATCACTCCATAACCTTAGCGATATTCATTTATAGGTATCAAAAAGTATTGAATTTACTGAAAAAAACGCTTGATTATATGGAGAGGTATATATTTACGATGAATAATTAATGCAGTATAATTATATTGCTGTTGCTAGCATATAAAGTGTAGTTTTTGGTGATTGTAGATTATTGCAAAATATTGTGGTCGTTATAAATGTCAACTTCATAAGCCTAAAAAACACATGATATAGTACTAATGAAAATAAAATCTATTAATCATAAATACTGGGAACTGATGGACAAAGATGTAGTAAAATATTTTAGTGGTAATAGTAAGAGTATTTTAGCAATACTTTGATTTTTGTTCAGAAATACGATATTTTTTTAATAAATGTATTAAGTGTTTTTTGTCTTTTGAAATAATGATTAATTTTAATAATTCAAAATTGGTCATAGGACACTCCGTTTCTTTTATAAAACTACTATATATTATATGCAAATAATAATAAAATATGACGGGAGAGATAAAGTTGAATTCATTAAATATATTACATATTTCGGATGCACATATACAATTGGATGCTAAAGAAGAAGTTTCTGAGATTGTGGTGAAAATGATAAATGATGCTTTGAAAGTACAAAAAGAACAAGATATAAAAATAGATTTAGTTTGTTTTACAGGAGATTTGATTCAACGTGGAGACAAGGCTTTAGATGACGAGAAACAGCTGGAAATTGCAGAAGAAATTTTTGTAAATCCATTATTGAATAGTTTGGGATTGGAAAATAATAAATTTATAATTATTCCTGGAAATCATGAAGTTGATGTAAAGAAAATAGTCAAAGCAACTGAGAAGGGGCTTTTGGTAGATTCACTAGAAGAAATTAATGATAATGTTTCGGATATGAATGAATCGTATTTGGCACGATTAGATTACTTCTATCAGTGGATTGATAATTATTACGATGACATTATAAGAGAAAAAATTGGGTATGCGTTTTTACGAGAAATAAATGGTAAAAAGATTGGTATTGCATGTATTGATTCCGCATGGCGTTCTTCTGGAAAGGGCGGTTGTGAAAAAGGAATAATGTATGTCGGACAAAAGCAGATAAATGATTTATATAAGCATATTAAGGATGCTGATATAAAAATCTGTTTAATGCATCATCCAACAGATTGGCTATCAGATTATGAATCAACAATAATTGGAAGAGAATTAACTAAGTTTGACCTCGTTCTTCGTGGTCACGTTCATGAAAATGACCATAAAGAGGTATGTAGACAAAGTATGAAGACAATATATAGCACAGCAGGTAAGATATATCCATTGGACTATGCTTTTGGAAGGGCAGTTGATGGGTATAATGGATATTCTATTTTAAATATAGATTTTAATAATAGCCTTTGTAACATCTTCTTAAGAACATATTATGCCAAAGATAGAAACGACTTTGACAGTGCAATTAATCTTGTTGAAAATGGACAAGTATCATATCCACTAAATGGCAATATAGCTGAAAAACAAATGGAATTTAATATTGTTAATGGAATACATAACTATTTTACTAATATGTCAGAGACATTATCTATGATTAAGAAAATTGATACTTATTCACCACTAGATATAGAAGAAGTTTTTGTAGAACCAATTTTGTCAGAGGAATCAGAATATGTTTCAGAAAGTTCTGGAAAAGTCGAGACTGTTTGTTTAGATGAATTGTTAGATGATACAGATAATGTAATTCTTTTCGGGAAAAAAGAAAGTGGAAAAACCACCATATTGCAACAAATAGGTTTAAAATATATAGATAAGTATAATGAGTTGGAAATCATACCTGTACATATTGATATGCGTAATTTACCTAAGAAATCAGATAAATTGACAAATGCAGCAGTATATTTTGTTATGAAAAATATGTTTGATGATGCAACAATTAGAAAAGAAAAGGTAAAGGAACTTATTGATAATGGCAAGATTGTTTTTTTAATAGATAATATAGATATTTCCAATGCCAATCATACTGTTTTGTTGTCAAAGTTTATAGAAGAAAATAGTGGAAACAGATATATTTTAACAACGAAGGAAGAGTTTTTTCAGTCTATTGACGTTAAAAAACTTCCTGAATACACAAAAGATTTTAAAAAACTATATGTAAATTCATTTGGAAAGGCTCAAATTCGAGAACTTGTTACAAAATGGGCTGGAAGAAGAGATGATGTAGAGGATGTTTCTGAAGTTGTTGAAAAAATAAATGGTTACTGTGAATCAATAAATTTTGCTAAGACACCATTCAATGTTTCCATTTTTATGGTGTTATGGGATTCTGACAAAAATTTTGTTCCTCAAAATGAAGGAATTGTAATGGAAAATTACTTAGAGGTTTTACTAGAAAAGTTATCCCCAAAGGAGGCTGAGAGAAGTACATATTCGTTTAAAATCAAACAGCATTTTTTAAGCAATCTTGCATATAAAATGTTTGAGAAAAATGAGTATTATTTCTCTAGGGAGGAATTCAATGATTTTGTTTATCAGTATCATAAGACAAAAGGATATAAGGAATCGGAGTCGAGATTTTCTACATTATTTTTTGAAAAAGGAATATTAAGCATTTCAGATGATAATATTGTCTTTAGTCATACAAGCATTTTAGAGTTTTATCTTGCTGAATATGCGAGAAATAATGAAGAATTTTTAAATTTCATGATTCAGAAAGGTAATAGAATACATTTTAAGAATGAGATATGTTTCTATTCAGGTCTTGTACCAGATTGCAAAAGACTTCTAGATGGTATGGCTGATACTATTATAGAAGCAATAATGAAAAATATTGGTATTGTTGATACACTCAATAATATTGAGATTATTACTGATTTTAAAATTGAAAAGGACGAATTAATAAAGACATTAGAGGAAAATAGACCTACACAGAAAGAAATAGATGATATGAGTAATAACTCACAGAAAGAGATAACTCCAGATGAGTTTAGTAAAAAGAAAAGTCCTGTCATTTTAGAAAATAAACAAAATTTGCAAGATTCAGAAAGCATAAAGGAGAAAGTTGCACAGGAAGAGGCAGAAGACTTTTATTTGTTAGTTTCTATCTATGGAAGTATATTAAAAAATGCTGAGTTATTGGATAATTCTTATAAAGTACAACATTTAGAGAATTATATGTATGCCATGAATATTTTGCTTGGTGAAATTTTTGCTTTATCAGAAAATATAAAAAAAGAAATATCTTTTGAAGATTATATAGAAGAAAATCAAGAAGAAGGAGAAAACTTAACGCAGGAAGATTTTGAAAAGTCAAAGGAATTATTTTTAGAAATGATAAAAGTATCATTTCCAATAGCACTTCAACGTGTAATACTAGAAAATGTCGGCACTCCAAAACTTGAGGTTGCAATAGATGAATTAATGGAACAAAAGAAATATAAACCATTTGAAAAGTTTATGCTTGAGTTCCTTAAATGCGATTTAAATGTAGGAAATGTTATACCAGAGCTGCATAGATACATTCAAAGGGAAACTTCTGAAGGGATTATAAAATTAATTATTATGAAACTTTTGTTCTATTATAGAATGAGGTTTTTTGGAACTAACAAAGAAATATACAATGGAATTTTGGATTTGATTATTGAAGCTCAAATTAAATTAAATTTGAACAAAGATTTAACGAAAGTACTTAAAGGAAATAAGTCACTAGTTAGAAAAGAGCTGGCAAAACAGATAGAGAATAACCCAAACATTAATTTATAGTTAAAATATATAAAAATGGTTGAAAGGCTACATTATACAAAGAAGTAATAAAAAAGAAGTATTATATGAAGGAAGAAGGTGAATAATAAAATTAGAATACACATTTATCTTTTTATACAATAAACAAGATATAGGGCCTTTATATTGATTAATATTTTAGAAAACGAACCTAATTACTTTGGTTAGTTTGTTATTTGTGCTTGATATAAGTTTTTATCTATATTAGAATAGAGATAGTAAGACAATCCTACTATGTCAAAGGGCAATCGTAACTTTCATTTGAAAGGCAAAAGAGAATTTTATTTTTTATAATCCCAAGAATTTGACATAGTAGAATAAAGTGTACCCTTTGTCAAGGACACTATGACTTTTTCCTTTTCAGATTTCTATTATATATTTGTTTGTTGTGTAGAGGCATCAAAGTGATGCCTCTAATTGATTGTTTTCACCTTTTGCTTTAGGAATTATCAGAGGATAAATTCCTGTTGTCATATATTGATAATACTCAACAGGTGACAACCTTGCTAAGTCCCATTGATAACGTTCTGTATTATAGTATTCTGTCCAATCCCTAACTGCGTTTAATATCTCATCATAGCTGTAGCACTCTGATAGATCCAGTTCATCTTTCATATGGCCAAAGAATGATTCCTGAGGAGCATTGTCCCAACAGTTTGCTCTACGTGACATAGACTGTCTCAGTTCATTATCCTTTAACAATTGGATAAATTTAATGCTGGTATAGTGGGAACCCTGATCGCTATGTATTAATGTTTCTGTGCTTAAATCAGTTCCATGTTTTTCTATTAACTGTTTTACTGTTTCTAATACAAAATCAATTTCTAATGATTCGCTGAGAACCCATGACAGCAGTTCCTTGGTACAGGCATCTATAATTGTTGACATATAGCACCGGGGTGCTTTTCCATTTATAATATACGTGATATCTGTTAACAGAATTTTTCTTGGTCCGTGTTCCTCGAATTGACGGTTTACTATATTGGGGGCGGTATATGCGGTTGCCATTGCTTTTGCCATTCTCCGATAGGGATTTGCTTTGCGGATAGGACACTGTAAGTTATATTTTCTCATCAGCCGACGGATTTTTTTGATATTCATCACTATAGGCGGTTCCATGTGCAACAACCTCATATATATGCTACGGGCACCTTTATGGTATCCTCGATACTGGTATGCTTTCAGAATCAAAAGAAAATCCTGTCTGTCCCGTTCCTCTCTTTCCATTCGCTGGTCTTCTGTTGAGAGATAATGGTAATAGCCCGAACGGGATACTCCTGCAATTTCGCACATGGCAGCTACATTCAATAGATTATCGTTTTTTTGCAAAGTATCATAAATAATCTGATACTTTGCATGGGCTGGTATTTTCATTATTTCGGAGCCTCCGGATTTAAAGATACAATTTTTTTTAGGAACTCTATCTCCTGATTTTTATATGCCAGTTGCATTTCTAAATATTTTATCCGATTTTCAGCCGAAAGATATCCGTTGCAACCCTGTGCATAGGTGTTAAGATCTCGAAAGCCATTTCCCTTTTTTACTTCATTTCCAATCATGGTTTTCAAACCATTTATCCTGGAATCCCCCAAGATATTTGGATCTATCCCAAGAGTCGAAACAATCTCACGTGGAAGCCTGCCCTTTGACAGTTCCTCCCAAAACAGTTTTTTAAATTCTGCCGAGAAATGTACAATGCTCGGTGATACATCCAACACATATTTGCTATTTCTTAGTGTGAGCATTTCCTGTTCTGTAAACTTTTTGTTTGCCATAATTTCCTCCAATTCATTTTTATTTTAATATCAATCTGAATCGGAGTCAAAAATCGATTTTGTCCAAAATAAAGGGAATCATCAGAACCATGTCCGAAGTTAAAGGTTCCCTGTAAACTCATTGTATAGATTTAAGGGTTTTCGTTAAAACTTACTGTCTAATGGTAAGGGTTTTAAAAACTCAAACTGTCTAATCTATAGGGTACATTTTATATATAGTTTCTAATATTGAGTTTGAATAGAGAACATATCCTCACAAAGCCTGTATTTATAGGCTTTGTGGGGCTTTTTATTTTAGATTGGGGATGAAATGGGGATGTTTCACTCCGATTTAGTAAAATTTGACTCTAAATTTTGACTCATAGTGTCAAGAAACCTTTGAAACATACGGATTTGAGAGTGGGGATATAGTTTCGAATAGAGCCAATTTTTCAGGTTCGGTTTTATTTTGCGGTAGCCGGTCAACCTTGCTTATAGTATAATTGGTTATAGTTTATATGAAAGGAAGCGGCTACAGTGGTCATTGGGAGATTAAAGAGTGAATACAGAGTATAGGTTTTAAAGAAGCAGAGTGGGATAAACTTTTGGACTAACAGTCCAATGCAATTATAGTTCCTATAGGATATTATATAATCAAAAGAAGAGGATTGGTGTATATCTTATGGGAACTAATTTTTATTTGATGAGTAGAAATAAAAAGCTAATACGAGAGTAAATTATAATATGCTTTGGGGTAGAGCAGAGTCAGTTGAAAGGCTGGCTCTAATTTTTGCACTTTTTTAGCAGACTGGCGAATAACTGTGCAGTTCATATAACTTCTTAAAAAGGATTCCAAACCATGCATTTACGCACTATGAAATAATGATTCTTCTGCGTATCCCCGATTCACTTTACGCACCTGAATTACATATTGCAAACCGGGAAACAATCGCAAGAAGTTGCGATTGTTGTTGATGATATAGTGATTCTGTGATATCATATAAAATATGGTACATGAAAACGGAGGTCAAAATGAAAGTATTGGTAATGAATTGTAGTCTTGTAAGAAATGGAGCAACAGCAGAAAGAGTTAAGGATAGGTGGTAAAATTGATTCGAAAAGATTAACAGATTTAGAGGGTGAGTATGTGATGGCAAAAAACTATAAATATAAAAAAGCAACCATAGCAGACATAGATGAACTTGTAAAAACAAGAATCATCGTCATTCGAGCAGCCAACAAACTATCGAATGATGTGGATATGTCATTGGTGGAAAAAGAATCCTATGAGTATTAAAAGCGTACATTAGAAACCGGTGAGCATATTGCATATTTGGTGTATGATAACGGGCCATTTGTCGGTGCAGGTGGTGTCAGTTTTTATCAGGTGATGCCGACATATCATAATCCGACTGGTAAAAAAGCGTATATTATGAATATGTATACGGCACCGGAATATCGAAGACATGGAATTGCAATTCACACATTGGATTTGCTGGTAAAGGATGTAAGGAAACAGGGCGTATCACATATTGCTTTAGAGACGACAGAGATGGGACGACCGTTATATGAAAAGTATGGATTTGTAAAAATTGAAGATGAAATGGAGCTGATCAAATGGCAAGGGTGTATTTCGTGCGTCACGCACAGCCGGAACATGATTGGAAAGAAGACAGAACAAGACCTTTGACGGAAGAAGGCAAGAAAGATTCTGCAATTGTACTAGAATTTTTGAAGGACAAGAAAATAGATGCGTTTTATTGTAGTCCATACAAACGCAGCATGGATACCATTGCAGATGCGGCAGCTTTTTTCGGAAAAGAAATTATAACAGATGAGAGATTAAGGGAGCGTGAAAAAGGTCCTGATGGCAACAACCACGGAATGTTCCAGAAACGTTGGGCTGCCCATGATTATCATGAAGAGGGTGGAGAATCCATTGCTATGGTTCAAAATCGTAACATAGAGGCGCTAAACGAGATTTTATCAGATAATACGGATAAAGATATTGTTTTAGGAACCCATGGTACTGCCCTTAGTACTATATTGAATTTTTATGATAACAGTTTTGGATGTGAAGATTTTCTAAGAATTATCGACTGGATGCCATATATTATTGAACTGGATTTTGAAGGTGATAAGTTGGTTGGTAAGCATGAACATTGCTATGTGGAGAAGGAATTCAAGGGCAATCAGCGTGCGGATAAGAAGTAGTGAGGAATAGATGAATACACGATATTATATGGTCATTATCAAGGGTGAAATAAAGACATCCGAAATAATGTCATGTGGTTACAATAGAAATACCAAAAAATGGGATGTAAAATTCAATAATGGAAAAACATACTCGTATGCATATTTGAATGTGGAAAAGTTGACTGATCCGGAGGTTTTGAATCCTAACATGTATCGGATTAGCAGAGAAGGACGAGAGTTCTTTGATGTTAATGCAATATATGTATTTAGAAGCGGAAGTGAGTCTTATTGGCACATTTGTTTTGGCGATGGTAGTGAAAGAGATTATCGTCGGAACGACTTGCATATTATAGAGTCATGTCTTACTCAGAGTCAGTCATCAAATGTATTTGAATATATAAAGCAAATTGCAGGTTTGAGTAATCTTAAGAATGAAGAGACTGGTGAAAAATTATTGTCTAAGAGGTTTGATAAGATTTCTTTTGTGGGTAGTGATGTAGCTTTAGCAAAGTATTTGAATCCATCATCATTGCAAGGAAAAAGAACAGGACACGAATACATTCCGATTTTCCCATTTGGATGCAATAACAGTCAGTATAAGGCTGTAAAAAATGCCATGGAGAATCAGATTAGTGTTATACAGGGACCTCCAGGAACAGGGAAGACACAAACAATATTGAATATTATTGCCAATATATTAATGCAAGGGAAAACGGTACAGATAGTATCCAATAATAATTCGGCAACAGAAAATGTATATGAAAAATTATCTTCTTCAAAATACAATTTAGGTTTTATTGCTGCGACATTAGGAAGTTCTAAAAATAAGAAATTATTTGTTGAGCATCAGGATGCCGCTTATCCAGATTTTTCGTCATGGAAAACGCAAGAAGATCCAAGTGTTTTGCAAAAGGGAATAGCTGACCAATCCAGTCAGTTAAAAAGCGTTTTTGATAAGCAGGAAAAACTGGCGTGTTTAAGGCAGGAACTTTCACAGTTGGTTACTGAACAGGAATATTTCAATCAATATGTTAAAGAATCAGATGTTCATACAGATAGTATTAATTTTAAGAAAAACCTGTATTCAAAGCAATGGATGGTATTGTGGCAGGAGTGCCAGTTGATTTCAGAAGAGAAAATGGCAATAGGATTTTGGTTTAAGATAAAAGCCTTATTTAAATATGGAGTAACCAATTGGGGTATTTATAAGCAGGATATTTCAAAGATAATTACAACCTTTCAGGCAATGTATTATTGTGCGAAGCAGGCGGAGTTGTCTGCGGAAATTGCAGATATTGAAAAGTATTTAAATGGTGTTAATAAAAATTTGCTTGAGGATTTATGCAATCAGTCAATGGTTGTCCTAAAAGACAAACTGGCAAGGAAATATGAAGGTAACAGTAGTAGGAAAACTTTTAGTGAAGATAATCTGTGGAAGGAGCCATACGATGTATTGGCTGAGTATCCGGTTATATTAAGTACAACATTTTCATCAAGAAATAGTCTGAATTCAGATGTGGTGTATGATTACCTTATCATGGATGAGGCATCACAGGTAGATATTGCAACTGGTGCATTGGCATTGTCCTGTGCAAGGAATGTTGTTATTGTGGGTGATACCAAGCAGCTTCCTAATGTTGTTAAAGATGATACAAAGGTTAAAGCAAAAGTTATATTTGACAGCTTTCATATTAGTGAGGGATATCAGTATACAAATAGCTTTCTGCAATCCATTTTGGATGTTATGCCAAACGTAACACAAACATTGTTGCGGGAACATTATAGGTGTCACCCTAAAATAATAAATTTCTGTAACCAGAAATTCTATCGTGGTGAATTGATTATTATGACAACGGATAAGGGTGAAGAGGATGTTTTATCGGTAGTAAAAACGGTAGCGGGAAATCATGAGCGTAATCATTATAGCCAGCGCCAGATAGATGTTATTAAAAATGAGATTATACCCAAATATGTTTCAAATCCGGAAGAAACGGGAATTATTGCACCATACAAAAATCAGGTAGAAGCATTAAGCAAGGAGATAACAGATATTGATGCTTCCACAGTGCATAAGTTTCAGGGAAAGGAGAAAGAGAATATTATTATATCTACCGTGGATGATGAAATATCTGATTTTGCTGATGATCCATATTTAATCAATGTTGCTGTATCAAGAGCTAAAAAGAAATTGATGCTGGTTGTAACTGGAAATGAGCAATCAAAAGAGCGCAATATAACAGATTTGATTGATTATATTCAGTATAATAATTTTGAGGTTACTGAAAGCAAGATTTATTCGATTTTTGATTACCTTTACAAGCAGTATACTGAGGAAAGAAGGGTATATTTGCAGAAGCACAAAAAAGTATCAGAATATGATTCGGAAAATCTGATGTATTCATTGATAGAGGACATTATCTCCGCTAACAAGTATTCAAGCTTGGATGTTGTTTGTCATTTTCCGTTGAATATGTTGATTAAGAATCCAGAACTATTAAATGAGCAGGAATGTCAGTATGCAATGAATCCAGCAACACATTTAGATTTTCTGATTTATAACAGAATTGGTAAAAAGCCTGTGTTGGCGATTGAGGTTGACGGATATGAATACCATAAAGAGGATACTGTTCAGGCTTCAAGAGATTTGTTGAAAAATCATATTATGGAGTTGTATGAAATTCCATTACTGAGATTTATGACTAATGGTAGTGGCGAAAGAGAAAAGATTGTAGAGATGCTGGATAAGTTTGTTTGATAGCGTGAAAAGAAAAAGGAGAAATTACCATGGCTGTATCTTATAAAAGATTATGGAAATTATTAGTGGATAAAGAAATGAGCAAATCGGATTTGCGTAAAAAGGCAGAAATTGCTCCTAACACAATGACAAAGCTTC
>ERZ791645.2043-NODE-2043-length-10981-cov-4.155409_pt1 | contig 10981 bp, 6 predicted proteins | sample MGYA00509939_ERZ791645 | MGnify/ENA primary metagenome ERZ791645 (study PRJEB30046, sample SAMN00715249) | human gut metagenome | study: EMG produced TPA metagenomics assembly of the A metagenome-wide association study of gut microbiota in type 2... | reverse complement strand
TTAATTGATATTCATCGCCTGCCGCAATCTCCTCTGTGATAACCATCTCTTTCTGGTGCCACGGCTCTGCTGCCCAGCCGCCACCGCCGTTGTCAAACGGGTGGTCTTTTAACCACGCTCTGTAAATGTCTGCCAGCTCCTCATTCAAAGTAAAGCTGCCGCTCTCTCTCATTCCATCATAAATATTCACCGCATAAGGCACATTGACAGCTCCGCCGGAACCAGTCCCGCTGCGGTAAGTCTCAAACTGGCACCTGCCAAACACAGACACCATCTCTTCCTTTTTCAATGGGAGCATGTGACCTTCATTTTTCAATAAAACGGCTCCCTCTGCGGCTGCCGCCCTGCAATATGCTCCAAATCCTTCCAATGGTACTCCGATTGTACTCATACTCATCTGCTTCCTCCAAATACGTTTCTATTTTTATTTTAAAATGTTTTCTTTCACATCACATATTCTAGTAAAATCTTCTCTTCCATGCTATAATTTTTCTATTCAAAAATATAACAATTTTGTCATTGGAGGTTTTCTATGGATTATCCGGAAGAAAGAAAACAATATATTGACGGCATCGCCTGCCAGTATCTCTGTCATATTGAAAAAGCAGAGAAACCGGGCAATGTATTTTTCGCTCATTTTCATTATTATATTGAAATGCTCTATGCACTTTCCGGTCATTTCCGTATTTATTTAAACGGAATTTACCACGAATTTGCGGCAGGGGATTTTGTACTGATCAATTCCAGGGAAGTGCACCAGATCGACGCGCTCTCATCAAAGGGCGGCTCTTATATCGTGGTTCGTTTTCTTCCGGAACTCATTTACGACGGCATGACGCAGAGCCACTTTGAGTTAAAATATCTGCTTCCATTTATCACCGAAAACAGCATTTATGAAAAAGTAATTTCTTCTTCCATATTAAATGCAAAACACTCTGCCATCCCCGGACTTATGAACGAGATTATCCGGGAATCTGAGGAAAAACAATACGGCTACGAGCTTGCAATCAAAAATCACATTGGCGGTATTTTTCTTTGGCTGCTGCGCTACTGGCATGCAAATGGCGAAGAACCGCTTCTCGAAGATTTTGAAAACCAGCAGTTAAAACAGCAGCTCTCCCCAGCCCTGACCTACATGATCACCAATTATGAAAAATCTATCAGCGCAGCGGACATGGCAAAACTCTGCAATTTGAGCTACAGCTATTTTTCCAGAAGTTTCAACCGGCTTTTGCATATGAATTTCAGTGATTACCTGAATGAGATCCGCATCCGGGAAGCGGAAAAGCTGTTAGTCTCAACTACCCAGAACGTAACGGAGATTGCATCTGCGGTCGGTTTCTGTACCACAAGTTACTTTATCAAACAGTTTACCAAATACCTGCATGTTTCTCCCAAACAATACCAGAAACAAATGCGCCAGGGACAGAAAGATTTCATTGCATAACCACGCAACACAAGCTATAATAGTTGGCAGTGTCCAGTGGTTCCTTAACGGTGATCGGCGGTGCCGGACTTGTCATCGGCTCTTTTGTATCCGGTGGTACTGCAACTCCAAACTTTACCCGATTCGCAAAGTCTGAATATCTGGACTACAAACGACAATGCCTTATATACCGCCGGACTCGGACTTGCTAATATCTTCCATCAGAAGAAAAAACCTATGGTACTGATCTCCGGTATCATTGGAACGATTTTATCCGTCTGGTTATACTATAACTTCTGTAACTGGTTAAATGTATTAAACTGGGGGATTTCCTCCATCAATGGCATGGTGGTTGCTGTCGTCTGCTACCTGATTGGATATTTTGTGAAGAAAAATCAGAGATAAATAATACGTCCTAATTCTGCTGAAGTTCTGTGTGAGATGGAAATGACAGTGCGGTCTTTCGCTACACGCTTTAACGCCAGTAACACTGCCTTTTCCGTCTCTGCATCCAGATTCGCCGTGATCTCATCAAACAGCAGCATTTGTGGTTCCGCCACTGCGGCTCTTGCAATGGATAAGAGCTGCCACTGTCCCTGCGAGAATAACTCCGGCGTGCATTTCGTGTCATATCCGTTTTCAGAGCTTTCTATCACATCGTCTAACCCGGTCAGCTCTGCCACTGCTTTTACGCGGTCTGCCGGAATGGTTTCATCATACAGCGTGATCTGATCGCGCACCGTTCCCGGAACCATGTGGAAGATCTGTTCTACATAGCCGAACAGTTTCCGTTTCTCTTCCTCCCGGACTGTCACTGCCGGTCTTCCGTGGATCAAAACCTCTCCGCCCTGCGGTTCGTAAAGTCCTAAGAGAAGTTTTAAAATCGTACTTTTTCCTGCCCCGGTTCGTCCTGCGAGTGTTACCTGCTCCGCGTCCATGACCTTTAAATTCAAATGGTCTAAAACGACATGTTCATCATAACCGAAGGTCACATCCCGAAACTCGACAAACGGAACATCTGCTGTTTTATTTTCTGAGTGTCCCCCAGCTATCTGTTCCATGCATTCTTCTGCTACTGTCTCGCTGTCTTTTTCCACTATCTGCTTCTCCTCAAGTGCAAAAAATTCATTGATCCTGTGGATTCCGGCAATCGCAGACTGAATCGTCTGAATCTCCATTCCGAGGCTCTCCACCGGGGAGAATATCTGTGAGATATAGTTGATGACCGCAACCGCAGTTCCGGCAGACATTCCAAAGAAGGTCAGTACCGTGTGGTTTCCGGACGCGGAAAGCAGCATGACAACTGCGACAACCACCGCATTCAATATCAGTATCACCGGGGAGTAAACCGCATCATAAAAATTGGTGCGCTCCATCGCTGCATAACTCTCCCCGATATAAGTGTCGTAACGCTCTTCCATGTATGCTTCCTTTGCAAGACAATGGATTGTGCGGATATTGTGAAGCGTCTCCGGCACATGACCGGATGCCCGTCCGACAGCCTTTCGGTTTTCAATCTGCGCCGCCAGCATATTTTTCTGGACATGTCTGGTAAACCAGAATAAAAACGGCAACAACACCAGCAATACCAGCGTCAGTCCACGGTTTTGAAACCAGATCACGACAAGGATACTGATAATCTTACATACATCCGCAAACATACTGATAATCCCGGAGGTAAACAGATTTTCCACCGTGTCAACATCCCCGACAAACCGTGACACCAGTGTTCCCGGCTCCTGCTTATTCACGCTGTCTGCCGTCAGACTTACAAATTTATCCATCAGGCTGCTTCTTAGTGCATGTGTGATTTTCTGGCCAAACACCGTCAGGAGTCCTTCCCTCGCAGCTTCCAATATTCCGGTAAGTGCGAGCAGGACAAAATAGAGAAGGATCACAGAAAACGCCGCCTCATTACCGGCAGTCACTGTATCGATGATTTTGGCAAGTATCAGCGGCGGAATCAGCGCTGCCACAACTGCTCCGATCACTGCGGTCAGGATTCCGGCAGACAGCATTTTCTGTTTTTTGATTGTTTCCAGGATCACACTTTTTACCTGTCTTTTCTGTTTCATCTGCCACTCCTCCTTCCCTCTGTATGTTCAGAAACTGTTTTTCTATTTTCCGTTTCCACTTTCGCATTCTCTCTTTCATCGCTCTGTGTCTCATACAGACTGCGGTACTCCGGTATCTTTTCCAGAATTTCTTCATGTGTACCGGCCACCGCCTTTCCATCTTCCATCCAGATGACCTGATTCATCTGCGGAAACAGATATAATCGGTGAGAAATTAAGAAAACAATATTGTCTTTCGTCTGCTGTTTCAAATTGGCAAAAATCTGTTTTTCCGTGTTTTTGTCCAGTGCCGAAAAAGGATCATCCAGAATCAGAACCGGCTTTTTGTGGCAGAGTGTCCTTGCAAGTGCAAGACGCTTTGCCTGACCACCGGAGAGACGTACTCCGCCATTTCCAACCGCGGTCTGTTTTCCATCCTCCATCTCTGCAACTTCCTGTTCCATGCACACTGCCTTTAAGTAATCGTCTGCCTCTTTTTTCTCACCGAGCAAAATATTATTTTCCACACTGTCAAAAAACAACTCCGGATCATGTCCAAGATAACCGATCCGCTTCGTGCGGTCTGCCTCGTCCATAGCCTGCAAATCTGTGCCGTCCACAAGAATCTGTCCCTCATAAGGATATTCACACAAAAATGCTTTTCCAAGCGTTGACTTGCCACATGCAACCGCCCCGGTAATACCGATGATCTGTCCTTTCTCTGCAGAAAGACAAATGTCGTCTAAAATTTTCTTTCCATCCGGATAAGCAAAATTCAGATGACTGATCTGTATTTTTTGCACTGTTGTCTCTGTTTTGCCTGCTGGGACTGTGTCGTTTTTTTCCTTACACTCCCTGGCATGATTTTCTGCTGTCTGATCTTCGATCGCAGTTCTCTCATCTTTTCGTGTCAGAAGTGGTTTGATACGGTTCCATGAAACCTGTGCTTTATGTACCGCATTGAACAGCTTCGCAGCGCTTGACGACTTCACGGAAAGTTTCACAAAGCACGACAAAAATGTGGTAAACGCCGCAATGCCCCATGCACGCCAGCCGGTTCCCAATACATTTTTCTGTCCGAAATACAAAATGAACAGCACACCTGCCATGGAGATGACGCGATACACCGGTGGCATTGCCGTGTTCCAGATGTTTGCTCTCACGGCTGATTTTTCATACGCATACAAATTTTCTTCATATGCATTCTGTCTTTCTTTTTCACGCCCGAAAACACGGTATGTGATTGCATTTTCTGCCCGGTCTAACATCGCTGCGCTCAGCGCGCCGGACTGTTCCTTGTAGGCAGCCCCGGTTCTCTGGATCATTTTTTTCATTTTTTCTGCGGTCATGTAAGAGATTGGCGGAAACAGCATACATAAGAGCGCCAGCCGCCAGTCATACCACAAAAGCATTCCGGCATAGGCTGCCAGTGCCACACCTGTATCAAAAATTTCCGTCGTAAATTTCCGCATTCCCTCCACACAATCATCAACGTCGAGGATTGCTTTCGTTATGACATTGCCTTCGCCCTCTTCCTTAAGGCTCGCCCTGCTTTTTCTGACAAGGCTTCCATAGAGGATTTCCTTCATCCTGCGGTTTACATTATTGGCAAAACGGCGGACATAAAAACGCTTGATATATCTCGAACTCTGCACGATCACGATCACTGCCACATAGCTTAACACAAGAATCAGCATATCGCCAAACTGTCCGGCACCTCTTAAAATGTCCACAAGACAGCCGGTCATTTTTCCTTCGAACCACGGTCCTGCAAGCAGTCCTACATTATAGATCAGACCGGATATTGTCACCGCCAGAAGTACTTTCCATTCCGCTTTAAAGTAGGACAGAATCCTATCCGGCTGAAAGGATGCTGGCTGTTTCTGTTTTTCTTTCATTTTGTCCTCCTTTTCCCTATAAAGCAGAAAAGGCATCACACCAAAGTGTGATGCCTCTCGCATTCCTGCCTGTTTATTCATAAACATGTTTTTTCTTATCTTTTGCTTTTACCTGTTTTTTCTTTAACATATGTTTTGGATTTTTGTCTGCCATAATGTATCCTTCCTTTCCAATGCCTATAGGCTTTCCGGTCTGTAGGTTACTTTCTGTGCAAAATGATCATCCTTCAATTGCGATGAATTTACGTTCCGGCACTGCCGGTTTTGCTTCCTTCTTCGGAACAAACAGTTTTAAGATACCATGTTTGAACTCTCCCTTGATATCTTCCTCTGTCATATCCTCACCAACATAGAAACTACGCTCGCAGGAACCTGCATAACGTTCTCTTCGGATGTACTTGCCGGTATCTTTCTCCTGCTCATCTTTGTCAAGACCTTTTGCAGCGGCGATGGACAAATATCCATTGTCTAACGATACCTTAATCTCATCTTTCTTGAATCCAGGTAAATCAATAATCAGCTCATAGCCGTTATCCATTTCCTTGATATCCGTTTTCATAAGGTTCTTTGCATGTCTGCCATACAATTTCTTCTCAACCTTACTGTCATCATAAAATGGTAAATCAAACAAATCATCAAATAAATCTTCTCCAAAAATACTAGGCATCAACATAAGTCATCTCTCCTTTTTCTACGGTATCCGCTTTCTCGTGGATATCTCATGCTTTATTACCTTGTTTCTTTGGAACTGGGATGTCCGGAGAACTCATAGAACTTTCATTCTTTGAAACCTTTTCGGATCTCTTTGTCCTTCTTTTGTTCTCTTCCTTTGTTCTGACTATGTTATACACCCGTTTGTTAGCACTGTCAATAGTAGAGTGCTAATTTTTTGTGAAGATTTTGTGAAAGTGGACTACATTCACATAAATATGTATCTCCCGAAGCTGATTTTTTGTTTTCTGCTGATATTGTGTCTGCTCACACAAGCTTCTTTGTTCTCCACTTCCCGGTTTTCCAGCGCCATACCATGCCGACAGCCCGCACACACTCATCGCTTGCAAGCCCAATATACGCTCCCACAGCCATAAGTCCCATGGAAATTCCAAACAGCCATGTGCCTCCCACCGCAAAAACAAACATGAAAACGGCTGCGATCACTGCCGGGAACACTGCATCTCCGCTTGTTTTTAAGGCTTGTCCAAACACAAGATTCGTCACGCGTCCAATCTCAAGTACAATATCGATCGCCAGCAGCTTGCGAACCAGCGCAGTCATTTCCGGATTGTCTGTAAAGAGCGGCATAATAAAACCGGAACCAAGCACAATTGCTGTCTCCATGCAGACTGCCACACATACTCCGACAAATGCCGCCCGCTTTGTCCCTCTGTCACACTCTTCGAGTTCCCCAGCACCGATGTGCCAGCCTGTCATGATTGCATTTGCCTGTGCCAGTGCTGCACCGACACAATAGGAAAAATTACTGATCGTTGCCGTATAAGATCTGGCTGTCACATTCAGCCCTTCTGCATCCATCTGGTTCAGGAAACGGATGACAAGCATCATTGCAACATTATAGAGTGCCGTCTCACATGCAGATGGAAGTCCGACTTTCACGATCTGCCCTAAGCCTGTCTTATTTGCGATCCTCTCTGTGCTATTTTTTGCAGAGATCAGCTTATGTGAAAAATACAGTACAATACACAGGTTCAGGATCTTGGAGATCACAGTTGCTGCGGCGACACCTGCAACACCCTTGTGCAATACAAAAAGAAATACTGCATTCATCACAAAATTTGCGATATTTCCAACGATTGTGGCATATAATGGCTGCTTTGTATATCCGAATGCGCGCAGATAGCTTGAAAAGATAGGAATGACCGCATTTAATATACACCCACCCCCGACAATTTTAAGATAAATCAACGCCGGTTCATACAATGCATCCGCAATTCCTACCATACGAAGGATCGCTCCTGCTCCCGAAAATAAAAATACAGCCATAAGCACGCCTGCAACAGCATTAAATAATAATCCAAGCTGCCTTGCCTGATAGGCAACTCCCGGTCTGCCTGCGCCAATATTCTGCGTCATGACCGAAACCATGCCGGAAGATATGATAGAAAACATTATGATAAAAATTCCAATATAACTGTTTGCCGTTCCCACCGCCCCGACTGCATAGTCTCCAACTGCGGATAACATCAGAGTGTCAACCATGCCGGACAGCATATAAAATAGTGTTTCCAGACAGATTGGGATAAAAAGTCTTGTGAGCTGTTTCATCTTAAGTCTCCTTTTTCCGTTCATACTTATCCAATCTATTTTATATTATTTTCCCCTGAAAAACTTGCACTATTTTAACCAGAAAAAGTACAATTCTGCTCATTTTATAAAATATATCTGCGTTATAAAAGAATGGAAGCCTGAATGATTATCAGTGTGCCAGTTTCCAGCTCACCGCCTGCTGCCTTGCATCCACAAATCTCTTATAAATACCTTCCTGTTTCATTAATTGCTCATGTGTTCCCTGCTGTGCAATTCTTCCTTTTTCAACAACCACAATCTGGTCTGCATGTCTGACTGTTTTTAATCTGTGGGCAATCATAATAATCGTTTTTTCCTTTGTAAGTGCATCTACTGCATCCATCAGCTCCTTTTCATTCTCCGGATCAACATTGGCTGTTGCCTCATCTAATATAACGATTGGTGCATCCTTCATGATTGCTCTGGCTATCGAAATACGCTGCTTCTCGCCACCGGAAAGTGTAGCTCCTCCTTCTCCGATCACTGTGTCATATCCATTCGGAAGTTTGCTGATGAAATCATGACAACATGCTTTCTTCGCCGCTTCCACCACTTCCTCATGACTTGCATCCTGGCGTCCGAATTTAATATTATTCTCAATGGTGTCTGCAAACAAATACACCGACTGAAACACAAATGAGAAATTACTCATCAGACTGTTCATGCTGTAGTCTTTTACATTCACACCTCCAAGTGTCACTTCCCCGGAATCCACATCCCAGAACCTGGCAATCAGATTGCAAAGTGTTGATTTTCCTCCACCAGATGGTCCAACGATTGCTGTCGTCGTTTTCTGCGGAATAGAGAGCGATATATCATCAATGATCTTCCGTTTGTCATAAGAAAACGAAACATTAGAAAGTCTGATATCGTAATTTTCCGGCTGTATTTCTTTACCGTCGATATCCATGGTATCCAGCTCCAATATTGCATTTGCTTTATCTACACATACGCTTACCACATGTAAAAGAGATGAATAATTTCCTGCACATTCCAGACTGGCATAAAGCATAAATGCTGAAATTGTCATACCGATCGCATAGACCGCACTCATAGTTCCATTAATATAAAAATATGCACTGCAAGCCACGATCACAGCACCTGTAATTTTGGTTATCACACTTTGCAGAAAATGATAGGGCACAAACAGCATTTCCATCTTTGTATTGATCTTTTCACATGCTTCATTTGCATCATTTAATCTTTTCGCCTGTTTCCCAAGCAAGTTATATGATTTAACTTCTGATATTCCCTGCAGATACTCCATGATCTGGTTTACAAGCTCCATATCGCATACCACTTTTTGCTCTGAATCTTTTTTACCCGCATTCTGCATCACAGAATTGACCCCAAAGAAAATAAGTACTCCTGCTGCAGCTATCAGTCCAATTCTCCAGTCAAAAATAAACAGCATAAGAATGATCATTGATGTTTCCAGAATTCCCTGCATTGTCAGCATAACCACTCTCGCAGCCACATCGCCAAGTATTTCCATTGTATTGGTTGTAATGGAAGAAATTTCCCCGATACTATTGGAATTGAAATACCCCATCGGCAGATATCGCAGATGTTCTGCAATCTTGATTCTCATAAAAGCACTTGCATTATATCCTCCCTCTGTCTGAAGCACTGTAGAGTATCTCTTGCAGATTACGTCGACTACAATTGCAAGAACCATAATCGCAACGGAGCCTCCAATATATTTTCCTGTCGGTTTCCCACTCAGCAGACCAATCAGTATGTACATAATAGCCGGAATCTTCATTGCTGAGGCAAGAGCCTCTATGAGTCCGATCACTATCGACAGTTTAAATTTATTGCCATTTTCCCTGCCTGAAAAACGAAAGAATTTTGCCAGAATCCCAAACATATCATTCTCCCTCCTTCACCGTATCTTTTACAGAAATATGGGCATTCCACATTTCCTTATAAAGCGGGCATGACACCAGAAGTTCCTCATGTGTGCCATGTGCTGTTACATTTCCATCATTTACAACAAAGATCTGGTCACTGTCCTTAACAGTAGAAAGTCTGTGTGCTATTACGATCAGGGTCTTCCCTGCTACCAGTTTTGCGATAGAATTCTGCAGAATTGCCTCATTTTCCGGATCTGTGTAGGCAGTTGCCTCATCAAGGATCACGATCGGAGCATCCTTTAACATTGCTCTTGCAATGGAGATACGCTGCCTCTCACCACCTGACAGATGTCCTCCTGCACCTCCTACAACCGTATCAAATCCATTCTCCAACTGCATGATAAATTCATAGCATCCACTTTTCTTTGTCACCTCGATGATCTGTTCATCTGTAGCATCCGGATTTCCCTGTCTGATATTTTCACGGACTGTTTCATTAAACAGATAATTGTCCTGTGCAACATATGCAATTTTCCGATTAAAATCTGCAAATGCCAGTTCTTGGACATCAACTCCACCGATTTTGATGCTTCCGGAATCCACATCCCACAGGGACGCAATCAGCTTTGCGATGGTTGACTTGCCGCTTCCGGAAGGTCCTACGATTGCATTTACCGTTCCTGCTTTCAGCTCCATAGTTACTCCGTGCAGGATTTCTTTGTCGTGATAACCAAATCTGACATCTTCAAGAGTAACGGAGTTATCTTTTGGAACACTTTTACTTTTCTCTGGACGTTCAAGCTCCGGCTGTTCCAGAATTCCTGCCACTTCACCAACAATCACTCCGATCTTGCCAAGATCATCTGTATAGGAACCCACTGTGATCAACGGTCCAACGATTCCAAGTGATAAAATAATGCAGATGACAAAATCTGAAATCGCAAGTGTTCCATTGGCTACATAATGTGCCCCAAACGGCAATACCGTAAGAAGCGTATAAGGTGTGACCACCATCATCAGTCCATGAAAGATCGAGCACCGTTTCATCCAGGAAATAAAGGAATCTGCATAAGCCATAGCCGCCTTTGTAAATTTTGCATAAGAACTTTCTGTCTTTCCAAATGCCTTGATCACTTCGATTCCGTCAATATATTCCACTGCCGCATCATTCAGATCTTTTGTTGTCTGAACCGTTCTCTCGAAGCTTGGTTTATAATCCAGCATCATTCCAAAATAGGAAAGAAATCCCACTATAACCGGCACCAATGACCAGAGTGCCAGTCTCCAGTCTGTCAGGAAGAAATAAATCAAAATCACAATCGGTGCCAGCAGATTGGACGTGAATTCCGGGACAATATGCGCCAGTGTTGTCTCGATACTGTCGATTCTTTCCACCATAATATTTTTAAATGTACCGGAAGGTGTGTCTTTCACATAGCCAAG
>ERZ791645.2038-NODE-2038-length-10989-cov-3.326322_pt1 | contig 10989 bp, 9 predicted proteins | sample MGYA00509939_ERZ791645 | MGnify/ENA primary metagenome ERZ791645 (study PRJEB30046, sample SAMN00715249) | human gut metagenome | study: EMG produced TPA metagenomics assembly of the A metagenome-wide association study of gut microbiota in type 2... | reverse complement strand
TTCAAGGTTATTTCACTGTTCAGTTATCAAGGTTCTTTGTTTTGTTGTCGTTCTCAACGACAGCTCGTTTATTATATCTTGTCAAGTCTGTTTTGTCAAGAACTTTTTTCATTTTTTGAAAGTTTTTCTCTCAATCGGTTTTGTCCGATCTGTTATCTCAAACGCGACAACTCTGATATCTTATCATGTGTTGTTCTGTTTGTCAATAACTTTTTTAAATTTGTTGTTTTTTTGAATTTTCATGTTTTTTCAAACAATTCACAATCCTTTATTTTCGCAACTTATTTATATTATAATAGTTCGTGCGATTTGTCAACAACTTTCTCAAAAAAAAAATTGAACAACTCATATTGTAAATAATAAGCGGAGAAGGAGGGATTTGAACCCTCGCGCCGGTCACCCGACCTATACCCTTAGCAGGGGCACCTCTTCGGCCACTTGAGTACTTCTCCAGATATTTTCTATATAAAATTACGTCCTTACGTGACGCATTGTTTATTCTACTAAAAACAGTCCTTTTTGTCAACCTCTTTTTTAATTTTTATTCTATTTCTGATGCAAATTTCTTAATTGACGTCTCATATAGATTATTTCCATCCTGATCGATTACTACAATGGCCGGAAAATTCTCTACATATAACTTTCGGATTGCTTCTGCACCAAGATCTTCATAACATACAATCTCGGATTTTCTGATACACTTTGAGAGCAGAGCACCTGCTCCACCTACTGCTGCAAAATAGACTGCATGATTGCGGATAATCGCGTCTATTACCTCTTTTGACCGCTTCCCCTTGCCAATCATTGCTTTTTCACCAAGATCAAGCAGGGTAGGGGCATACTTATCCATACGAGTGGCTGTAGTTGGTCCCGCAGATCCAATCGGACGTCCTTCACGGGCAGGAGAAGGGCCCATATAATATATCGTTGCATCTTTGATATCAATCGGTAATTGATCTCCCCGATCCAATGCTTCTATCATCCTCTTATGTGCGGCATCCCTTGCTACATAGATTGTCCCTGTGATGTATACATAATCCCCGGAATGAAGTTTTTTTGTCACTTCTTCTGTGATGGGTGTTGTAATATGCTGATCCATACCTGTTCCTCCTTATATCGTTCTGACTGCATGACGATTTACATGGCAACAGATATTAACTGCCACAGGAAGCCCTGCAATATGTGTCGGATAAGTATTTATATTAACAGCAAGGGCAGTAGTGGTTCCACCTAATCCTCCCGGTCCAATACCAAGCTTATTGATTTTTTCCAGCATTTCTTTTTCCAGGTCTGCAACATAAGGAATCTCAGAATGTTCATTTACCGGCCTTGTCAGTGCTTTTTTGGCCAGAATTGCACATTTTTCAAATGTTCCGCCGACTCCAACACCAACTACCATTGGAGGACACGCGTTTGGTCCTGCATCTTTTACGGCAGTAAGAATCGCATTTTTTACTCCGTCTATTCCATCCGCAGGTTTTAACATGAAAATACGGCTCATATTTTCACTTCCAAATCCCTTCGGAGCAAATGTAATCGTCACCTTATCTCCGGGAACAATCGAATAGTGGATAATTGCCGGTGTATTATCTTTCGTGTTTTCACGAAGAATCGGGTCAGCTACAACGGATTTACGGAGATACCCTTCCGTATAACCCTGACGCACACCTTCATTGATTGCATCTTCCAGCCATTGCCCTTCAAAATGCACGTCCTGACCGATTTCTACAAAAAATACAGCCATTCCGGTATCCTGACAGATAGGAATCATTTCTTCTCCCGCAATTTTAAGATTTTCCTGCAGCTGCAGAAGAATTTTTTTTCCAAGTTCGGATTTTTCTTCTTCTGCAGCCTTTTTCATGGCATGTTCCATATCTTCCGCAAGAAAATGATTCGCTTCAATGCACATTTCTTTTATATTTCTTGTGATTTCTTCTGTCTGTATGGTCCGAATCATGATGGATCACCTTCCGTCTCATTTTCTTCTGTTGCTTCCTCTTCCGGTGGCATCAGTGATTTATCTTCTACGACTCTTGCAATGCTTGCAACCGTCACACCACTTTTGAGATCAATCAGTTTTACACCTGAGGTTACACGTCCCAGTAATGCCGTATCATTTACGCGAATTCGAATGATGATTCCTTCTGTTGTAATCAACATCAGTTCATCATCTTTTACGACAGATTTCACTCCGATCAGATTTCCGGATTTTTCTGTGATTTTATAGCATTTTACACCTTTTCCACCGCGGTTCTGTGTTGTAAACTCATTGATCCGTGTACATTTTCCAAGACCTTTTTCCGATACGATCATGACGGACTCTCCCTGGGAAGCCATCTGCATGGCGATTACTTCATCTCCGGCAGTAAGGTTCATTCCAATGACTCCCATTGTCGTACGACCGGTTGCACGGACATCGGCTTCCTTAAACCGGATACACTGTCCATACCGGGGAAATAATAGAATCTCTTCATCATCCCCGGTAATTTTTACTTCGATCAATTCATCATCATCACGCAGACTGATCGCTGCCAATCCTGTTTTCCGGATATTTTCATAGTCCAGCACGGAAGTTTTTTTCACTATTCCGTTTTTGGTTGCCATAAACAGATATTTATCCTTCTCATAATCCTTGATTGGAATCATTGCGGTAATCTTTTCATCCGGCTGTAACGGAATGATATTGATAATTGCAGTTCCACGAGAAGTACGACTGGCTTCCGGAATTTCATATGCCTTAATCCGGTACACACGTCCCATATTGGTAAAGAACATCAGGTAATGGTGGGAGGTTGTCATAAGCATTTCCACGATATAATCATCCTGAATGGTCTCCATTCCCTTAATTCCCTTGCCTCCACGGTGCTGGCTTTTGAAATTATCGGTTCCCATGCGCTTGATATAGCCAACTTTTGTCATGGTAATGACCGTATTGGTTTCCGGAATCAGATCTTCCATGGAAATATCAAACTCATCGTATCCGATCTGTGTTCTTCTGTCATCGCCATATTTATCCGCAATTTCCAGAATTTCTGTGCGGATAACTGCAAGAAGTTTTTTCTCATCTGCAAGAATTGCCTTGAGTTCCGTGATCTGTGCCATGAGGTCTTTATACTCGTTTTCGAGTTTCTCACGTTCCAAACCGGTCAGGGTCTTCAGACGCATATCAACAATTGCCTGTGCCTGTGCATCGGATAATCCAAACCGCTCCATCAGGGAATTCTTTGCGTCTGCAGTTGTACGGCTTCCGCGAATAATGGAAATCACTTCATCAATGTTGTCTAATGCAATGATCAATCCCTGTAAAATATGCGCACGTTCTTCCGCCTTGTTCAGGTCAAATCTGGTACGTCTTGTGATAACCTCTTTCTGGTGAATGAGATAATAGTTAAGTAATTCATATAAATTCAAAATTTTTGGCTGGTTATCCACAAGCGCAAGGTTGATAACGCCAAATGTATCCTGCATCTGTGTGTGTTTATATAATAAATTCAAAACAACACTTGGATTTACATCTCTTCGAAGCTCAATAACAATGCGCATGCCTTCGCGGTCAGACTCGTCCCGAAGATCTGTAATTCCATCAATTCTTTTATCTTTGTGCAGTTCTGCAATTTTTTCAATCAGTCTGGCTTTGTTGACCAGATACGGAAGTTCGGTGACAACAATACGGTTTTTTCCGTTATCCATCGGCTCAATATCTGTCACAGCGCGTACACGGATTTTACCACGGCCGGTCCGATATGCCTCATTGATACCGGCAGTACCCAGGATCACACCTCCGGTTGGAAAATCTGGTCCCTTGATGATGTTGATTAATTCATCAATGTCGGTCTCTTTCTCCTCAATATCGTTGTCAATTAATTTCACAACGGCATGAATGACATCCCGCAGATTGTGAGGAGGAATATTTGTTGCCATACCGACCGCAATACCTGTCGTTCCGTTTACCAGAAGGTTCGGGTAGCGCGCCGGAAGTACGGTAGGTTCTTTTTCTGTTTCATCAAAGTTCGGGGTAAAGTCAACAGTATCTTTGTTGATGTCCCGAATCATCTGCATGGAAATTTTTGAAAGCCTTGCCTCTGTGTATCGCATGGCGGCAGCACCGTCTCCATCCACAGAACCAAAGTTACCATGTCCGTCGACAAGTGGATATCTGGTCGACCACGGCTGTGCCATGTTGACAAGTGCCCCGTAAATGGAGCTGTCCCCGTGCGGATGGTATTTACCCATCGTATCCCCGACAATACGCGCACATTTACGATGTGGCTTGTCCGGTGTATTACTCAGTTCGATCATGGAATACAGGACACGCCGCTGTACCGGCTTTAATCCATCCCTGACATCCGGAAGCGCACGGCTTGCGATAACGCTCATCGCGTAGTCGATGTAGGAGGTTTCCATCGTTTTCTTCAGGTCAACCTGTTGAATTTGGTCAAATATTTTATCGTCCACTGATCTGCTCCTCCCTAAATATCAAGATTCTGTACATACTTGGCATTTTCTTCTATAAATTCCCGTCTCGGCTCTACTTTATCACCCATCAGAGTCGTGAATGTTACGTCAATTTCCGATGAACTTTCGTCATCCATCATAACCTGTTTTAAAATCCGGTGCTCCGGATCCATGGTGGTTTCCCATAACTGTTCCGCATCCATCTCACCAAGTCCTTTGTAACGCTGGATCTTATTATTCTGATCGCGCCCGATTTCCACAAGAATATTGTTTAATTCTTCATCACTGTATGCATACCAGACATTTTTGTTTTTCTCAATTTTGTAAAGCGGCGGGGTAGCAAGATAAACATGTCCCTGCTTAATAAGCTCCGGCATAAAACGATACAAAAATGTCAGCATGAGTGTTGCAATATGTGCACCGTCCACATCGGCATCTGTCATAATAATAATTTTGTTATAACGCAGCTTGGATATATCAAAATCTTCATGAATTCCGGTACCGAACGCCGTGATCATTGCCTTGATCTCGGCATTATCATAAATACGGTCGAGTCTTGCTTTCTCCACATTTAAAATTTTTCCGCGAAGCGGGAGAATTGCCTGTGTTGCACGGCTTCTTGCAGTTTTTGCAGAACCACCGGCGGAATCTCCCTCAACGATAAAGATTTCACAATTTTTTGGATTTTTGTCGGAACAATCCGCAAGTTTTCCCGGAAGGGCAGTACCCTCAAGTGCTGTCTTTCTTCTTGTCAGATCACGTGCTTTCCGGGCTGCCTCTCTGGCACGCTGGGCCAGCAGCGATTTTTCACAGATATTTTTGGCCACATCCGGATTCTGCTCCAGAAAATACGTCAGCTGTTCCGTAACCACAGAATCTACAGCACCACGTGCCTCACTGTTTCCGAGTTTCTGTTTGGTCTGTCCTTCAAACTGTGGCTCTTCAATTTTGATACTGATAATTGCTGTCAATCCTTCACGGATATCATCTCCGGTAAGTGCCGCATCGCTGTCTTTTAAAATTTTCGCTTCGCGCGCATACGAATTAAACGTCTTTGTCAACGCATTTCGAAAACCGGCAAGATGTGTTCCACCTTCCGGCGTAATGATGTTGTTAACAAAACTAAACGTGGAATCGTTAAAAGAATCATTATGCTGCATTGCAACTTCCACGTAAACTCCGTCACGATTTCCCTCACAGTAAATAACTTCCGGATATAACGGTTCTTTTCCGCGGTTTAAATATTCCACAAATTCCTTGATTCCACCGGCATAATGGAATTTATGATTATGCAGACTATCTTCCCTCGTGTCTTTTAATGTTATGCATAATCCTTTTGTCAGAAAAGCAGTTTCTCTTAAACGCTGTTTGAGCGTGTTGTAATCATATACGGTTTCTTCAAAGATTTCCGCATCCGGCAGAAAATGAACCTTTGTACCGTGAAGTTGTGGATCACATTCCCGGACTGCCGCTACCGGTCCATCCGCTTTTCCTCTCTTGTAACTTTGCATATACACTTTTCCGTCGTGATATACTTCAACCGTTAACCAGGCGGAGAGGGCATTAACAACAGAAGCACCTACTCCATGCAGTCCTCCGGATACTTTGTATCCTCCGCCGCCAAACTTCCCCCCCGCATGCAGAACAGTAAACACAACTTCCAGTGCAGACACACCGGCTTTGTGATTCATTCCGACAGGAATTCCACGTCCATCATCTTCAACGGTTATGGAATTATCTTTTTCTATGGTCACCTCAATGTTTTTACAATAACCGGCAAGTGCTTCATCTACCGCATTATCAACAATCTCATAGACCAGATGATGCAGTCCGCGTGCAGATGTACTTCCGATGTACATTCCGGGTCTCTTTCTGACTGCTTCGAGTCCTTCAAGAATCTGAATCTGATCTGCGCCATATTCCTGATTATTATTTGTTAATTCGCTCATCAATTTCCTCCTCATCCAACGGATGAACCTTTCTTTTATATCTCTTCAACCGATTCCTTTTCGTAAACAGTTCCGTTTATCACCTGGAAAATTTTGTTGATACAAAAACGGTTCTTTACAAATTCCTCCAACCCTGTACAGGTAATGACAGTCTGTATTTTAGCAATACTGTTCAGCAGATAATTCTGCCGGTTACTGTCAAGTTCCGATAACACGTCATCCAGCAGCAACACCGGAGTATCATGAATGGATCTCCTGACCAGATCAATCTCCGACAATTTCAAAGAAAGTGCTGAAGTACGCTGCTGTCCCTGAGAGCCAAACTTACGGATATCCACATCATCAACGGAAAACAGCATGTCATCCCTGTGTGGTCCTGTCGTTGTCTGGCAGAGTTTCAGATCCCGGTTCTGTGCCCGCAGCAATTCATCCGCAAAAAGATCAGCGGTAATATTTGGCTCATACTTTAATACCAGATGTTCCCTGCCACCGGAAATTTTAGAATGGATTTCCGAAATAATTTCATTCAGTTCCTCCACAAATTCTTTTCGTTTCCGGATGATTCTTGTTCCATACTCCAGTAACTGCATATCCCACACCGGAAGAGTATCCACAAGGTCCGGGCGAAAAGAAATATCTTTCAACAATTTGTTTCTCTGATTCAACACTTTGTTGAAACTGGATAAATCTGACAAATATAGTTTATCCAACTGACAGAGTTCTAAATCAATAAATCTTCTTCTCTCCGCAGGTCCGTTTTTTATAATATTTAAATCTTCGGGCGAAAAGAAAACGATATTGAGTATTCCAAACAACTCACTTGCCTTTTTGATCGGAATCTTATTCACAGCCACGCCTTTTGATCCACTTTTTCTAAGATGCATATCAATCTGGTACTCTTTTTCTTTTTTCTGTACGACAGTACGAATATGTGATTCTTTCTCACCAAACCGAATCATCTCTTTATCACGGCTTCCTTTGTGGGATTTTGTTGTACCACTCAGATAAGCAGCTTCGAGAATATTGGTTTTCCCCTGTGCATTGTCTCCGTAAAGAATATTGGTTCCTTCATCCAGGTGAATATCCAGATTTTCATAATTTCGAAAATTTCGCAGCTCGATTGATTTTATGATCATTGAACTATCTGAATTGTTTCACCCTGAAAGGTAACAACATCCCCATTATGTAATTTTTTTCCTCGTTGAAGTTCTGTCTGACCGTTTACCGAAACCTGCCCATCTAAAATAACCATTTTGGCATCCACACCGGAACCAACAACTCCGGCTTTTTTCAACGCCTGTCCAAGTTTGATAAATTCGTCTTCTTCACGGATATTTACTGTAATCATGTAATCTCCTAATTTGCAGCATTGTTAAAGTTAACAGGAAGAATAAGATAAATGAATTTTCCTTCATCATCTTTGATAAAACATGGAGCTTTTGGGTTTACCATATAAAGACTTACATTTTCTTCATCGATAACACGCAATGCATCAATGAAGAATTTTGGATTAAATCCAATCAGGATGTCTTTTCCTTCTTTCTCGATATCGATATCTTCATTCATGGAGCCGATGAAAGAATTGATTTTTAACTCCATACTTCCATCTGTGATATTCATAATGATCGGCTTTTTGTCACCTTCTTTGACAAGAAGAGTAGCACGATCAATACAATCAAGTAATTCTTTTTTATTGACTATAACTTTCGTTTCATAAGCAGATGAGAGCATCTGATCAATGCGGAAATATTCTCCTTCGATCAGACGGGATACAACCGTAGTAGTATCAAATTCAAAAACGATATGGTTGTCCGTCAGGTAGATGAGTACATCATCATCAACTCCACCTGGAACAATTTTGCTGATTTCCTGTAATGTTTTTCCAGGAACGACAACCTTTTTATTTTCGTAATTATTCTTAAGTTCTATATTACGAATGGAGATACGATGACCATCAAGAGAAACAACTTTCAGTTCATTCTCATTAATTTCAAACAGTTCACCTGTCATAAGTTTGTTATTGTCGTTATCAGCAATGGAAAAGATTGTTTGTCTGATCACTTCCTTCAGTGTGAACTGGGAAATCACGATTGCATCATTTTTTTCAATGTATGGAAGATATGAAAAATCGTCTCCGGATTTTCCTACAATATTGAATTTTGCTTTTTCACAGGAGATAACTGTCTTAAAGGAGGCATCTGTTTCAATCATAACATCACTGTCTGGAAGTTTGCGTACAATTTCAGAAAAGATTTTTGCATCCAGTGCAATAACTCCACGTTCCGCAATTTCTCCTTCTACGCGGGTTTCGATTCCTAGTTCCATATCGTTTGCCATTAATTTAATTTCATTCGTAGAAGCATCGATAAGAATACATTCGAGTATTGCCATAGTTGTACGGGTAGGAACAGCTTTGGATACGATATTTACTCCGCGCAATAAATTTGATTTAGAACAGATCAGTTTCATGAAAAACTCCCTCCTGGTATAAATAAAAATATATTAAGACATTCGTCTTAGTCTTAATAGGGGCTGTGAATATGTGAATAAGCCCCTTCATGTTAGATGTTAAGCGGTTTCCGGCGTTTGATAACCGGCTTGAAAGCATGTGAAAGGCGTGAGGATACTTAAAGTAAGTCTGTGGAACAAATTTTAGGAGATTTACGTTAAGAACCTCATGCACAATCCATCCACTGTGGATAAACGTGAATAAGTTGAAATTAAAAAAAGCAAATAAAACCACATTATAATAGGAAGAAACTCATTTAGTTTGGATTTATTTTCTTTTTGATGGTTTCAATCATATTTCTTGTAGTTTCGTTTTTTTCATATTCTTCGGTAACTTTTTTGATACCGTGGATAATTGTGGAATGATCGCGTCCGCCAAGCAAAGAACCGATGGTATCTAATGGGCTTTCGGTCATATTTTTGCATAAATACATAGCAATTTGGCGTGGTTTTGCAACATCACTGCTTCTTGTCTTTGAAATCATCTGATCTACAGAGATGTGATAATGTTCAGAAACAACTTCAATAATGAGCTGTGGTGTGATTTCCCGTGGCTTGTCCGGCGTGATAATGTTGGAAAGTTCCTTTTCTGCAATATCCATTGTAATTGGAATGTGGACAAGATTGTTATAAGCAAGAAGTTTATTTAATGCTCCTTCAAGTTCACGCACGTTTGATTTAATGTTGTTTGCAATGTAGCTTAATACTTCATCATCAATGTTAAAGTTATCCGATTCGGCTTTTTTCCGGAGAATAGCCATACGTGTTTCATAATCCGGCACTCCGATATCTGCCATCAGTCCCCACTCAAAACGGGAACGGATACGCTCTTCAAGGGTTTCCATTTCTTTTGGTGGTTTATCGGATGTCAGTATAATCTGTTTTCCCTGTGTCTGGAGTGCGTTGAATGTGTGGAAAAACTCTTCCTGTGTACTTTCTTTTCCGATGATAAACTGGATATCGTCAATCATAAGGACATCCACTTTCCGGTATTTGTCACGAAATTTTGTCATGGATGAAGCATTACCGTTTCGAATGGATTCAATTACTTCATTCGTAAATTCTTCGGATGTAACGTAGATAACCTTGGCATCCGGATTCTGGTTTAAAATAAAGTGCCCGATGGAGTGCATAAGGTGGGTTTTTCCCAGTCCCGGACCGCCGTAAATGTAAAGCGGATTATATGCTTCTCCCGGAGATTCTGCGACTGCAAGGGAAGCCGAATGTGCAAAACGGTTATTATTACCAACGACAAATGTATCAAATGTATAATTTGGATTAAGATTAGATTCATCTGCGGTTACGGCAGGTGTAGCTTTTGCTGGTTTTGTGTTTAATTTCAGCGTCCTGGCTTCTTCCGGAAGGATGAATTTGATTTCATATTCAATTTCTGTAATTTCCACGATCGCAACGCGAAGTGGTGCAAGGTACTTCTTGGAAATATAGCTTAAAGCCATCTGTTCGGAAGGAACCAGGATATAGAGAGTATTTCCCTCAATGGCAAAGATTTCTAAGGGACGAATCCATGTATCGAAGGAGACATCACTGATTTCGTACTCCTGTTTTACCGTATTTAAAATTTCATCCCATTTTTCAATAATCTTATCCATCTGCTTTTCTCCACATTATTCTTATAAAAAAGGATACTATCCCATAATCCTATTCCTATCTATAATACACCATTTTCGGTATAGAATCAACTTTTTAGACGTCCTTTTATATTTTTCAAAACTAACATATAAACATATGGATAAAAGGCGAAATAATGCGTTTCAGGGATATGGAGGTATGGTATGGATGTTGATGGAAACAGAGTTATCCAAGAGGTATTGACAGTTTATCCACAAGTTATCCCCAAATTGTGGATAACTTATTATTTCGTGGAAAAGCGTGGATACTATATATAGTGGACTGCTTTTCTTCCTTATTATATGTAGTGTTTATAACATTAAATTAGGAAAAAACCTTGATTTTACTTGACTTGTAGCGTTTTTCTGATATAATGCTAAGTGATGTTTTTTAACGTAGAGGAGGTGGATACAATGAAGATGACATTCCAACCTAAAAAGAGACAGAG
>ERZ791645.2032-NODE-2032-length-11003-cov-5.987760_pt1 | contig 11003 bp, 9 predicted proteins | sample MGYA00509939_ERZ791645 | MGnify/ENA primary metagenome ERZ791645 (study PRJEB30046, sample SAMN00715249) | human gut metagenome | study: EMG produced TPA metagenomics assembly of the A metagenome-wide association study of gut microbiota in type 2... | reverse complement strand
GGGTACCGATGGCACCGGCTACTGGACTATCACTATCCGCGCACTGGGCTATGCCGACACGGTGGTGAAGTTCCAGACCACTGCCGAGAACCTTGCCAAGCACGAGCTGGCAAGCGATGCAGACCGCGCCGCCCTGCAGGCTGTGGTCGCCACGGCACAGAGCAAGGCAAAGGCCGCTTACACCGCAGCCAGCTACGCTGATCTGGAGACTGAGCTCGCCGAAAGCATGGAACTGCTGAGCCGGGATACCCTGTATAAGGCTGCTGCACTGGAACAGGTGACCCACCTGACCGATGCTGTGCAGAACCTGAAGGCTGCCTGATCCAGCAAAATACAGTACAAAACGGCAAGGTCGCTTGAAGCAGGCGGCCTTGCTTTTCCGTGTCAGGAGAAGATGGAATGAACAAAAAACGATGCAATGCGCTGCTGCCGCTGGTGCAGCTGCTCCCGGCGGTGGCGGCAGCAGCAGCCGTGCTTTTTGCCCTGCCCCGCACCGTGCCAGTGCTGGCTGCTGTACCGGAAAGGCTGGCAGTGGTGGAGCAGCCGGTGGAAGCCGCTTCCGTTGAAGCGGAGGAAGAAGCCCTGCCCAAGCTGCCCTATGCCGATGGCGTATACGTCGGCTCTTCCCGGGGCTACGGCGGTGCCGTCCGGGTGCAGGTAACCATGGAAAACGGCGGCATCACGGAGGTGGAGGTCCTGGACGCTTCCCACGAGACAAAGCAGTTTCTGCGGCGCGCCAAGCGGCTTTTGACCACCGTGGTGGAAGCCCAGAGCTGGGAGGTGGATGCCGTTTCCGAAGCCACCTACACCAGCCGGGGCATTCTGGGCGCGGTGCAGAACGCCCTGACCGGCGAGGTGGTGAATAATCCCCTGCCGCCGCAGCCGAAGCCTGCCGCACCGCTGGTGGTGGAGGAATTTACAGCACCCTCCACCTACCTTGACGGCATCTACACTGCCGAAGCCATAGGCTTTGAGGGCAAAATTACAGTGCAGGTCACAGTGGCAGAGGATAAGATCACGGATATCACGGTTCTGAGCGCCGAGGACGAGGAGGAATATCTTTCCCGGGCAAAGCGGGTCATCCCCGCCATTCTGGAGGGGCAAAGCCCCAATGTGGATGCCGTTTCCGGTGCCACCTACTCCTCCAGCGGCATCCTGAACGCGGTCAAGCTGGCATTGGCAAAGGCAGCGATTGCCCCGGCGGAGGAAGCCGCCCCGGAGCAGGCAGCCTCGGAAGAAGTGGTAGAAGAAGCCGCGCCGTCCGAAGCGGCAGAACCCGAGGAAACGCCGGTCACTGCACCCACCGTGGAGGTGGTGCAGCCGGAGGAAAAGAGCGCTGTTTCCGCGTGGTTCAAGGAAGTGTGGCAGCAGCTTTTCCTGGCAGAAACACCGGACGATTCTGAACCGGAACCGGCATCTTCTGCGGAGGTGTTGCCGACATCCGAGGCGGCGCTGCCGCCGGAAGAAACCGAACCTGAAACGGAAGGAGCAGCGGAATGAAATACAAGAATTTTCTCCTCCGGGCGGTGAACCTGCTGCTGATTTTGGGGGTACTGTGGCAATACCAGCAGGTGGCGCTGGTCCGGGCGGCGGCAGTAAGCCAGCGCAAGCAGGAGATTGCCGAAGTGGAAGCCTACAACGCTTCCGTTTTGCAGGCGCAGAGCGCAGCGCAGGCAGAGCAGAGCCAGAGCGGCTACCGGGACGGCACCTATGAGGGCAGCGCCTTTGGTTTTGGCGATGTCATCCGGGTGTCGGTAACCATCCAAAGCGGAAAAATGACCGATATTGCGGTGCTGGACGCTTCCGGTGAGGATAAGCCCTACTATAAACAGGCGCTGCCTTTGCTGGACGAGATGCTGGCAGTGCAGTCTGCCGAGGTGGATACCGTTTCCGGCGCTACCCTTACGGCAGAAGGTCTTATCGGTGCAGTAGAGGACGCACTGGGAAAGGCGGCAGGATGATGGAAAAAACACAAGCAAAGCCTTTGACGGCGGCGCAGCAGCGTCAGCGGGACAAAAAGCGCCGTACATGGCTGCGCGCCGGGGTGCAGCTGTTCTTCTTTGTGTCCATGCCGGGCGCATTCGTGGCCGGGTTTTCCGGGGTAAAGCAGCTCTTCCTGCACATCGGTGCAGGCGAGGTGCTCTCGGCGGACAGCTTCACGCTTTCCCTGCTGGGGCTGTGCGGCTTCACGTTGCTGTTCGACCGGTTTTTCTGCGGGTACGCCTGCGCCTTTGGCAGCTTGGGCGATGCCGTCTGGGCGCTGTCCGGGCTTGTCCAGAAAAAGCTGTTCCACCGCAAAAAGCCGCTCCGTCTGCCGGAGCGGGCGGTGCTTTGGGGACAGAAGTTCAAGTATCTGCTGCTGGCAGGGCTGGTGGCGCTGTATGTGACCCGGCAGGAAAAGCTGCTGACCGGCGCAAGCCCGTGGGAGGTGTTTTCCCGCCTGACGGCACTGCGTCTGCCGCCGGAGGGCTTCGGCGTGGGCATCGCGCTGCTTGTGCTTATTTTGCTGGGCATGGCAGTGCAGCCCCGGTTCTTTTGTCAGTTTCTCTGCCCCATGGGTGCGGTGTTCGCCCTGCTGCCGGTGCTGCCCTTTGCACGGCTGCACCGGCAGAGCGAGGGCTGCATCCCGGGCTGCAACGCCTGCAAGCAGCAGTGCCCGGTGTGCCTGAAGCTGGAGGAAAGCAGCCTGCGCAGCGGGGAGTGCATTGCCTGTGAAGCCTGCGTGGGCACCTGCCCCAAGCAGAACATCCACCGGTGGGATTTGGCTCTTTGCCAGCACCCGTGGCTGCCGGTACTGGGCAAGGCGCTGCTCTTCTTCCTGCTGGGCTGCTGGCTGGGTTTCTGCCGGTTTATCTGAACCAAAAAGGAGGCTGCCGCACGGTATTTGTGCAGCAGCCTCCTTTTGGCTGGGATGATTTGTCATTTTTACAGGGAAGGCTTCTGCTCCAACAGGTCTGTCATGCTGCGCAGACTGATGCCAAGGGTGGAAAGGTTATGCAGCATCGCACTGGTAGCAGGGGGCAGGATGCCCAGTGCGCCCAGAAGGATGAGCGCTGAGTTGAAGCTGAGCACAAAGCGGTAATTGCTGCCCACCCGCTTTTGCAGGGCGTTGGCAATGGCTTTTAAGGTCACCAGCTCTTCCAGACTGTCGGCGCGGATGGTCACATCTGCGATTTCCCGGGCGATGGCGGCACCGGAATGGATGGCGATGCCGATATCTGCCGCCGACAAAGCAGGAGAATCGTTGATGCCGTCGCCGATCATCACCACCGTATGTCCTTCGGCTTTGGCGTCACGGACAAAGGCAGCTTTATCCTCCGGCAGCACCTCCGCAAAGCAGCGGTCCACCCCCACCTGCGCCGCAATGGCGCGGGCGGTGCGGTCACTGTCGCCGGTCATCATGACGGTCTGGGTGATGCCCAGTCTCCGAAGCTTATGCAGCACCTGTGCCGCCTCCGGGCGCAGGGGGTCTGCGATGCAGATGACCCCCGCCAGCACCCCGGAAGCTGCCAGATACAGGTGGGAATACTGGGGGTCCAGTGCATCGAATTTTGCCTGTTCCCCTGCCGGGATGGTGCAGCCCTCGTCCTCAAAAATGAAGTGGGCGCTGCCAATGACCACCCGCGTGCCGCCCACCCGGCTGGCAATGCCGTGCGCCACGATATACTCCACCTCGGAGTGCATCTCTTCGTGGGAGATGCCCCGCTCCTTGGCGGCGCGGACGACAGCGTTTGCCATGGAATGGGGGAAATGCTCTTCCAGACAGGCCGCAAGCTGCAATACCTCCTGCTCCCCGCAGCCGGAGAAGGGCACCACCTGCACCACCTGCGGGGTGGCGTGGGTGAGGGTGCCGGTCTTATCAAACACGATGGTGTCCGCCTTTGCCAGCGCTTCCAGATACTTGCCGCCCTTTACGGTGATGTGGTATTCCCCACACTCCCTCATGGCAGAGAGCACCGCCAGCGGCATGGAAAGCTTCAGCGCACAGGAGAAGTCCACCATCAAAATGGAGATGGCGCGGGTGACGTTGCGGGTAAAGGCGTAGGTAGCCACCGTACCGGCAAGGCACCACGGAACCAGACGGTCAGCCAGCTGCAAAGCCCGGTTCTCGGTACCGGACTTGAGCTTTTCCGATTCCTCGATCATCGCCACGATCTTATCGTAGCGGTTGGCACCGCCCTCTGCCTTGGCCACAAGAACGCACTCGCCCTCTTCCACCACTGTTCCTGCGTAGACAGTGGCACCGGTGGTCTTGCGTACCGGCATAGACTCGCCGGTCAGGGCGGCCTGGTTCACCATGGCCTCGCCCTCCAGCACCGTGCCGTCCAACGGGATCATATTGCCGGAGCGCACCACTACCTCATCCCCGGCGTGGACGCGGGTCAACGGCACCAGCACCTCGCCCTGCGGGGTGCGCACCCAGACCTTATCCACGTTCAGCGCCATGCTGCGGGCAAGGTCATCCAAGCTCTTTTTCCGCGTCCACTCCTCCAGCAGGCTGCCCACCGTCAGCAGGAACATCACCGAGCCTGCGGTGCTGTAATCGCCCCGCAGGAGGGAGGCTGTGATGCTGAGCGCATCCAGCACCTCTACTTCCAGCTTGCGGTGCAGCAGGCAGCGGATGCCCTTCCAGACAAAGGCGATGGAGCGCCACACCGTATACGCCGCCGCGATGGGCGCAGGCAGGAACACCTTGCGGAACACCCGGCCCGTCACAAGGCTGACCATCTTCTCCTGATATTCCTGATTGATCTTCCGGCTGTCGTGGGAGGTGACCAGCGCCTCCAATTCTTCGTTGTCAAAGCGGTAGGCCGCCAGCAGGGCGGCGGCGTCCTTCCGGCTGCCCCGGTAGGTCAGCACCACATCTCCGGTGCGCTCGTAGACGGTGGCTTTCTGGATGTTGTCCTGCCCGTTCAGGTAGGCCTCCAGCACATCTGCCCGGTGCAGGGTCATGCGCACAGCGCAGACGTGCACCCGCATCCGTCCCTTACCTTCATGTAAGATCGTACATTTCATTGTTCTTCTTACCCCTCTGTGTAAAAAAGAGCCGCCCAAGGGCGGCTCCGCTGCGCTATATCACTGTGCAGTCTGCTCTGCGGGCTGCTCTTCTTCAGCCGTATCCTCGATGACCTCCTGTGCAGCCTCGGCGGCGCGGCTCTCGTTGATGGCCTTTGCATCGGCAAGGATGTCACCGGCCTCCTCCTGCACCTTATTCACGGTCTGCATGGTGCAGTCCTTCATCCGCAGCACCGCAGCAGTTGTCTGGGTGTAGACCTTTTTGGCGTCCTTGCTGGACAGCACCTTGAAACCGGCAGAGCCGAACACCACACCGCCCAAAAACAGTGCAAGCTTTTTTGTATCAAACATATTTACCCCTCGTTTCTGTATTTCCCATCTGTGTACCCGCGCCCGGAGCGGGGCGGGCTCTTTATCTTTATATTTTAGCATGCTTTCGGGCGTTTTCAATATTTTCTGACGATGTTAGGACATATTAACATTGTTAGCAAAAGTTTGCACAACAAAAAAGGGCGTTCCCCGGAGGGATCGCCCTTTTTGATGCACCCGTTATGCAAGGTGGAACAGATCGATCAGCACGACCATGGCAAGGCCATAGTAGACCACAACGGCCACCAGATCGTTGATCGTGGTGATCAGCGGGCCGGAAGCAACCGCCGGGTCGATATGGATCTTGTGGAACAGCATCGGGATCAGCGTGCCCACCAGACTGGAAATGACCATGGACACGATCAGCGACAGCCCGACGCAGCCGGACAGCAAAAAGGCCGAGGTCCAGACATAGCCCTTGAAAAAGTGGATGTAGCAGCCCAGAAAGCCCAAGGCCATCACGGCCAGAATGGCGCCGTTCAAAAGCCCCACGCGGGTCTCTTTCCAGAGCAGCTGCAATTTTTTGGAAAGGGTCAGATTTTCGTCCACCAGCACACGGATGGTCACCGCCAGCGACTGGGTACCGACGTTACCGGCCATATCCAGCACCATGGACTGGAAGCAGATGACCACCGGCAGCACCGCTACCACCGATTCAAACGCGCCGACGACCGAGGAGACCAGCATCCCGAGGAACAGCAGCGCGATCAGCCACGGGAGACGCTTTTTCACGCTTTCAAATACGTTTTCGTTCAGATCCTCCTCGCCGGTCAGACCGCCCAGCTTTGCGTAATCATCGCCCATCTCATCATCGACCAGCTCGACCACATCGGACGAGGTGATGATGCCCACCAGCTTACCGGCATCGTTCAGCACCGGCAGGCTGCGCTCCGCGTAGTCCACGATACGGTCGATACAATCGCTGACCTGCTCCCGGTCTGTGACATAGGGATAGGAGCGGACGATCAGGCTTTCCAAGCTTTCCTCTGCCCGGGCAATGATGAGGTCTTTCAGGTCGATGGCGCCGTAGAAGTGCTCGTTTTTATCCACCACATACAGGGTGGAGATGTTGTCGTTTTCTCCGGCCTGTTTTACCAGCTCGCTCATCGCCTGCCGGATGGTCATATCGTTTTTGATGGAGATGTAGTTGGTGGTCATCCTGCTGCCGATCTCATCCTCGTCATAGGAGAGCAGCATCTTCACATCTTCCACCGAGTCCTTGTCCAGCTTGTTGACGATCTCGTTTTTATCGGTATCGTCAAGATCCTCCAGTGCGTCCACCGCATCGTCCGAGTCCATGTTGGAAATGACCTTGGCGGCCTCGTGGCTGGGCAGCTCCTTCAGGTACGGCTCGGCATCGTCCAGATAGGTAAAGATCTCGGCAACGGTATCCACACCCAGAATGGAATAGAGCGACTGGCGTTCAGCGGGAGTCAGCGCCTCCAACGCATCCGCCAGATCTTTTTCATGGTAATCAGACAGTTTTTCAGCCAGTTCCGCCTTGGGCAGACCGCTGTGAATGATGCTCAGAATTTCCTGTACATAATTCTTCTGCATGGGTAGTTCCTCCTGATTCCGCGAGCTTGACAAATCAAAATCCATCGCTCCGCTTCAAATTTTGCACTTCATCATAGCACATCCGGTATGCGGCGGCAACCCTGCCAGCGTGAATTTTTTGTAAAAATCCGGGCATAAAAATTCCCGCCAAAGCAAAAGGCTCCTTATCCGCAGAGCATAACTTTGGCTGAGAAAATGCCGTTCTGATAGGTAAACGTGCTTGCACCGCCGGTCTTTTCTGCAATATGGCGGACAGACTGGATGCCGATCCCGTTTTCCCTTCGCTTGGAAGAGCGGAACACCCCGCTTTTTTCGTGAACTGCGCCGTCAAATGCGTTTTCCACTTCGACCAGAAGAAGCCGCTCGGCATGGACATACGCGGTGATCTCGATCTTCCGCCGGGCGGGTGCAGTGCGAAGGCTGGCTTCAAATGCATTTTCCAGAAGATTAGACAGCACCAGACACAGATCGATCTCGTCCACAGGAAGCACCTGTGGTAAGTCGAGTTTGGCACAAAAGGGAACACCCTCACGCTTTGCAAGGGCACAATAATAGCCGACAACACTGTCCGCTGCACGGTTTTCGCAGAAATTCATATCCAGATCCGGGATCCGGGAGACCGTTTTTGCAAGGTAAGCCTTCAGGTTATCCAGATCTCCTGCCTCGGCCAGTGCGGAGATCTGATTCAGCTGGTGGCGCATATCGTGCCGCGCCTGCCGGGCTTCTTCAATGGCGGCTTTCAGGCTTTCATAGCGCTGCTGCTGCATGGAAAGAAACTGATTTTCCTGCTGCAACCTTGCATTCCGGTTAAGGCTGTTTGCCATCAGCAGAAAGATCGCATTGAACATGAACATCAGAAACAAAAGCGCGATGCTCATAACGATGTAGACCTGCAAGACCCGCCCTGTCCGGAGCGTTATCTGGTAGCGCGGGGTTATAAAAAGGTTCAGCAGGATGAACACCAGCGGCAGTACCCAGAACACATACCACGTCTGCGCAAAATTGTCATCCTCCACCATCGCGCGTACTGCGTGAGTGGCGGGATAATAGGCTGCGGCAGTGATCAGCCAGCAGACCGCATTATAAAAGATGCAGGCGCCAAAGCAGAACCACGGCTTGTCCGGCGGCAGCTGCATCCGGATCACGATTGCCGTGCCGACGGCCCGGGACAGGCTGTTCAGGCACGCAAATACCGCGCAGACCGCAAGCGCGATGGTTCCGGATTTCCAGAGAGAGATCCGCAGCGTTCTGCGATACAAAAAAATTGCTGTAAGCGTAATAAGCAGCACGGAGAACGCCGTTGAAATGCCAAAATGATAGCAAAGCAGCCCGCCGCCAAGGCAAAGCCCGAGCAGCAGCGGCACCGCCCCTGCTGCAAGCTTTGCGGGCGGCAGCTTCAGATAGGAACCTACCGGAAAATACGCAAGCAGCAAACCGGGAAACACGACCGTAAGTTCCAGAACCGGGCGCAGAACGTCCTTCAATCCGCACGCCCCCTTTGCAGCAGAAATTCCATAAAGGCCTGCCGGGCAGCTTTCAAAAGCTCCTGACTGACATAGACGCGGCTGCCGTCCGTCATACAGAAGGCGGCAGCCTGAAAATCGGCAGCATTCTCCATATTGATGATCGCGCCACGTCCGCAGACAAAAAAGCGCGGGTCCTTTTTGAGCGGCTCGGTGAACGCTTTGAAGCTCTGGCGCGTAGCAAGCGTTTTGCCGGCAGTGGTGCGGATATTGATGATGTGGGCGAAATGCTCGGCGGATATGATATCACGATAGCGCAAATGGATGTCGCTGCCATCCACCTTCACCGTCAAAACCGGCTCCGGGCGGGGGAGTTTTGCGAGCATTTCATCCAACAGACCGGACAGCTCGACTTCAGAAAAGGGCTTGACCAGATAATGAAATGCCCGCACCTGAAAGCCCTCGAGTGCGTGGTCTGTCGAGGTGGTGGTAAAAACCAGAAGGCAGTCTGCATCGGTTTTCCGAAGTTCCCTTGCCGCATCCATGCCGCTTAAACCATTCATGTAAATATCCAGAAATGCGGCGGTAAAGCGCTGCTCTTTTTCTGCCGCCAGAAAGGCTTCCCCGCTGTCAAACTCTAAAATTTCTGCATCTGCGCCGCGCTGACTCAGCTGCCGCACCAAGCGCTCCTTCAGCAGCGTGCGCTCCGTACCAAGGTCATCGACGATTGCGATCCTCATGCTGTATCAGGAAGCCGTTTTACAGCTTCCAACCTCCTTTATAAACTCTTTCATCCTGATTATAGCACAGTTGCCCGGTTATGTCGCAGCCGAAAATGGGATTTCGTGACGGAAAAGGGGCTTTCGTGCTAAATGGCTTGAAAAGACCATGCCTGTCCGTATACTGAAAGCAGAGAACGCCAACGATGGCGCAAGAGAAAGGAGGCACGCTGTGTACCGAATTGCCGTGCTGACAAGCAGCAGGGCGCAGGAAGCTTTTCTGGCAGAGCAGATCTCGCGGTTCTGCGCCGAACATTGCTTGTTCCCGAAAATGGACTGTTACCACGATCAGGAAAGCTTTTTTGAGGCTGCACGCAACGAGCCGCTGACAAATGCCGTGATCGCCCTGCCGGGGGTCGACGGATTGAATGCAGTAGAGCATCTGCGCGCGCTTTGTCCACAGACACGCATTATCTGGTGCAGCGATCTGGATTTTTCGCTCCATGCCTTCCGGTTGCGTGCAGACTATTTTCTGCTGGAGCCGGTGACCGAAGCCGCCTTGCGGCAGGGATTCCGCATCTGGCTGGATGGAAAAAAATCAGGCGGAGCAGCACTGGTCTGACCGCAACGAACACAACAAGGAGAACGGTTTATGAAAAAGAGAAACATCGTCCATTCTGCGTTAAGCCTGTCGCTGACCGCAGCATTGTGCCTTTCCATGGCTGCCTGCGGCGGAACACAGACGCCGGCAGACAGTGCTGCCGCTTCGCAGCCCGCTGCCCCGTCCGCTGCGGTACAGCCCTCTTCAGCGGAACAAGCCTCTGCGGCGCTGCCGGTAAAGGCTCTGAACCCCAAGCAGGTAGAGGAAAACCCTTACATGGCCAAGAGCGATGCAAACATTCATCACGATGGCTACAACACCGACTCGACGGATGAGATTCTGCCGCTTGCCATCTATCCGGAGATCAACGTTTCCTATGAGACGACGAACGCGAACGCTTCGCCCGCCATCTACTTTGACAGCTACGGTCATGCCGTTGTGCCGCTGCTGGGCGGCATCGCCATCCGAGACCTGAACGCCGAAGAAACAAAAACGCTCGGCTATTTCTCGCCAAAGAAGCATGACGGCGGCGGTTACGTTATCCAAAGCTCCTATACCTTCCTTGACGAATCCAACCGCATCGTCTGCCCCACGAGCAACAACCATGTGCTGATGCTCCGCGCAACGGATGAAAACGGCAATGTTCTGCCGGAATTTGAAAAGGTGCTGGACATTGATATCAAAGCTGCAGCCGAGGCCGCGCTTGGAAAAGAACTGACGCAGAATCTTCTGTCCGTGGTCTTTGACTATGACGGAAACCTCTGGTTTGCAACGGGAGGCTTCCGCATTTATCCGCAGCGCCAGCAGCAGGGCGTCATCGGCTATATTGCCCGCTCGGCCATTGATGCAATCCTGAACGGCGAGCAGACAGACCTTTCAAAGGCTGTTTTTGTCCACGAACTGACCCCCGGCGAGGGCGCTGAAAACGGCATCGCCGCCTCCAAGGACGGTGCGGTGGTCCTGACCAACCAGAACTGCTATCTTCTGCGCGCAGAAGAAGGCGTAGACGTTGTATGGTGCACGCCCTATGAGAGCGCGGGTGCAAAGGTGAGCGGCGAAGGCGATAAGACCACCGGCGGCGGTCTTGCGTGGGGCGGCGGTTGCTCGCCCACGCTGACACCGAACCTTGTGCTGTTCACGGATAATCAGGACCCTGTAAACCTTCTTGCACTCGATATGAAGACCGGCGAGGTCGTGGCAAGCACCCCGGTGCTGGATGATCTGCCCGAGGGCTATCAGGTAGCCGTTGAGAACTCTGCCATCGTCTATGATGACGGC
>ERZ791645.2029-NODE-2029-length-11018-cov-3.209979_pt1 | contig 11018 bp, 10 predicted proteins | sample MGYA00509939_ERZ791645 | MGnify/ENA primary metagenome ERZ791645 (study PRJEB30046, sample SAMN00715249) | human gut metagenome | study: EMG produced TPA metagenomics assembly of the A metagenome-wide association study of gut microbiota in type 2... | reverse complement strand
GAGCCGATCATCCTCGGCTACAGCGGGCTGAGCGATTCGTATCTCAAAAAATATGTCGAGGACAGCCGCGACATCTGGCAGGACAAGGCGGACTCGCTCGACTCCACGCTCATTTGCAGCGTGATCGGCACGCACACTGGCCCCGGCGTGGTGGCGGTCGCATTCTTCAAAAAGGGCTGAGCCTCTATAAAAATCAGAAACAGCAGGAAGCCGGCGTATCGCACCGGCTTCCTGCTGTTTTTTCTTAAATATCCTCTTTGACCCAGCGATTAAAAATAGCAACGGCACTTTCAAACGACACCGGTACTCGCTGTACCTTGACAACAGACGGCACGGCGAATTATAGTGATTCTATAAAGGTATATTGATATTCAGCGGCTATGTCTTGCGTGAAAGCGGTGCTTTGCGCTGGTACCGGTTTGCCCATGAAGCAGTTTGCATGAAAAGAGGAGAATGCGGCATGTTCTGGACGGAGGAGAGTATCGCGTTTTTGCGTGATGCGGCGGCGATGAACCGCTATTATGAGACCGTCGCGGAGAGGAACGCGCCGCAGCTCACAGAAAACGCGCACATCTGCGACGCGGGCTGCGGCATCGGCGAGCTGAGCCTTGCTCTGAAGCCGTACTGCCGCCATGTCACGGCGGTGGACGCGGATGCGCTGGCCATCAAAACGCTGAAAGCCCACCTGCTAGAGGGCGTCACCGCGCGCTACGGCGATATGGAGACGCTTGCGCCGGAGAAGCCCTACGACGCGATGGTGTTCTGCCTCTTTGGCCGCACGCAGGATACATTACGCATCGCGAGAAAGCAGTGCCGCACAAAAAGGCGTTGTGCCTGTTCACCATTGAGACGGCGGCTATTTCGAAGAAGGAAGCAGTATGAAACGGCATCTTTTGATCTGCGGGGAGCGCGGCGTCGGCAAGTCGACGCTGATCCGCCGCCTGCTGGAGCATAGCACGCGGGAGGTCGGCGGCTTTGTGACAAAACGTCTGCCAATCGCGGACGAAAACGGCTTTTTTCCGATTTACCTCTATCCCGCATCGCAGAAAGAGGACGAGCGGCACAATGAAGCGGCGAATCTCGTCGGAACGTGCGACAGCCGCTCGAGCATCCGCCATCCGGAGGTGTTCGACACGCTCGGCGCACAGCTCATCGAGTCCGCGCCGGAAGGCGGCATCATTTTGATGGACGAGCTCGGCTTTCTCGAAAATGACGCCAAGGTGTTCCAGTCTACGGTGATGCGCGCGCTGGACGGCGAGACGCCGGTGCTGGCCGCGGTCAAGCCGAAGGACACACCATTCCTGCGCGCCGTGCGCGGGCATGAGAACGCGGAGCTTGTCTTCATTGACGAGCAGAACCGTGACGCGCTTCTTGAAAAGCTCCTGCCGCACATTTTGCGGTGGAATGAAGCTTGAAGCAGCAAGCTCGCCGTGTAATAGAGAAGAAGTTTTCAAACGAACACTTGTTTGACTATCAAAACCATGCTATAATACCGCCATTGAGAAATTTGCAGAGGAGAGGGGACAGCGCATGGAGCATCTGCTTGCGGGACTGAACCGCGCGCAGCACGAGGCCGTCACGGCGACGGAGGGGCATGTCCGCGTCATCGCGGGCGCGGGCTCGGGTAAGACGCGTGCGCTGTCGCACCGCTTTGCGTATCTTGTCAACGAGCTCGGCATCCTGCCGGGGAACATCCTGTGCGTGACGTTTACGAACAAGTCAGCCAACGAGATGCGCCAGCGTATCCACGCCTTGACCGGCGACAACGACACGGGCTATATCAACACGTTCCACGGCTTCTGCGTCTCCGTTTTGCAGGAGGACAGCCACGCCGTGCAGTACCCGAAGAGCTTTCTGGTGCTGGATAATTCCGACATCGACGCGATGCTCGGCATCATCTACGAAGAGCGCGGCCTCACACTGCGCGACATGACCTATTCCGCCGCACGGGACATGATCGAGATCCGAAAGCTCTTTAAGGAGCCGGAGTATTACAAGGACATGATCACGATGTCGCTCGACACGCTGCGCGAAAAGTACGAGCGCGCCGACACGGCGGGGGACATCATCTTCTACGGCTATCTCTATCAGGAGAAAAAGTGCTTCGGCCTCGACTACAACGACCTCATCAAGTTCTCGCTCTATATTTTCGAGCAGCACGAGGACATCAGGCTCAAGTGGCAGCAGCGGCTCGAATACATCATGATCGACGAATTTCAGGATATCGACGCGCTGCAATACGAGCTGATGGAGGTGCTGTGCGGCTATCACGGCAACCTCTTCATCGTGGGCGACCCGGACCAGACGATCTACACCTGGCGCGGCGCGAACGTCAAGTATCTGCTGGATTTCGACAAGGTCTTTCCAAACGTGCAGACCGTCATGATGATGGAAAACTACCGTTCCACGCCGGAGATTTTGGCGGCGGCGAACTCGCTGATCGCAAAAAACGGCCACCGCATCAAAAAGGACCTGCTCCCGACGAAGCCCTCGGGCGAGAAGGTCGTCTGCCACTTTGCCGACACGCAGGAGGCGGAGGCGCATTGGATGGTGGGCGAGATGAAGCGGCTGCATGATCGCGTCGTGCCGCTGCGGGATATGACCGTCCTCTACCGCGCACACTATGTGACGCGCGCGGTGGAAGAGGCGTTGATGCACGAAAAAATTCCCTATACGATCTACTCCGGCGTGCAGTTTTTCGACCGCATGGAGATCAAGGACGCACTTTCATATTTGCGGATGATCGCCTATCAGGACGATCTGTCGTTCCGGCGCATTGCCAACGCGCCGAAGCGGAACCTCGGCAAGCGGCGCATGGCCTTTTTACAGGAGACGGCGGAAAAAGAGGGGACGAGCCTCTATGTAACGCTCAAAAACCACCTCGAAGACAGCGTGTTCAGCGGCACGAAGGCAAAGCAGTTCGTCGATCTGATCGAGCGCTTTTCGCACTCGTATCAGGGTCGGCCCATCTCTGAGGTGCTCTCGGATATTCTGGACAAGAGCGGGTATGAAAAGGCGCTGCGCACCGAGGGCAGTCAGGAGCGGCTGGACGATCTGGCCGAGCTCAAGCAGTCCATCTACGAATACGAGACGAGCTGCGGCGAGGAGAGCACAATGGAGCATTACCTCGCCCACATCGCGCTTTTCAGCAACGGCGATGTCGCCGGGCAGGGCGACAAGGTGAAGCTGATGACCGTCCACGCGGCGAAGGGCCTCGAATTCCCGTATGTGTTCCTCTGCGGCATGAACGAGGGCATTTTCCCCTCGCGCAAGGTGCGAACGCTCCCCGGCATGGAGGAGGAGCGGCGGCTCGCTTTCGTTGCGCTGACGCGCGCGGAGAAGGGGCTTTACCTCTCCGAGGCCGACGGGTGGAATTTTGACGGCTCGCCGCGCTATCCCTCGCGCTTTCTGCTGGATATCGACCGCGAGCTTCTGTCGTTCACGCACGAGGTCGACGAGACGCTTCTGCGTGAAGCGGCGGATGACGTCGCGCGGCGAGACAAGTATCTGCGCGAGGACGACGGCGACGGCACGCTGCCCATCGGGCAGCGCGTGCGCCACGCGGTGTTCGGCGAGGGAACGGTGCTGGACGTGGACCTGAACAAGGGCGCGCACGTCATCCAGTTTGACGGCATGGGAACGCCGCGCAGCATTTCGCTGCGCGCGAAGCTCGAAAAGATCGGGCCATAAATCGGTTGACAGATTTATTTTGGAGGGATTTCATTTTGGCGCACAGCCCTGGGTCTATCCGCGGCCCGTGCTCATTATCGCAATGTATTTGAGCGGCGGCCACAAGACCGTGAAGAACATCTTAAAGCGCGGTGCGTTCACCGTGAGCATGGGCGACGCAGAGCATGCGGCGGCCTGTGACTATGTGGGCATCGAGTCCGGCAACAGCGTGCCCGACAAGGTGGCGCGCGGGCTTCCACGTGACGAAGAGCGAGCATGTGGACGCGCCGGTGATCGACGAGCTCCCGCTCGCGCTCGAGTGCAAGCTCGTGAGCTACGACGAGGAGACAAGACTCCTGACCGGCGAGATCGTGAACGTCAGCGTGGACGAGCGCGCGCTCGACGAAAACGGCAAGCTCGCTGTCGAAAAGCTGCACGTCATCGCCTTTGACTATGCCAACCACGGCTATTATGTCTTGGGCGAGAAGGTCGCCAGCGCGTTCGAGGACGGCAAAAAATTCAAGTAGATCCGGCGAAACAGAAAGCGCCGCGTCCCGTATTTTCTTCGGGACGCGGCGCTTTTTTGCCGTTTCGGTCAGGATTTCGACTTTGTTTGTGCAAAACCGACGCATTAGTGTTAAAATCTCGTTAAAAACCGTCCCTTTTACTACTGGCACGGGCGCGGGGCAGATGGTATAGTAAACAGGCATGTGTTTTTTAGGAGGATCAATATGTTTTCTGCCTTTTTTCGCAGCCTGAAGCAGGAATTTGCAGGCTACAACTCGAAAAAGCTGCTCGCCGACATGATGGCGGGCCTGACGGTCTGCGCTGTCGCGCTGCCGCTGGCATTGGCGTTCGGCGTTTCATCCGGCGCGAGCGCGGCGTCCGGGCTTGTCACGGCCATCATCGCGGGCGTGGTCATCGCCATTCTCGGCGGCGCGTCGTACCAGATCTCGGGCCCGACGGGCGCGATGAGCGCGGTGCTCGTCGGCATCGTCGCGGAATACGGCCTGCAGGGCGTGTTTTTTGCCTGCTTCGCCGCGGGCGTTCTGCTGCTGCTTGCGGGCGTCTTCAAGCTGGGTCGCTTAATTAGCTTCATCCCGATGCCCGTCATCATGGGCTTCACATCGGGCATTGCCATCATCATTGCGATGGGCCAGATCGACAACTTCTTCGGCACGGTGTCGGAGGGCGGCTCGAATTTGGAAAAGATCGCGTCCTATGGCCGTCTTGGCTTCCATCCGAACATGCAGGCGGTGCTCATCGGCCTTCTCGTCGTGCTGGTGATGGTCTTCTGGCCGAAAAAATGGGGCGCGCGCGTGCCGGGCTCGCTCGTCGGCATCATCCTTGCGACGATCGTCGCGACAGTCGCGGGCATGGATCAGCTCGCTGTCGTCGGCGACATTCCCAAGACGCTCCTGCTCGCCGACCGCCTGTCGCTCGGCGGCCTGAGCTTCACGATGCTCGAAAACCTGCTCTCTCCCATCGTGACCATTGCGGCGCTCGGCATGATCGAGAGCCTGCTTTGCGGCGCGTCGGCCTCGCGCATGAAGGGCGAAGCGTTCAACGCCGATCAGGAGCTGATCGCGCAGGGCGTTGGTAACATCCTGCTGCCGCTCTTCGGCGGCGTGCCCGCGACCGCTGCCATCGCGCGCACGAGCGTGGCGGTCAAGTCCGGCCAGCAGACGCGCCTTACGAGCGTGTTCCATTCGCTGTTCCTGCTTGCCTCGATGTTCCTGCTCGGCGGCGTGATGGCGCGCCTGCCGCTCTCGGCGCTCGCGGGTGTGCTGATGGTCACGGCGTGGCGCATGAACGACTGGGAGGGCATCCGCTACATCTTCCACCACAAGTTCAAGTCCGGTATCAGCCAGTTTTTGATCACGATGCTCGCAACGGTCGTCTTTGACCTGACGGTCGCGATCCTGCTCGGCGTGGTATACTCCGCCATTTTGTACATGGCAAAGTCCAGTCACATCCGCATCAACTTCTCGAGCATCGACACGAACAAGCTCCGCTCGGTCGACGGCAAGCCGCCGATCCTCGAGACCTCGGGCGTGGCGTATATCACGGGGCCGCTCTTTTTCGGCGCGGTGGACGAGTTCAACCACCGCATGGCGGATATGCCGAACTACGACCACGTCATTTTGTCGATGCGCGGCATGCCGAGCGTGGACGTTTCGGGCGCGCAGGCGATGCTCGAGCTGTGTGAGGCGCTCAAGAGTCAGGGCAAGACGGTTGCCTGCTGCGGCATGACCGAGGCGGTGCGCACCTACTTTGACCGCGCGGGCATCACCGAGCTTCTCGGCGAGGAGTCCTACTTCTGGAGCGCCGACCAGGCGATCCTTGACCTGCTGGACGCGGAGATCGTGGAATAAAAGACATAGAAAAGCACTTCCTGCCAGCGGCGGGAAGTGCTTTTTGCTGTACATGGGCTGCGAAAGATTTTATTTGCGCCGGTCACCCTCGCGTGCGATCTTGTCGAGCGATTCCTGCCGGACAGCCTGACGAAGCGCCGTCAGGTAGGGCGAAAAGGCGACGTTCTGCTCGCCGTAGGTGAGCTGGAGGTCGTATTCGTGGTCCTCCCAGGTCGAAATGTCGGACTCGTTGTGGGAGATCACGGCCTCGAGCTTGTCGAGCGCCTTGTAGATTTGGGCCTCCTGCGTTTCGAGCGCGGCCATCTCGTCGTAGAGTGCGCGCATCTCCTCGCGGCAGGGGGAGGGAAGCGATGCGACCCACTGGTAGAGCAGCGCTTCCTCCGTCGATTCGTCCTGTGCGGTCTTGTCAAAGGCGGGGATATCGCCCGTGAAGCACTCGCCGAGGTCGTGGATGAGGCACATGCGCGTCACCTTGTCCATGTCGGCCTCGGGAAATTCATCGCGCAGGAAAAACGCCATCAGTGCGATGCGCCAGCTGTGCTCGGCAACGCTCTCGTGCCGCCCGCCGGAGGTGTAGCAGTGGCGGGTGGTGTCCTTCAATTTTTCCGCCGTGTGCAGCGCGGCGAGCAGTTCGCTTGGTCTCATGCGTCTCCTCCATTGTCGTTTTCTGGTATTTTACCAGAGGCGGAAACGACTTGCAAGGAAAAGAAAGAAGAGAGATTCCCATTCCCAGCGGCATATGATATCATGAATGCGAGAAAATTTGGCGCCCGGTGAAACAAAACGGGCGCGGAATGCGTCTAAATAAGCAGAAGCAAGAAGATTTGAGAGAGACCCTCCCATGCGGAGGGCGGAGAGGAGAATTTATGAAGCTTGCGGCGGATTTTCGGCAGGCGGCGCGCGAGGCGCTGCGCGGCAAGTGGCCCATCGCCATTCTGATCGGCCTTGTGGCGGTGCTGCTCGGCGGCGCAGGGAGCGGCGGTCCGGAGGTCAAATTCAATTACGATGTGTCCTCGGGCGTGTCGACGACGTTTGGCTACGGCGGACAGACGATTTACTCCACAGGCTACGGTTTGGACCCGAAGTGGAGCGGACTGCTCGTCGGCGGTGTGGTCTATCTCATCGTGATCGCGCTCGTGTTGGCGGCGGCGTACTTCATCCTCGGCAGCATCGTGGGCGTGGGGTATGCCAAATATAACCTCGGCCTTGTCGACCGCACGGAGCCGGGCTTTGAGGCGCTGTTCGCCTATCTTCCGAACTGGAAGACGACGACGCTGACGCGGCTTTGGAAGGGCCTCTATATTCTGCTGGGGACGATCCTGCTCGTCATTCCGGGACTGATTATGGGCTACACCTACGCGATGACAGACTACATTTTGGCCGAGCACCCGGACATGGCGCCGGGCGAGGTGATGAAGGGCTCGAAGGCGATGATGGAGGGCAACCGCTGGCGGCTGTTCTGCCTGCAATTCAGTTTCATCGGCTGGATGCTCCTCAGCTCGCTGACGTTCGGCCTTGGCAACCTTGCGCTGCGCCCCTATCAGGAGGCGGCATACGCCGCGTTCTACCGCGAGGTATCGCTCGGGTAAAAAGATAGAGAGAAACAAAACGCGCCCCGCGGATGATCCGCGGGGCGTATTTTTGCTGTGATGGAAAGCTTACTTTGCGCTGTCGTTTGCGAGGGCCTGGTCGATCAGCTTCTGGAGCGCTGCCATGTTGTCCTCATTGTCGATGCCGCCGAGCATCGCCTCACCGACGATAGCACCGCTGCGGTCGATGACATAGGTGGTCGGGAAGGCCATGATGTCGCCCGCAAAGTCGCCGGCTGCGCTGTCGGAGGGGAAGTAGATGTTCTGGTAGCTTGCACCCTTGGACTCAAGCAGGTTCTTGGCCGTGCTGATCGCATCGGCGTTGCCGTCGAGCGTATCGACGTTGATGCCGACGACCGCGCCGCCCTGCTTCTTGAGCGTTTCATTGAGGGCGTTCAGCTCACCAAGCTCCGCCACGCAGGGCTTGCAGCCGCTGAACCAGAAGTTCACGACCGTCACGGCGTTCTGGGAGAAGAGGCTGTTGTCCACATCGTTGCCGTCAAGGTCCTTGCCGGTGAAGGCGGGGAAGGCCGGGACGGAATCGTTCATGCCGCCGTTTTCACCGTCGCCCGCGGGCTGGAGGGCGGCATACTGCTCCTGCAGGGGCTGGATCTGGTCTTCAAGGTCACGGATCTTCTCGGAACCTTCGGTCAGCGTCTTGAGCTCGTCCTCGGTGAACTTGTCCTTCACGAGGTCGAGGGCGGCAAGCAGGTAAGAACCGTAGTTCGATTCATCGGGGATCTCGTCGCGCTTTTCGTTCATGGCGGCGAAGAGCTTCTGCCACAGCTCAAGGTTTTCTTCCATGATGGCGTTTTCCTTGTCGGCGAGCTCCTGGATCTGAGCGTAGATCTCCTCGGCGGTCGCGCCCTGCGCATCGCCATCGCCCTTGCCGTCGCCCTTGCTGCCGCAGGCGGCGAGGGAAAGCGTCAGCGCAAAGGCGAGCAGCAGCGTAATGATCTTCTTAACATTCATGGTTTATTCTCCTTTGTTTTCTTCAATGATCGGTTTTTGAGACAATTTGGAACATGCTCCGCTGCCACCGAAGGCGTAGCGGAAGCGGACGGCCTCCGTCGGGCAGGCGGTCACGCATTTGCCGCAGCGGATACATTCGCTGTGATTCGGCGTTTTGGTCACATCCACGTCCATGGGGCAGGTCCTTGCGCACTTGCCGCAGGAGACGCATTTGTTTTCGTCAACGTGCATCGACAGCAGCGACACGCGGTTGAAGAGTGCGTAGAACGCGCCGAGCGGGCAGAGCCACTTGCAGAACGGGCGGTAGAAGACGACGCTCAGCACGACGACTGTTGCGAGCACGCAAAGCTTCCACGAGAAAAGCTTGCCGAGCGCGGCGCGGATGCTGCTGTTGACAAGCGAGAGCGGGATGGCGCCTTCCAGAACGCCCTGCGGGCAGAGATATTTGCAGAAGAACGGGTCGCCCATGCCCGCTTCGTTCACCACAAGCACCGGCAGCAAAAAGACCATCACCACCAGAATGACATATTTAAGGTAGGTCAGCGGCTTTAAGCGCTTGGTGGAGAACTTTTTGGTCGGGATCTTGTGCAGCAGCTCCTGAAACCAGCCGAACGGGCAGAGGAAGCCGCAGATGAAGCGGCCCAGCAGCACGCCAAGCAGGATGAGAATGCCGGTGATGTAATAGGAGAAGCTGAATTTGGACGAGCCGACGACAGCCTGAAACGCGCCGATGGGACACGCGCCCGCCGCTCCCGGACAGGAGTAGCAGTTCAGCCCCGGCACGCACACGGTCTTGCCCGCGCCGCGATAGAGCGTACCCGTGAGGAAGTTCGGCAGGTGCAGATTCGTCAGCAGAGCCGCGCAGGCCTGGACCAGTCCGCGCCAGCGGGCGAGCAGAAAGGAAAACGGTTTTTTCTTATCCAATGCCCACACACTCCAGACATAGTTTGATCGCCTTGTTCAGCACCGTGTCCGCCTCGCCGCGCATCACACCGCAGACGAGAAATGCGAGGCCAAGCAGCAGAAAAAGAATCTGCACCCCGGCCTTTTTGCCAAATGTTTTGTTCAAATTATCACCCTTTCTGTTGTACCGGCGCTTAGACTACACAGGGAATATGAATACAGTATGAACAGCACCTTAAAAGAACCCTAATTTTATCTGGAAATAATAAGAAGTTTGCCCTGTGCGAAGGGGGTTGCACCATTATCCGCGCTTTTGAAAGAGCTTTGAAGCATAACGGGAGACGAGCTCACCGATCACAAGCCCCAGCACCGCGCCGGCGAACACGTCGCTCGGAAAGTGCACATATAAATAAAGGCGAGAGAAGGCGAGCAGCACGGCGAGCGGGATGGCCGCATAACCGAAGCGGCGGTCTGCGCGCGTTGTCGATGTCCTTGTCAGGATAGGTCTCGATGTACGGCTCTTTGGCGAACGCCGCGACCGGCAGCGCGGGCAGCCATGCCATCGGATGCGCAGCGGGAACCCAGGCCGTCAGCTCATCGTAGCCGATGGGGAGCCAGTCGTGCCCACCCTCGCGCGCGGAGATGAAGCACAGATCGAGTTGGTGCGCGTTGAGCTGTGTGATCAGCTCTGTGCTGTACCCACCGCGCAGCTGCACCTGAATGCCGCCGTAGCGCGCGTGGAAATCCGATATGATGCGCGCGAGCGGCGAATAAAACGCGCTGTATGCCGTGCCGACGGTAACCGTGCCGACATCCAGCCCGCGCAGCTGCGCGGAGAGCTGGGCGCAGCTCTCGCCCGCGTGCAGTAGGTCGCGGATGGCGGGCAGCAGCTTTTCGCACTCCTTTGTCGGGCGAACGCCGCTGTGCTCGCGCAGCAGGAGCGGAACGCCCGTCTCCTCCTCAAGCGCCGCGACCATGCGGCTCACGCCGGAGGGCGTGTATTGCAGCGCCTCCGCGGCGGCGGACAGACTTCCGGTCTCAATGGCGCAGACGAGCGCGCGGTAGCGATCGAGTTCCATGGCGTTCTCCTTTGCGAAATTGTCAAAGATGGCTTGATGGATCATCGGTTTACGCAAAGTATAGCGCGGGTGTATGCTGTTGTCAAATCCTTGAAAATGGGGGGAACTATGGCACGCTCTTACGATCTAACGAGCGGCAGCATCCCGCAGCATCTGCTGCGCCTGGCCGCACCGCTCATCATGGGCAATATCTTGCAGCAGCTCTACAACACGGTGGACGCCTTTATCCTCGGGCGCTTTGCGGGCGATTTGGAGTTCGCCGCTGTCGGCGTTGCGGGCTCGGTGATGAACCTTTTCCTCTTTATGATCACAGGCGCGTGCACGGGCATTTCCGTCATCTTCGCCCAGTTCTACGGTGCGGGCGAGCGCGAGCGCTTCCGCCGCGAGCACTGGCTCTCGCTCTCGTGCGGGCTGCTGGTGACACTCGCGTG
>ERZ791645.2028-NODE-2028-length-11036-cov-2.487661_pt1 | contig 11036 bp, 9 predicted proteins | sample MGYA00509939_ERZ791645 | MGnify/ENA primary metagenome ERZ791645 (study PRJEB30046, sample SAMN00715249) | human gut metagenome | study: EMG produced TPA metagenomics assembly of the A metagenome-wide association study of gut microbiota in type 2... | reverse complement strand
GTCAAGACCAGTCACGGTGAAAGATATAACTAATGCTGCTATAAGCATGATATGGTACAATATCCCTTTTATTATATATTCCGTGCTTTTCCTAAATGTTTTTCCGGCATTTGCCGCCTGCCTGTCTTTTTGCCTGAAATACTCTGCGACAAGAACATAAACACAAAAGCCTGCAAATGTAAAACAGTAAAGCTTTTGTGGTGCAAGTATAATTCCTAGAATAAATGCTCCGATTGAAAATCCTAAAGCCGTCACAGTTCCAAATTTTCTCTCAACGCATCCGGCTAAAAATGAAGCCGCCGCAAGAAGAAAAAGTGAGCTTGTCTCTATAATGCCGGATGCTATCTGTAATATCACCGTAAATGCCATAATGATACCGCACCATGCCACCTGTTTTGATTTTAAATGCAACTGCAAAGATCTCCTCCCATACATTCACAAAGCGAATCAGCACACCAAAGGTCACAACAGATATTTCCTGTAGAACAGTTGTCAAGGTTGTTTCCATAAGGACCTCTGCCATAACCCGAACCATATTGCTGATATCTCTGCCTGTTGTTATTCTGATTATAGCCATACCCTTGTGCACCCTGACTGTAACCCTGAGTTCCCTGACTGTAGCCTTGCGTACCCTGATTATAACCGTTGTAGCTTGTCTTGCCATTTCGCATATCCATTATCTGACTGTATGCTTCCTGAACCTGTTTAAATTTTTCTTCGGCAAGGTCTGACAGTGGATTTCCGGCATTTGCATCAGGATGGTATTTGCGGCTAAGCTCTCTGTATGCTTTTTTTACCTCATCATCAGTTGCATTTGGTGAAACACCAAGTATCTGATAGGGATCTGTAATGTTGCTCATATTTATTTTACCTCATTTCCATTTACTATTTTATCAAATTTATTCCAAACTCCTGCATAGAGTATATTTCTTAATATATCAATATACTGAACGCACGGAAGTTTTTCAAACTCTGCACACGCTTCCGAAATCTCATCGAGAAGCATATCATATACCCTTCTGTTAAAACAGTCCTTGTCATCAGTTGCAAGATATTCTTTTTTAAGAGGATTAAATCTTTCTTTTTCTATATCCTCTCTTATATCGTCAAATGCGTCCATAATATATACAAATCTGCCAAGATGATACCCAAACTTTCTTATCTGTTTTTCAAAATAATCTTTCTTATAGCAAAAAAGCTCTGCAAGGAGCTTTCCAAAACAATCAGCAGCTTCAAGTATGTCAGAATTGTCGTTTTTTTCAACGAGTGTAAGTTTTTTAAGACTCTTTTTAATACACGCTGCCTGCCGTCTGTAGACTCTTGCAGCCTGTCTGTGAGCTTTGTCATATATTGCGGCACCCACATAACCTTTTACAGAGCCATCATCATTTTTATCATCAAGACAATGATAATAGCTTAAAAGCATATTCATATCAGCACAGTAATCCGTATATTTGTTGTATATGACAGTCTGCTTTTTTGCAGGATGCACAACACACCTCTTTTTTTCAGATATATTGTCAGAATCATATAGTGATGTAAGAAATATAGTCATAAAAGTCATGTCATATGTGAGAGTAAGTCTCCCAATAAAACCATACCTGTTTCTTAGTCTTTCACACAGACCACAATAAAATCCGTGATATACAGTATAATCTTTTATTTTAAGTTCCGGTTTTCTTATCTGAACATATCCAAACAAATCTGTACCTCCCGACAAAATCTTGTAGCACAAAGTGCGGCAGATGCAACGCATCTGGATTTTGGAGTTATTATATCATAAATTCGCAAGATAAGAGAGTTTACTCTCTTGTACCGAATTTATGAACGACAAAATCTTATAGCACAAAGTGCGACAGATGCAGCGCATCTGGATTTTGGAGTTATTATATCACACTCTTTATGTCTTTATCATTTACAAACAATAAATTATTTATAAAAAATTTATTGTCTGAAATGATTAACATGAATTAGCTGCCTATAAATGCCGCATGAAGATATTTATTTGCATTTGAGATATTTATAATGTTTTCTATACGCTTTTTTAATAAAGTTACATTCACAGGCAGATTTACAACTTCACTGGCACCAAGCTCTATCACTTTTGTCTCATTATCAAAATCACCATATGCAGTCATCATGACAACAGGCATTTTTTTGAGAAAAGATGTTTCTTTTATCTGATCAAGTATTTCAATTCCTGACATTTGTGACATATCTGTACTACATATAACAAGACTAACCTCCGAAAAGTTTTTCTTTAATATATGCAAACCATCTTCGCCCTCATCTGCTTCAATGACATTGTATTTGTCACTGAGTACTCCGGTGAGTAAGGATCTGTTTTTTTCAGAATCATCAATTATAAGGATTGTATCTTTGTCCTCATAATAATCATCGTCAAAATCCATCTCGGATTCTTTCTCAAGTCTTCTCACAAATGACTCTTCAGAAATCGGCTTTGAAAAATAATAACCCTGTATATTGTCACAACCCATACTTTTTAGCATTTCGTATTGTTTTTCGTTCTCGACACCTTCAACTACCGTCTCTATCTCAAGATTTTTAGCCATCTGAATGATAGTATATATAATATTGCTTGCTCTCTCTGACTGTTCAAGATCATCCATAAATTTCATATCTATTTTTAATATATCAAAGCAGCAGTCTTTTAACATATTTAATGACGAATATCCGCTTCCAAAATCATCCATAAGCACTTTGAATCCATACTTCTGTAATGTATGTATCGCCATAATGAGATCTTGAGGATTGTCCTCATAAGCACTCTCTGTAATCTCAAGCTTTATATCGTCTGAGGTAAGTTCATACTTCGCAAGCAGACCTAAAACCTCTTTATAAAGATTTTCATTGTAGAAATTTATTCTTGACAGATTTACTGAAACCGGCACAACATGATTATTATTGTCTTTTTCTTTTCTTTGATGTCTGCACACTTCTTCACAGACATACATATCAAGTTTTGTTATAAATCCGTTTTTTTCAAATGCAGGTATAAAGATACCCGGTGAAATCATTCCCTTTTTAGGGTGCTGCCACCTCACAAGTGCCTCTGCACTTATCGTTTTCTTTGTCTTTACATCAACTATAGGCTGATAATAAACGACAAACTCTTTATTTTCAAGAGCTGAATCCATCTCATTTATAAGTTCCTGCTCTACAAGCATTGATTTTTTAAGGCTGTCATTGTAATAATTCCAACGAGTTATGTAATTCCCCTTAACTTCCTGCATCGCCATTGATGCCCTGTCGCATAGAAGTTCAACCGGTGTATCCATGTCATCGGCAATACAAAATCCGGCATGAAGAAATATAGGATAATTAAGGCTGTTCCATGAAGCTTTTCCAAGCAGAAACCGTTCAAAATCATTTATATTTTCATCTAAGTATTCTTTTGTAGTGCATATCGCAAAATGATCTGCCTCAAGTCTCGCACAGGTACCATGTTTCTTTGTTATCTTTTTTAATGTAGAAGCAATGTTTTTAAGTATCATGTCGCCATTTTTCCCACCAAACAGTTCATTCACGATCTTAAATCTGTCGATATTTATCATACCGATAACATATGTATTCTCTTTGTCGTTTTGCAAAATTTTTTCAACAGATGTGCAAAAACTGTCACGGTTGTTTAATCCCGTAAGTGTATCTCTTTCTACTCTGTATTTTAATTCCATCATGGTATTTTTCATTTTTGTCTCTGCTTTCATCTCTTCGGTCAGATCCATAAATACAACATGGAATGTTTTACAATCCTCATGTTTTGCAAGCATCTTAGCTGATACGCCTGTCCACAATATGTTTTTGTTTTTGTTTATAAGACGCATCTTGCAATGTATTATCTCATCCTCATCCTTGCACATGATTTCTCTTAAAACTTCTTCATCCTTAGCATAAATAACATCATTTATATCATGATTTATAAGAGTTTGAAGTTCACTCTTCATATATCCGAGCATACTTGAAAGTCCATCATTAAAATAAGACATTTTCAGCCTAACGCTTTGTGGTGAAACTTCGATTATACCTATACCACCCGGCACTGTATCTATAAGGTTCGACATCTGATGTTTTGTATCTTCAAGAACCTCTTTCATATTTTTCTTTTGATATATATTTTTCTCTATTATGTTTGTAATTCTTCTTTTGACGATTTTAGGCTCATAAGGTTTTGCTATAAAGTCATCTGCACCTAATACAAGTGCTTTATATTCATTTTCCTGTTCACCCGCCTGTGTATTTACAACAATCGGAATATCACAATATCTCTTATCAGATTTTATGTTTTTCAAAAAATCTATACCATCCATAACCGGCATTATTATATCTAAAAGGATGACATCTACCTTAATGCCATTATCCAGTATCTCTAATGCCTGGGCACCATTTTCAGCCTCTATAACATCATAATCATTTTCAAATATTCCTTTTAATATTACTCTGTTTACCTCTATATCATCTATTATCAGAATAACTATCCTATCATTCATATTTCATCCTACCTCACAATTACATTAGCGTACATAAACCTGCTTAATTTATATTATACTTTGATTTTAACACACTTACAATATTTATTTTCACCCTTTAGAAATCTGTATATGCAAGATAAGCAGACCATATTTAAATGATCTGCTTATTATCTTTATTATTTAAAATCTTTAAAAAGTTTTGGAAATATCTCAAGACTCCTTTTTAATATGCCCTGCATATAAGCTATAGTGATGCCGTAATTTGTAAAAGGCACTTTACTGTCTACGGCACATTTCATTCGATATCTTACTTCTCTTTCATTTAACATACATCCGCCACAATGTATTATCAGAGCATAATCTTTAAGATTTTCAGGAAAATCCCTACCCGAAGAAGTTTCGATAATCAGTTCCTTTCCTGTATATTTTTTCAGCCAGCGTGGTATCTTTACCGTGCCTATATCGTCACATTGTCTGTGATGGGTACAACCCTCAGATATAAGTATTTTGTCACCATCTTTAAGTTTATCAATGGCATGAACCCCCTCTACGGCTGTTTCTAAGAAACCCTTATATCTTGCCATAAGAATAGAAAATGATGTCAGCTTTATATCCTCAGGGGTATCAGCCGATACTTTTTCAAAAACCTGACTGTCTGTTATCACAAGCGATGGCTTTTTTGAAATCCCTGCAAGTGTTTCACTAAGTTCGCTTTCCCTACAGACTATTGATGTTGCCCCGGCTTCAAGTATATCTCTTATAGTCTGCTGCTGCGGCAGTATAAGTCTGCCCTTTGGAGCAGCAGAGTCGATAGGCACTACCAGAACCACAAAGTCTGACGGTTCGATAATGTCACCAACTATTTTCAGTTTGGTATCTTCGGTCTTAAGCATAGTTGAAACACGCTCTTTAAGTTCTCTCATGCCGATACCTTTTAGTGCACTTACACTTACTGTATTGTCATTTGTTGGAATATCCTGAACAATATCCGATTTATTATATACTATAAGATACGGAACTTCTTTTTTTGAAAACATTTCCACAAGCTGTTTGTCACAGTCCGATAATCCTTTTGCTGCATCAACCACAAGTATTGCAACATCGACCTTATTTAAAACCTGCTTTGTCTTTTTTACTCTTAGTTCGCCAAGTTCGCCCTCATCATCAAATCCGGGTGTATCAACGATCATAACCGGTCCCATCGGTAAAAGTTCCATAGCTTTATAAACCGGATCGGTTGTTGTGCCTTTCTTGTCTGAAACTATCGCAAGCTGCTGACCGGTAAATGCATTAACAAGACTTGATTTACCCGCATTTCTCATACCAAAAAAACCTATATGTACTCTCTCTCCTGACGGAACGGCGTTTAACCCTGCTGTCTGACTCATCTCGATGCCCTCCTTGATATAAATAAATACATAGATTATATTGTGTTTACATTTTTTGTCTGCTGTTAATCATTTGTAATGTTTAATTTTGTTGTAAGATCTTTAAGATGTTCTGTTATGGCAACAACTTCAGATACTATCTCTATATTGTGCTCACTTACGCTTAATGTATCACCCGAATGTGCTGCTACTTCCTCTGAGATTGCTGAGATTGTCGATATACTGTCAACTATCTCCTTATTTGCACCGGCAAGTTCATTAACATAATCGGCAAGTGATTTTGAATTTTCAAATATATTATCCGTATTATCGGAAATCGTCTTAAAACTTGCAGCCGTTTTTTCGGTGGCAATATTCTGCCCCTCTATCATTTCTATCATTTGTCCGGTAACTTCAACCACCCTGTTTAAAGCACCTGTAACATCCTGTATCATGTCTGTTATCTTTACGGTCGCATCCTGTGTCTCATTTGCCATCTTAGATATTTCGGAAGCTACAACGGCAAATCCTTTTCCGGCTTCTCCTGCTCTTGCCGCCTCAATACTTGCATTAAGTGCAAGCAGGCTCGTCTGCGAGGTGATATTATTGATAATATCAACGACCGAATTCATCTTATCCATATCTTCATTAAGGCTTTCAAGTTCTTCTGAAACCTGTTTTCCGGAATTTACTGATGCCTCAACTTTCTCTACAAGTGCATTTATATTTTCATTTCCAAGATTGATAGCTTTCTGTGTTTCCTTAAGGCTCGATGCAATCTCATCAGTACCTGATGTTACATCATTTATCTTGCTTTGGATATTTTCAGTCATTGTAAGCTGTTTTTGAACTGCAGTAGCTGTATCATTTGAACCTGAACTTACCTGTTCCATTGCTTCTTTTGTATTTTCGATGGCATTGTCAAGTTCTTCAATATGTCTGCTTGCATCTTCAATGTCAGATACCATCTGCCCTGATACATCCATCGTAGTATTGAACATATTATGTGTTTTTTCATTTTGTTCTTTTATCTGTGCCATTTTATACTCATTATTAAACTCAAGCATCCTTGATGAGATTGTTGCACAAATGCATATGACACCCATTAAAAGAATCTGTATCTCTATACTTGCACTGTCTTTTTTTAAATCATATGTTCCGTTTGAAACGAACACGATAACCTGAATGATATTTACGATTATCGCAGATATATTAACATATAATGAATACTTGTAATCATTATATACCATTATAATGATTAACATAGGAATGACATAGACATATGCTGATGAATTTTGTGTCGTGAGTATCAAAAATGTATAAAACACTCCATAACCATATGAAACAAAATGTTGTATCATTTTTGACTCTTTGTCTTTAGAATAAAATATCAGTTCAGCAACAGGCGAAACAAGACCCAAAAACAACACAAACAATACATATGACACTGTCCGTGTTCCCTTAAAAATTTCAATTATATATGACAATATTATCAAAGATGCTATACTGAGATGGGCAAGCATGGCAAGTTTATTGCTTCTTGCAAGCTCCGAAACCTTCCCTGCTTTATCCTTAATGTACTCAATCTGTTTTTGGACTGCCAGTTCATTTTTTTCAATAATCATACTTTTACCCTCCAACTTTTATTATAAAAATATTGTAAAGATGTCCACATTTTTTATTATAACAACTTATCATTCATTATTCAATAAAAGTTTCCATTCTATATCCCACATTTCGGACGGTCTTTATACATTTGCCGCTTTCTCCGAGTTTTTGCCTGAGCGTTTTTATATGCATATCAACGGTTCTTGTCTCTCCAAAATAATCAACACCCCAGATTTCCGATAACAACTGGTCTCTTGTATAGACAATTCCCTGATTGCTCAAAAAAAGCTTGAGCATTTCATATTCTTTAAATGTCAGATTGATAACTCTGCCGTCAATACTGACTATATGTCCGTCAACATTCATATGTATATCCCCGTTTGAATATATATGCTCTTTCTTCTTTGGAGAACATCTCCTAAGCACTGCCTTTATCCTTGAAACCATCTCCATCATGCCAAATGGTTTTACCAGATAATCATCAGCACCGGTATCAAGACTCTGAACTTTGTCAAATTCCATGCCCTTTGCAGTCGCCATTATGACTGGAATATCCTCTGTCTTTGGCATTTCTCTCATCTTTTTAAGAAGTGTGATCCCATCTTCACCCGGAAGCATTATATCCATAAGTACAAGTTCAGGAAGCGTGTCCGTACTTACAAGCTCTTTCCAAAATGAATCACCGTCCTCAAACCCTCTCGCTTCAAAACCGGTACTTTTAAGCGTATATATCTCAATATCGCGTATGCTGTTATCATCTTCAACGCACCAAATCATTATAATCCCCTCTCCTTTTCAAAAAATCCGAGTCCTCACCCATTACTTACTGCTGTATGTAATGGAACGGGTTGGCTTCCCTGATAGTGTTAAAATTCAAAATCTTCATAATCATGTTTAAGAAAACGATACTCTTTGCTTCATCCATAAGATACTCTGACTCCCTTACATAGACAAATCCTCTTGAAACAATATCTGGTCCTGCAAGAAGCTGGTTTGTATATTTTTCAAGTGTAAGCACGATAATGATAAGACCATTTTCTGAAAGATGCTGTCTGTCTCGTAAAACGATATTTCCAACATCACCTACACCGAGTCCGTCAACCATGATTCCCTGTGCCTGTACTTTACCGATGAGTGTTGCTCTCTCCTGTGTGAGTTCAAGAACATCACCTGAAGATAAAACTATTGTATTTTCCTTTGGTATGCCCATCCCCTGTGCAAGCTCTGCATGAGCTTTAAGATGCTGATATTCACCGTGAACCGGAATAGCATACTTAGGTCTTGTAAGAGAATATATAAGTTTTATCTCCTCCTGCGAAGCATGACCTGATACATGAGTATCCTGTACGATTACTTTTGCACCTTTCTGTGCGAGTTCGTTTATAACCTTTGATACATTTTTTTCATTTCCCGGAATTGGTCGTGAACTGAATATAACAGTATCTCCCGGCTCTATGCTGACTTTACGGTGAAGATTTGCTGCCATTCTTGAAAGAGCCGCCATAGCCTCACCCTGACTTCCTGTTGTTATAAGTACAAGTTTTTCCGGCGGATAATTCTTCATCTGCTCCATTTCTATAATTATATTTTTAGGAACATCAAGATATCCGAGTTCTGCCGCTGTTGAGATAACATTTACCATACTTCGTCCCTCAACGACAACTTTTCTTCCGTATTTTTCGGCTGAATTTATTATCTGCTGTACTCTGTCAACATTTGAAGCAAATGTCGCTACTATAATCCTGTGCTTTTCATTGTCTGCAAAAATATTATCAAATGTCTTTCCAACTGTCCTCTCCGACATCGTGTAACCCGGCTTCATTACATTTGTACTGTCACACATAAGTGCGAGTACACCTTTTTTACCAAGTTCCGCAAATCTCTGAAGATCTATAGTTTCTCCGTTTACAGGAGTATAATCCACCTTAAAGTCTCCGGTGTGAACTACTATTCCTGCCGGTGAGAATATCGCAAGTGCTGCTGCATCTGATATACTGTGGTTCGTTCTGATAAATTCTATTCTGAAACATCCGAGATTTATCGACTGACCGTACTTTACAACTTTTCTCTTAACCGGTTTTGGAAGAACATGCTCCTTTAACTTGTTTTCGATAAGTCCCATAGTCAGCTTTGTCGCATATACAGGTACATTTATCTCTTTAAGCACATAGGGAAGTGCACCTATATGATCCTCGTGTCCGTGTGTTATCACAAAACCTTTAACTTTATCTATATTTTCTTTAAGATATGTTATATCCGGTATAACAAGGTCTATACCAAGCATTTCATCTTCCGGAAATGATAACCCGCAGTCTACTACAACTATGCTGTCATCATACTCAAATGCCGTGATATTCATTCCGATCTGTTCAAGTCCGCCAAGCGGTATTATCTTAAGACCTTTGCCAAGTGGTGCATCTTCTTTTTTCTTTGCTCCCCTTGTCTGTGTTCTTTTTACTGCTGCCGGTTTATCATTAGTTGTCTTTCTTCTTGGTCTTCCCGGTCTTTTGACAACTTTTTCTTCAACTTCAATATTCTCATTTTGAGAATTTTCTGTCTCCGGATTTTTATTATTACTATTCAATCTTTTTCCCTGCCTTTCTGTACTAACCTTCAAAGTCCACATCATCTAATAATTCCGCAAAAACCTTTGAAAGTGCATTTATTTTTTCTTCATCTTCGACCATCTCGTAAAAACTGTCATTTTCGTTCTCAGAAACTTCTCTAAATATATATGCATCCGCCTCATCTTCCTCACTGTCCGTTACAAGAAGATAATTTTCACCTGCTATCTTAGTTTCTTCTACCACAAAAAAAGGAACTTCCTCTCCCTCATCTGTTGTAAAATAAACAACTTTGTTTTCCTTGTTTTCTTCCATATTTAATTGTATCCTTTCATTAATTCCGTTCTAAACCGTCTAAATAACTCTGTAAGATCAATGATGCCGCCATCTTGTCAATATACTGCTTTCTGTTTTCTTTACGAACTCCTCCCTCAGCAAGTACATTGTCAGCCTGAACAGTCGTAAGCCTCTCATCCTGATAGATAACCTCAAGACCACTTCTTCTCTCCACCATCTCGCCAAACTCTCTCGTCTTTTCGCAGCGGTCACCCTCCTCATTATTGAGTTTTTTAGGCAGACCGATAACAACCTTATCAATATCATAATCTTTCATAAGGCTTTCGATTCTTGCAAGAGTCTGTCTGAGTTTAGCAGGTCGCTCGCGCCGTATCGTTTCGATAGGCTGTGCCGTAAGAAGCATCTCATCACTTATCGCAACACCAACCGTCTTTGCACCATAATCAAGACCCATTATTCTCATAAATTCACCCATTCAATCTTTCTATATATTCAATTTTATAAATTCGCACTCATTATCTGTTTTACGAAGTTTCGCAGAAACTTTTTAATATTTTGTATCTGTTATATGCACTTATACTTAACGAAGTTTCGCAAAAACTTTTTAATATCTTGTGCCTGTTATATGCACTTATACCTAACGAAGTTTCGCAGAAACTTTTTAATATCTTGTACCTGTTATATGCACTTATACTTAACGAAGTTTCGCA
>ERZ791645.2022-NODE-2022-length-11063-cov-4.225745_pt1 | contig 11063 bp, 9 predicted proteins | sample MGYA00509939_ERZ791645 | MGnify/ENA primary metagenome ERZ791645 (study PRJEB30046, sample SAMN00715249) | human gut metagenome | study: EMG produced TPA metagenomics assembly of the A metagenome-wide association study of gut microbiota in type 2... | reverse complement strand
ACATTCTCAGCTGACAGAAGAAGAACTGCTTGATCAGGGAATCAAACCGAACACAATCCGTCTTTCTATCGGTACAGAACATATCGATGATATCATCGCAGATCTTGAAGGTGGATTTGCAGCGGTTCAGGGCAAATAAATATTATACATACAGGAATTTTGGACGGAGGTTTTTCGAAACCTTCGTCTTTTTCGATGTGCACAGAAAATTTTAAGGAGAAAACACTATGACAAAGGCACAGATCAGAAAAAATGCTTTTCTGAAATCCATTCCGATCATGTGCAGCTACATTTTCGTAAGCATGGCATATGGGATTATGATGGAAAATGCCGGATTTGGCTGGTACTATTCACTGTTTGTCAGTCTTGCATTTCCGAAAGGAATTGCGGCAGTCAGGAGTGTTGAAAATGCTGTGCGATAAGCGGAAATCCGGTATTTTCGGATGGATCTCCCTTTGACCAGATGAACAGATTATGCTATGATATGTACCGATACACGCGTATTTTTTATTTGACAACAATCCAGATGGAACTTTCTGTTCAATAAAGAGGATTATGTGTCAGGATACATTCTTTTTACAAGGAGAAAATCAATGAGTATAGATATTACGATCGAGGAAATGGAAACGCTTCCTGCAGAGTCCTACGAGCTTTTTGATATCCGTGGCGAGATTGAGCGCGCCCATGGAATCCTGCCGAATTCAGTGGCAAGCTCAGCAGATGTACTGATGGAGAATCCGCCGGAAGATAAGGAAAAGAAGATCATTATCTGCTGCAGCAGAGGACAGATCAGCAGGGATATCGCAGAAGAACTGCAGGAGCAGGGATATGATACGGTAGAGGCAAATGTAAAATTAGGATTTGCTCCGGACTTAAGAGAGTATGGAATCGGTGCCCAGATTTTATATGATTTGGGCGTAAAAAAACTTCGTCTTTTGACGAATAACCCGACTAAAATTGCAGGACTTGCCGGCTATGGAATTGAAATTGTGGAGCGTGTTCCGATTGAAATTGCACCAAAGCCGGAGGATTATAAGTACCTTGTGACAAAGCAGGAAAAAATGCAGCATATGACGCACTATGATGTAACACGTGCGAAAAAAGATAAATAAAAGAAAGTGAGGAAATGAAAATGAAAACATTAGAAGGAAACGTAATTGGAAAAGGACTCAAAGTTGGTATTGTGGCAGCAAGATTTAACGAGTTTATTGTAAACAAACTGATTGGCGGTGCAGAGGATGCCTTAGTACGTCATGGCGTGGATACAAAGGATGTGGAACTTGCTTATGTGCCTGGCGCATTTGAAATTCCGATTGTTGCACAGAAGATGGCAGCAAGTGGAAAATATGATGCAGTAATCTGCCTTGGTGCCGTAATCAAAGGTTCAACTTCTCATTATGATTATGTCTGCGCAGAGGTAAGCAAAGGAGTTGCAACCGTTGGTTTAAATACCGGAGTACCGACTCTGTTTGGTGTATTGACAACCGATAATATTGAGCAGGCAATTGAGCGTGCCGGTACAAAAGCAGGAAATAAAGGATATGATGTTGCATGTTCTGCCATTGAGATGGTAAACTTAATGAAAGAGTTATAAAAAGAAATAACAAGAGGGGGCAGCAGGGGTGATGGATTTTCATCAGATTAAGTCGAACATGGAGAAGGTAATCGTTGGAAAGTCTGAGACGATTGATTTGGTTCTTACGGCACTTTTAGCAGGTGGTCATATTCTGCTTGAGGATGTGCCGGGAACCGGAAAGACGATGCTTGCAAAAGCGTTAGCAGCATCACTTTCACTGGATTTTCAGAGAATCCAGTTTACACCGGATTTACTTCCGGGGGATGTGACGGGAATCCACTTTTTTAATCAGAAAAATTCAGAATTTGAATTCCGTCCGGGTGGCATTTTCACGAATATTCTGCTGGCAGATGAGATTAACCGCGCGACGCCGCGTACGCAATCAAGTCTGTTAGAGAGTATGGAGGAACATCAGGCAACGATTGACGGTGTCACCATGGAATTACCGGACCCGTTTTTTGTAATTGCGACGCAGAACCCGGTAGAATCTTCCGGTACATTTCCACTTCCGGAAGCACAGCTTGACCGTTTTATCATGCAGATTCCGATGGGATATCCAAACCGCGAAGGAGAGCGTGAAATTCTGCATCGTTTTGCAGCAGATAATCCGCTTTTGACACTTGAGTCTGTCTGCACAAAAGAAGAATTGGCGGCGATGCAAAAGCAGTGCGAAGAGGTTTATGCGGCTCCCGTGATTGAGGATTATATTTTAGACCTTGTGGAAGCTACCCGCAAGCATAATAACATTGCACTCGGCGTAAGTCCGCGTGGAGCACTTGTATTTTTGCGTGCAGCAAAATGTTATTCGGCATTAAAGGGTGAGCATTTTGTGACACCGGAGACGGTGAAGTATCTGGCACCATTTGTGCTTTCACACCGGCTGATTTTGGAAGACGTGTACAGCACAAATAAAAAAGCGGCCGATTACATTGAGGAAATTACGCATTTTGTAACAGCACCGACGGAGGATTTTGCTAAGTGATAATCATGTTATTTCTTGCCCTTGTGCTGTTTATCGTTTATTTCATTCATACGTTTCATTACAGCAGACATTGGATGGAAAACTTTGAAGTGACACTTGCCTTTTCGGAGGAACAGGCAGGAGAGGGCGATACGTTGTTTTTATATGAAACAGCAGTGAATAAGAAAAAAATGGGTCTGCCGATTATGTGTGTGAAGTTTTTAGCCTCCCGCTTTTTGCAGTTTGAGGGGGCGGAGAGCGGAACGGTTTCAGACCATTTTTACCGGAATGATGTCATGAGTGTGGATGGCTTTGAGAAAGTGCGCCGAAAATTAAAATTTACCTGCAAAAAACGTGGATTTTATCAGATTCAAGAGGCAGAACTAGTCAGTTATGATTTGTTCTGCCGTCATACGTTTGTCCACAAAATTCCGGTGGAAGTTTCGCTTTTGGTATACCCGTCCTGTATGAATATTCGAAAATTGATGCCGGTGTTCCGGCACATGACAGGTTCGTGTAAAACGAATGTGCCACTGTTTGAAGACCCGTTCTTAAGTGGTGGTGTCCGAGAGTATACGCCGGAAGATTCGATGCGTAAAATTCACTGGAAGGCGTCGGCGAGAATGGGGAATTGGCAGGTAAAAACAGCGGAATATACGGCTTCTACTCCTGTCGTAATCCTGCTCAATCTGGAATCGCCCGGTGTTTTTGTCTCTGTTGATTTGATGGAAGAGAGTATTCGTCTTGCGTATTCCTTTGTTTATTATTTAAGCAAAGAAGGTGTAGAAACAAAGTTAGTTATTTCCGGTGATGAGAAATATTCCATGGAAGGAACCGGAAGAACCCAGATTGCGGTGGCACGCCGTGCTCTGGCATTGATTTCTTATGAGCACCCTCTTAGCAAAGGGGAAGATTTTGTGATAAGAGAGTGCGAAAAAATCCGCAGGGAGCAGCATGTGATTCTCATTTCTGCGGCAGGAAAAAAGCCAATGCAAAAGGCAGTTTCCGATATGCTGCACCGGAACGAATCTTTGACGTGGATTGCTCCAACTTTTTCGGAGTATGGAGAGGATAATGAATTTCGGGAGATACCTCCGTCAATTGCAAAATGTCTTGTGAAATGGAGGGGTATGTAGTGAAGATCCGCAGGCGGTGCCGTTTTTTGGCATTTCTTTATTATGAGTTGTTAATTCTTGGAGTGTTTACCTCTTTGGTTCATTGGTTTGATGCCGGCGATGTGTATTCTTATGGGCGTTTTGTCTTTTTTGTTTTTGTGCCAATATTATTTTACCGGCATTTTTATCAGAAAGAAAAGCGGGAGGAAAGAAAAGTTGCGTCCTGTCATGTGGGGGCACTTGTGTTAGCCGGACTCTTTATGATGCCGGGAACTATTTTAGAGGCAGCCGATGATAGTTTCTGGTTGTGCAGTATTTTCTATCTGGCAGCGATTGTTGTTGGATTTGCCGGTGAATACTGGCGTGGGCAGTATCTTGTAGTAGGCTGCAATCCAAGTGTTTCTAAGGAAACGAAACGCCGCATAAATGTGAATCGCAGGAAGGACTGGATTCCTTTCTATGCTGCGGGATTTCTTACGGTTTTGCTTTTATTTGTGGCGGCAGGATATAAACCGGAGTGGAATTTTGAAAAGGATTCAAAGCAAAAGACTACCGTGGCGGAAACAAAAGAGAAGGAAGAGCCGGCAGCGGGACCGGAAAGCCAGTTCAGAGAGACTGTGGTACGGCAGCAGCAGGAAGAGCAAAAGGGCAATTTCTGGCTTACGCTACTGCGGTATACTGTATTGATTGTACTGATTGTGGCGGTAGTTATTTTGGCTGCTTATGGCATTTTTAAATTGATTTGTTATCTGGTATTTCACCGCAAAAAGCCTTCCTATGAATTTGTGGAGCAGGTGACCATTACAAAAGAGGATGAGGAACATATACGGCTTGTACCGGTGGCAAAACGGGAAAAGAAGTTCCCGGCAGGTAACGATGGGTTTGTCCGAAAGGCGTTTTACAAACAGATTCAAGCCGGTGCACAAAAGAATTCGGTTCCATGCTCACAGACGCCGCAGGAACTAAAGGAGACTTATTTATCCGGGAAAAAGGCGGATGAATATTTGACTCAATTATATGAAAAGGCAAGATATGCGAAAGAGTCGGTTAAGACAGAAGAAATTCGCAAATTACATGAATTGGAGGAACAGAAATGGAAGAAAAATGGAAAAAAGTAAATCCGGTGCTCCCGTTGGATTATCCGGACCCGGATGTAATTCGGGTAGACGACACGTATTATATGGTAAGTACCACGATGCATTTTATGCCGGGATGTGTGATTCTGCGCTCCTATAATCTGGCGGACTGGGAAATTTATTCTTATGTGTATGAGACACTTGAACTTACGGATCAAGAGTGCTTAAAGAATGGAAAAAATGCTTATGGACAAGGAATGTGGGCTGCCACACTCCGCTATGAAAAAGGTATGTTTTATCTGATCTTTGTTGCCAATGACACGGGAAAAACGTATTTGTTCCGCGCGCCGGACTTAAAAGGTCCATGGCAGAAAAATAAAATTGAGGGCTTTTACCATGACTGCTCGCTTTTGTTTGATGAGGGACGTGCTTTCCTTGCCTACGGAAACCGCCAGATTTATGTGATGGAATTGAATGAAGAAATGACGGCGCCGAAGGAGGGCGGTTTACATAAACTTTTGGTTGAGGACCTGGACGAAGTGTATCTTGGTTATGAGGGAACCCATTGGTACAAAATCAATGGGAAATATTATTTGTTTTTTATCCATTACCGTAAGGGGGATAATACGAGACGTTCACAGGCTTGTTATGTAAGTGATTCGCTCGCAGGTCCTTATACCGGTGGAGAAGTGCTTGATACCGACGGCGGTTACTGCAATCAGGGAGTTGCCCAGGGAGGAATTGTGAGCACAACAAGTGGAAAATGGTATGCTATGCTGTTTCGTGACAGCGGTGCCGTGGGAAGACTGCCGGTTCTTGTTCCGGTTCATTTTGAAAATGATTTTCCGGTATTTGGCGTAGATGGAAAAGTAGAAGATAAACTGCTTTTAGAGGATACAAAACCGGCTCACAAATATGCACCATTATATGGAGATGAAGATTTTTCTTCTCTTCATAATTACTGGCAGTGGAATCATGTGCCGGATGACAGCAGGTGGAAACTTTTGAATCACCAGTTGATTTTGCAGACCGGAAAAATATGCAATAATGTAACACAGGCACCAAATACGCTGACTCAGAGGATGCCGTATCCGGGAGGTGTTGTAACAGTAACTGTAGATGGTTCGGCGTTATCCGATGGAGATATAGCGGGACTTTGTATGCTGCAAAGTGACTATGCATTAGCTGGAATTACGAAGGAAAATGGAAAATATTTTCTTGTGAAACTGGCAAAAGACGGTGTGGCAGATGGACAGATGAACTCGAAAGAAGATGACAGTCTGCCGGCAGTACAGGAGAAAATTCCGCTTTCTTCTGCCAAAGTTACACTTCGTGTGAAAATTGATTTTACAAGAATGAAAGATACGGCAGTGTTTGAGTGGAAGCAGGATGGTAATTGGCAGATTCTTGCAGAGCCATTTTCTCTGTATTTTAAGCTGGATCATTTTTGTGGTGTGCGTCCGGGACTGTTCTGTTATGCGACGAAAGAGCATGGAGGCCAGGCAGCATTTTCGGATTTCACAATGAGAAAGGAAGAGACTGATGAATAAAAAAGAGGGCATTAAGTTATGTGAATCCGAGCTTAAGGTGATGGAACTTCTGTGGGAGGAGGGTGAACTCCGCGCGGGTGAAATTGTTCCGATTTTATCGGCACGCGTTGGCTGGAACCGCAATACGACTTATACAATTATTAAAAAGTGTGTGGAAAAGGGGGCCATAAGGCGGATTGAACCAAAGTTTGTCTGCCAGCCCCTTGTGACAAAGGAGCAGACACAGGTTTATGAAATAAATGCATTGGCAGAGCGGCTGTTTGATGGGAGTTTGGAAAAACTGCGGAAGGTTGTGGAGGAGATGGTGTAAGGCGGCACTTGTAAAGTGGATTATTGAAACATTACTTGATGTGTGTTAATATATGACATATACTGAATGGGAAATTTTGTAAACGTAATTAACCAATTCGTTTTGATGAAAGAATGTAAATTAAACGAAGCAAAAAAGGAGGAATCTTTGTGAAAAGAAGAAAAACAAAACGCCTGCTGGCAGGATTACTTGCACTGGTAATGGTGCTATCCCTGTGCGAGATTACGCTGGGACAATCCAAACCGGTGAAAGCAGCGGTTGGTTTGCAAAATCCAACCACCGATGGAAATGGTGTAACAACATGGGATTGCATCTATTTTGGAAACTACTATCAAAGTAACAGTTCAACAAAAGAACCAATTAAATGGCGAGTTCTTTCCGTGGATGGAAATGATGCCTTTTTGCTGGCAGACCAAAACTTGGATGCTAAACCGTATAATGAGGAAGATACGGATGTAACATGGGCAACGTGTACTCTTCGTACCTGGTTGAATGGAACATTTTTAAATACGGCATTTACATCGGCAGAACAGACTGCAATCAAGAATACAACCGTTGTGAACGAGGATAATTCATACTATGGAACAGAAGGTGGAGTAAATACCACAGATAAAGTGTATCTTTTGTCCATTGCAGAAGCAAGTAATACTGCTTATGGATTTAATGGCGAGTTTAATACCGAAAGTGAAACAAGAGAAGCAAAAAATACGGCATATGCAAAAGAGTGCGGAGCGTCGACGTGCACGAGTACGGAGTACGAGGGGAACGGCTATTGGTGGCTGCGGTCGCCGGGCCTCTATAGTGATTCTGCTTCCTCTGTGCTTCTCGATGGCTACGGCGGTGGCTGGGGGTTTGTCGACGATGATGATGATGCGGTTCGGCCCGCTTTGCATTTAAATCTTTCCTCTTCTACTCTTTGGAGTTATGCAGGAAAAGTTACCTCGGAAGGGGGAGGTGGCTCGTCACAGGCGACACCAACACCTACGCCGACATCAACACCTACTCCAACGTCTGTTATCAGCACTGAAGACAAAAAATACATTACCAATATTGAAAAGTCATTGCCTAATTTTTCAAACCTTGGATCAGCCGAATTAAAAGGACCGGAAATCAGTATTGGCAACAATACATTCAATATTTTCAAACAAAAGATGTCGATGGATTTATCCTTTTTTGATGCTGCAAACATGACGGTAAATATTGATGCCAAGAATAAGACGGCGGAAGTATTATTAGGAATTAAGTCAAATAATAGTGCCACTGTGAAAAAAGACCCGAATGACACTTATTGGCGTGAATCGTATCAGGAAGTAAAATCACTGGTTAAATCCTGTGGTGGAAAAGTTAATACGACGAAATTATGGAATCAGTTTTCCAAACTTCGAGGAAAGTTAAAGAAAGTAAACGGAAGTGCGGCATTTCATGTGAACGGTAACGCGGCAGGTTATGTAAAACTAAAATTAGATGATAATGGCAGTGTAATCGGTTTTGAAGAAGGTGGTATGACAGCGGCACTGGAGGCCGGTGGAAGTGTAAAAGTGCCGCTTTGGTGGATTGTGTATTCGGAATTTGGTGTTTCAGGAAGCGTCGATGGAAAAATCTGCCTTACGATGAATCCGCAAAAAGTCATTACACCAAGTGGAGAGTTAAATCTTGCAATCAAGCCGCATATTGCCTTGGGCGTGGACGCTGTGGTCGTTGATATAAAAGGTGGTATTGAAGGAGAAATCGGTGGAAAAGCCTCTTTTCCATGGAAGAGTTTTTCAAATTCCGTGTCGGCTTATCTGACCGGAAAACTTTATATTCAGGCAGATACGATAGTGCCGGGATTGTCAGGGTATAAAGACTGGAAATTTTCCCGATTGGAGTTGTATCCAAACTTAGGTAAGGCGACAAAAAGTATCGGCAAAATGACGTATAAGAGAAGTGCGCCTGTGACAAAAAAAGAGATTCAATCGGTTAAAAAGAGTCAGAATTTGCTGGATTCGGCACAGGAATCGCTTGTTTATGAAAATGCAAAGCCGACGATAACGACGTTTGCGGATGGAACGGCACTTATGACATATTTGGATGATACAGAGGAAAATGCCGGCGGTCAGACAACACTGATGTACCGTTTGTATCAGAATGGTGCATGGAGTGATGGCAAACCGGTTGACAAGACGGGACGGCTTGATACGGCAGCACAGATGTTTTCTCACAGTGGATTTACTTACGTGATGTACGAAAACAGTGATGTGGCAATTACGGAAGATATGTCCGAGGAGGAAATCCTGCAGCACTTGACATTAAAAGTTGCAAGATATGATGAAGAAAGCCAAACTTTCGATAAGGTTGTTACATTGCGTGAAGCGGGAAAAAATTGGAGTTATAAATACCAGTTTGCGTCAGATGGAACAGATTTGTATGCCGTTTGGGGCGAAAATTCTTCTGGTGATGCATTGTTGGAAGAAGGTAAGACAAAGATTTATCGAAGCAAATTGACTGAGGATAGTTGGGGTGCTCCGGAAGAATTATACCGTACCGATGATACAATCAGTGACTTTGCGTATGGTTATGTTGGAGACGAATTTTCACTGGCTATGGTTCAGGGGGAGACTCTTTTTGTAAATGGTGAAACAATTGCAACTGCGGATACCGGAATGCAGGCAGTAAAATGCATCGATGGAAAGATTTACTTTATTCAGGATGGAACGCTTATGCGCTATGCCGGTGGGGAGATACAAGATTTGCAAATCGCATGTGGTTCATCCTACGACGTGTATGATGATGCCGTTTACTGGATTGGGCAGGATAACTTTAATAGTGAAATTTATAAACAAAAGATAGGAGAGGAATCCGTTGCTGCTACGCTTACCGAAGATGGGGGCTATGTCAGTGGTTTTGCACTCTTAAAAAATAGTGAAGAACCGGGAGTTGTTTATACGGAGCAGGAAGTGGATACTTCAAAAGAAAATCCATATGGTGCGACGGTATTAAAATATAAAAATGAGACCAAACGGAGTCAGGCGGAGGTTACCAATATTGCTTATGATGTTCTGAGTTTTGGTACGGACAAAGAAAATCCGATTTTGATTACTGTATCAAATACCGGTACAACCGATTTGAACCATGTGAAAATTACAGTAAAAGATGCTTCTGGTAATGTGTTGTATGATGGGCCGTTTGTAGATAAACTAGTTGCTGGTATGCAGAGTGAGCAGGAGATACTGATTTCTGTTCCGGCAGACTTTACTACTTCGGATATTACGGCTTCCGTTACATCGGATGAAACATTTGAACAGCAATTGACAGCGAAGCAAACGATTGAAACGACAACAAGTGATCTTGTTGTTACAGCGAAAAATAAAGATTTAATAACAGTAACCAATAATGGAGGCAACGAGGCAGAAAAGGTATCTTTGGTTGTTAAAGATGGTGGGGAAAACGGTAACGTAATACATACAGAAACATTGAAAACATTATCATCGGGACAATCGAAAGATATTTCACTTGTGGAGATATGGAACAAAGCTACAAGAAATGATATATCCGGAACGAAGATATTGTATTTGGAGGTAGAACAGGAAGAAACGGAATATGAGCTTTGGAATAATAGCATTGTGCTGGAAAAGGAAGTGGCACCTGATACCACACCAACACCAACCATATCACCAACGCCAACACCGACGGTAACGCCAACTGCTGTGCCAACGAAACAACCGACGGCGACGCCAACAGTCAAGCCGACTGCTGTTCCAACTGCAATTCCAACTTTAAAGCCGACCATAGCACCAACGGTAACACCAGCTAATCTGCCAACAAAACAACCGACGATAACGCCGTCAATTACACTGGGTAACAAAAGTGTGACTGATAAGGTATCAAATAAGAAAACATTGCCAAAAGTAAATTTGCGAATGTTAAAAAATAAAAAAGGCAAGAAATTAGTTGTTAGGTGGAATACGGTCAAAGGTGCCAAAGGCTACCAGCTTCAGTATGCCCTAAACAAAAAGTTCAAAAAGAAAAAGAGCGTACAGACAAAGAAAACCAAGTACATCATTAAGAAACTGAAAAAGAAGAAAACGTATTACATTCGGGTTCGTGCCTATAAGATGAATGGCAAGAAAAAGGTGTATGGTAAGTGGAGCACGGTGAAAAAAGTCAAGATAAGGAAGTAATATAAGACGGGTTTTGAAAAAACTTTGAGCGTAGAACGTCCCTCTTATTGGTGGTGTCGTTTTACGCTCTTTTTATATGCCGGAATTTGGCATGTTTGGTACGATTTAAGATTCTTTTTGAGGGGCGTAAGTCGCCCGACGATTGTAAGTAAATATATTGACTTTGTAATGCAACTGTGCTAGTATATATACAAACAAGGGTGGGGCGAAGATGTTCTCCTTGTAGTGATAAAAAAATTGACTAATTAAGGAGGATATTATTTGGGAGCAAAAGATTTAGCAGAGAAAAATTTACTACAATACAAAGATGTATTT
>ERZ791645.2018-NODE-2018-length-11086-cov-5.188378_pt1 | contig 11086 bp, 10 predicted proteins | sample MGYA00509939_ERZ791645 | MGnify/ENA primary metagenome ERZ791645 (study PRJEB30046, sample SAMN00715249) | human gut metagenome | study: EMG produced TPA metagenomics assembly of the A metagenome-wide association study of gut microbiota in type 2... | reverse complement strand
CGTCACCGGCGTTGATCACCGGAATGCGGGAGTAGCGGGAGGCACGCAGCGGTGCGCCCTCTTTGGGGTGGCGCATGGCAACGATATCGGCATAGCAGGAAACCACCCGGATGGTGTCGGCCACGCTCTCGCCCTTGGTGGCGCTGGACACGTTCTCGCTGGGGAAGCCCAGCACATGACCGCCCAAGTTCAGCATGGCTGCCTCAAAGGACAGGCGGGTGCGGGTGGAGGGCTCGTAGAACAAGGTAGCCAGTTTTTTGTGGTTGGCCACCTCCTGATAGGCAGCAGGGTCGGCGCAGATACGGTCGGCAAGATCAAGCAGCTGTGTGATCTCCTGCTGGGTGAGATCCAAAGGATCGATCAGATGACGCATGGACAGTATACCTCCGTTTAAAGCAGTTTGCGTAAAATGGAAAAATCAAAAAAGTTCGTGTAGTAGCTCAGCGAGCGCATCACCGGCCTGCACAAACGATTGAAACACACTTCGTCCAGCAGCAGCATGGCCTCGCCCGGGGCAAGACGCATGGCTGCGCGGATGGCCTCGTCGCCGCAGCTGGCCTTCAGGTGCGCCACATTGGAGGAGATCTGCTGGTGGCACTCCTGCTCCAGAATCTCAAAGATGTCGCCGGTCAGGTCGATGCGAGTGTAGTCCCGGTTACCGAACAGGCTGCGGGGCAGGTAGTCGATGGAATAGATCACCGGGGTGGTATCGGCAAGGATACGCTTTTTGATGCAGATCACCTCATCGCCGACTTCCAGCGCCAGCGCATGGGCCATCTCCTCGCCTGCACGAAGAAGCATCACCTGAATGCCGTCTGCATGGGGGTAGCTGCCAAAGCTGCGGATCAGCGGGTAGTACTCCAGCTTCTGGTCCAAACGGCTGCGCAGCCCCAGCACAGCACGGTTCACCACCGTGCCAATGCCGCGCACACGTTCCACATAACCGGCGCGCTCCATCTCGCTCAGCGCGTCACGGATCACGGTGCGGCTTACCCCCAACTCGGTGGCAAGGTCTACCTCGGCGGGCAGGCGGTCGGCTTGGGCATAGCGCCCGTTGGTCAGCTCCTCCAGCAGGCTTGCAACAACGCGGTCACTGATCACAGCGCCGCCCAAGCGGCTGGACGATGCCAGTGCGGGATCTTTCATGGATGGTTCCTCCGTTTCCGGGCGGCAATGCCGCCCCGAACTTCATACAAACGGGCCGGGTGGATTCCTCCACAGCCCCTTCTCTCTTATTATAGCATAATTTGACATTTAGAAAAGCGTCATTTATACTGGAATCTGCTGAAAAGTACGATTTTATTTTGGAGGGCATAGTACAGATGGACTATTTTCTGCAAAAAGTAGGCGGCCGGCCCGCCCGGCAGGCTGTCACCCTGCGGCGCTGCACCCCTGTCGAAGCTCCGGCAGTGTTCGCGCTGCAAAACGAAGTGCGCGCCGCCATGCCGCACCCGGAGCAGTTCGTGCCGGATACGCTGGAAAACATTACCGGCTATCTGCGCACTGGGGTGTGCATTGGCGCGTGGCAGCAGGGGCGGCTGGGGGCGTACCTCATCCTGCGTCTGTGCGGGCAGAGCAGTGAAAACTACGCTGCCTTTCTGGGCGTGCCGCAAAGTCAGTGGCAACACTGGGCCAACGCAGACAGCGCAGTAGTGCACCCGGACTGGCGAGGCAACGGTTTGCAGCGCGCCATGCTGGAAGCGGCTCTGCCGCTGCTGCCGCCACAGATCACCCATCTGGGGGCTACCGTTAGCCCGGACAACAGTTACAGCCTGCGCAACGCACAGGCTTCCGGCTTTGTCATCCGCTGCCGCCGGGAGATGTACGGCGGCTACGACCGCTATCTGCTGGAAAAGCAGCTGTAACTCTATGCAGTTTTGGTGTACAACTATTTTGAAATGTGTTATACTATACGGTATGAATAACAGCGAAGGAAACAGGTGAAACCATGGCAGCATCTCTCGGGCAGGAATTCTGCACCCTGCGTGATACTTACATTGAAAAGCAATTCGGCCGCCTGAACGATATGCAGCGGCAGGCTGTGTTTACCACGGATGGCCCGCTGCTCATCCTTGCCGGTGCCGGCAGCGGCAAGACCACCGTGCTGGTCAACCGCATCGCCAACCTTATCCGGTTCGGCTCGGCGCACGGCTCCAAGGAAACGCCCCGCCCGGTGACCGAGGAGGACGTCAAAGCCCTGCGCACCGCCATTATGACCGGTACAGACGCCCCCAGCTGGCTGGACGGGATGCTGCGCCGCAACGCGGTGCGCAGCTGGAACGTGATGGCCATTACCTTTACCAACAAGGCAGCAGGGGAGCTGAAAGAGCGTCTGCGCCGGATGCTGGGCGGCGAGGAAGGGGACGAGGTGTTTGCCTCCACCTTCCACTCGGCCTGTGTGCGCATTCTGCGCCGCTGGGCCGAAGAGATCGGCTACCCCCGCAGCTTTACCATCTATGATACAGACGATGCCCAGCGTGTAATGAAAACCGTATATAAAGAGCTGAGCATCGATGATAAATTCCTGCCCATCAAGGCCGCCATCAACCAGATGAGCCGCTGGAAGGATCAGCTGGTCAGCCCGGAACAGGCCCTTGCCAACCCCGCCAAGGACACCAAGGGGGCGCTGGCGGCCCGCATCTACGCCGCCTACGAAAAGCGGCTGAAGGAGGCCGGTGCCTTCGACTTCGACGACCTCATCTACCAGACCGTGCAGCTGCTGGCAGAGCACCCGGACGTGCGGGACTTCTACCAGACCAAATACAAATACCTGCTGGTGGACGAGTATCAGGACACCAGTGTGGCGCAGTTCCGTCTGGTGAGCCTGCTCACCGGCCCGGAAAAGAACATCTGCGTGGTGGGCGATGATGACCAGAGCATCTACCGCTTCCGCGGCGCTACCATTGAGAACATTCTCAACTTTGAAAAACTCTATCCCGGCACCAAGACCATCCGACTGGAGCAGAACTACCGCTCCACCTCCAATATCCTCAACGCAGCCAACTGCGTCATCCAGCACAACACCGAGCGCAAGGGCAAGACCCTGTGGACGGACAACGGTGAGGGCGATAAGGTGCAGGTGTATACCGCCGAGAATGAGCAGGACGAAGCCAGCCATATCGCGGATGTCATCGGTCAGCACCTGAAGGAGGGCGGGCATCTGGCAGACCACGCCATTCTCTACCGTATGAACGCCCAGTCGGCTCCCATCGAAAGCTACTTCACCCGCGCAGGCATCCCGCATAAGATCGTGGGCGGGCAGCGCTTCAACGACCGCAAGGAGGTCAAGGACATTCACTCCTATATGTCTATTGTAGCCAACCCCCGGGACGATGTGCGGCTGCGCCGCATCATCAACGAGCCTGCCCGCAAGATCGGTGCTACCACCGTGGATGTCATTGCAGACCTTGCCGGGCAGCAGGGGGTCAGTATGCTGGATATCATCAGCCATGCCGACCAGTACGCCAAGCTCTCCCGCGCGGTCATGCCGCTTCTCAAGTTTTGGCAGATCTACCAGCGCCTGCAGGATTCTCTTGCCACCCGCACGCTGGACGAGTTTGCCTCGGATGTCATTGAACTGACCGGCTACAAAGCTATGCTGGAGGCAGACGCCGCCAAGGGACATGAGGATGCCGCCGACCGTCTGCAGAACTTGGGTCAGCTGGTGAACAACGTCAAAAACTACTGTGACCAGCACGGCGAGGAAGCCACGCTGGAGGGCTATCTGGAGGATATCGCCCTCATCAGCGATATCGACAGCTATAACGAGAGTAACGATCAGGTGGTGCTGATGACCATCCACTCTGCCAAGGGCTTGGAGTTCCCCTATGTGTTCCTCATCGGCATGGAGGAGGGCGTTTTTCCCAGCGAGATGAGCAAATACTCCGAAGCAGATCTGGAAGAGGAACGCCGTCTTGCATACGTTGGCATCACCCGTGCCAAAAAGGAACTGTACATTTCCAACAGCGTCACCCGGATGTTGTACGGCCGCACCCAGCGCAACGAGCCCAGCCGCTTTCTGCGGGAGATCGAACCGGAGTATATCGAGGAGACCCGCAGCCCTGTACTGGAACAGCGTTCCCGCATGGGCGGCTGGGGCTCTGAGTACAGTGATACTGTGCCCGGTGGAGCATCCGGTTACTCCGGCCCCTCCGGTTACAGCCGCAGCAGCTACGGCGGCGGTTATGGCTCGGGTTACAGTTCGGGCAACCGCAGCGGCTACCTGAACCGGGAATATAACGCCGGCGAAAGCCGTGGTTTCGGCTCTTCTTACGGAGGAAGAAACCCTGCTTCCTCCGGTTTTGGCAGTCACTATGGCAACAGCTCCACCCAGCCGACCACAAGAAGCAGCGGATTTGGCTCCGCATATTCCGGCGGAAATGCGACAAAAAATACTGTAAAGCAAACAGCCTTTACGGTAAATTCTGCCGTGAAACCGGCGGCTTCCGGTTCAAAGCACTATGAGCCGGGCGACATCGTGGAGCACAAAGTGTTCGGCCGCGGCACGGTGCTGAAAGTAAAGCCCGCTGCCGGGGATCAGATCGTAGAGATCAACTTTGAAAAAGTTGGCATCAAGAAAACGATGGCCAATTTTGCGCCCCTGACCAAGATTACGGAGGAAGAATGACCCTATGATGACTGTTCGTTTGATCGCCCACACCCCGGAACCGGAAAAGGTGGTGGCTGCTGCTGCAAAGCTTTGCTACTCCGACGCCCACATCACCGACCTTCTGGACGGTCTGGACGAGGAAAAAACTGCAAAATTCCTGACCATGCTCAGCGACCTTGGCCATGCCAGTCCCATCGAGCACGCCAGCTTTACCTTTGGCATCGAGGGGGTCAGCCGCACTCTGCTTGCCCAGATCACCCGGCACCGCATCGCGTCCTTCAGCGTGCAGAGCCAGCGCTATGTGCGTCTGGATGATTTCCGCTATGTGACGCCCCCGGAGATCGAGGCTATCCCGGAAGCAAAGGCGGCTTTCCTTGCCAGCATGGAGGAGGATGCCCAGCGTTATCTCGACCTTGCCCACAAGCTGGAGGAGGGGCACACCGCCCGCCTGATGGCCGAGGGAATGCCGGAAAAGCAGGCACGCGCCAAGGCTTCTAAACAGGCCAACGAGGACGCCCGCTTTGTGTTGCCCAACGCCTGCGAGACCAAAATGGTGGTCACCATGAATGCCCGCAGCCTGATGAACTTCTTCCAGCTGCGCTGCTGCAACCGCGCCCAGTGGGAGATCCGGGAACTGGCTGAAAAGATGTTCACGCTGGTGTACCCGGTGGCACCCCATATCTTTGCCAAGGCCGGCCCCGCCTGCCTGTGCGGCCCCTGCCCGGAGGGCAAGATGTGCTGCGGCAAGACTGCCGAGGTGCGCGCAAAATATGCCGCCATTAAAGAAGGTGCCGCCGTATGAGCAAGGGCAAACTGATTGTGCTGGAAGGGCTGGACGGAAGCGGCAAGGCCACACAGGCAAAGCTGCTGGCAGAGCATCTCGCCGCGCAGGGCGTGCCGGTACAAAAGATCACCTTCCCGGACTATGCCAGCGATTCCAGCGCACTGGTCAAGATGTATCTGGCGGGGCAGTTCGGCCAGCACCCGGACGATGTAAACGCCTATGCGGCTTCCAGCTTTTACGCGGTGGACCGCTATGCCAGCTATAAAACCAGCTGGGGCAGCTTTTATGAGCAGGGCGGTGTGATCATCGCCGACCGCTACACCACCTCCAACGCGGTGCACCAGTGCTCAAAGCTTCCGCAGGAGCAGTGGGAGGAATATCTGCACTGGCTGTTTGATTACGAGTTCCGCCTGCTGGGACTTCCCGCACCGGACAGGGTCATCTATTTGCAGGTAGACCCGGCGGTCAGCCAGCGGCTGATGACCCAGCGCTACCACGGCGACGAGAGCAAAAAGGACGTGCACGAAAAGGATACGGCTTATCTGGCGCGCAGCCGCGCTGCTGCCGAGTTCTGCGCCCGGCATCTTGGCTGGGATACCGTGCACTGCACCAGCGGGGACGCCATGCGCAGCATTGAAGATATCCAGCAAGAGGTACAGCAGCTTGCTCGGAAAACACTGGGCTGAACGATAAAATATGATAAGAGGGGGCATCCTGAACGATGTATCGTCTGATGCAGCCGTCCGATGAGGCGGCAGTGCTGGCTTTGTGGCAGAGCCAGCATCATGATACCGAAGATTTTGCAAAAATGGTACTGGAACGCTTTGCCGGTATGCAGAACATTTATGTGGCTGATGAAAACGACGCCATCGTGGCGGCTGCGCTGGCTGTGCCGGTCACCCTGCAGGGGCGCACGGGCAATTACCTGTGCCTGTGCGGCGAGGGCAGTCTGCTGCTGGCGGGTCTGCTGGATACCCTGTGCGCCCACCAAAAGCTGCGGGGCGCAGGCTTCACCGTGACAGTCCCAGCAGACGCGGCACAGGCCGCTTTGCTGCAGGATAAGGGCTTTGCAAATGCTTTTGCCCTGCGCTGCCTGCCCCGTGAGGTGAGCCGCAACCTGTGGAGTCAGGCTGAATTTGACACGGTGACAGCCAAAAAGCTGTGTGAGCTGCGGGAACGGTTCTGGAAGGATACCGTGCAGCTGAGCCCGGAACGCATGGCGGTGGTGCTGCAGGAGCTGTACGCCCGGGGCGCTACCATCGTGTCCAACGAACATGGCTACGGCATCTACTTCCGCAAGGAGGATACCCTGTATTTTGTGGAGATGATGGCCGACAGCGACCGTGCCGCCGAGATCCTGATGGAAGCCGCCCGCGAGAAGGAAGTCATCGTGGAAAAGGCAGTCATCACGGTAGGTGCTGCCCAGCCGCTGTTTCTGGGCGAGGGCACCCGGCAGGAATACGGCATGATCCGCTTTGACGCAGAGCCTTTTGACGTAAGCGAAAGCTATCTGCGTCTGATGCTGGAAAACTGAAAAAAGGAAGGTGCGTATGGCACACAACGATACACACGCAGCCCGCAAAAAGGGCGGTGCAGGCAGAATTCTGCTGGTAGTGCTTCTGCTGCTTCTTCTGGCAGCGGGCGCAGCAGTGCTGTTTGCCTACAATGAGATTCACGGCAATGGTGCACCCGGCAGCACAGAGGTGACTGTAAGCATCCCGCAGGGCAGCGGCGTAGCTACGATTGCCAACAAGCTGAAGGAGGCGGGCGTCATCCGCTCTGCCTACCTGTTTCGCTGGTATGTGGGACAAAAGGGCGCTGCCGCAAAGCTGCAGTACGGTGATTTTGTCTTGCAGACCAGTGCGATTTCCTACGACGCGATCATTGCCACCCTTTCCCAGTACGCCAAGGCAGAAACGGTGCGGGTGACCATCCCGGAGGGCACCACGGCCATTGCCATTGCCCAGAAGATGGAATCCGCCGGTCTGTGCACCGCTGAAGAGTTTTTGAAGGAAGCCAACGAGGGCGATTTCAGCGCTTATACCTTCTGGCAGTATGTCCCGGAGGATAAAGATGCTCCGAACCGCTTTATGAAGTGTGAGGGCTATCTTTTCCCGGAGACCTACGAGTTTTTGAAGGGTGATACGGTGCATAACTATGTGGCTACCTTCTATGCCCAGTTCGATGCACAATTTACCAAGGAAATGTACGCAGCGCTTAAAAAGCAGGACATGACCCTGCCGGAGCTGGTCACCCTTGCCTCCTTTGTACAGGAGGAAGCGGGCAACAGTCAGGACTCCAATGTGGCGCAGGTGTTCCGCAACCGTCTGGCGGAGGGCTCGCCCTACCCCCGGCTGCAAAGCAACACCTCCAGCTATGTCCAGAGCGATGCCGACAATAATTATCTCTGGAACTGGGTCGCGCCCTACTACGGCGGCTGGGATGATATCCCGGAAAATATCCTTGCAGCATACGACACTTACAGCTGCACCGGTTTGCCCGCAGGCCCTATCTCGAACCCCGGCTTTGCCGCCATCAAGGCAGCGCTGGAGCCGCAGCCCGATGAGGAAGCCAAGAACGCTTACTTCTTTGTGACCGACCTCAAGGGCAATTACTACTATGCCCACACGCTGGCAGAGCACAATGCCAACTGCAAAACTGCCGCAGCTGTGAACAAAAACCTGAAAAACTGAGGAAAGGCCGCTGCACAAAAACATGGTGCGGCGGCCCCTTTCCGGTCAGAAAACTGTGATACATAAGAGAGGAACCTACAATGTTACAGATCCCGGAACTGCTTGCCCCGGCGGGCGATGCGGAACGTCTGCGTTATGCCATCAACTACGGTGCCGATGCCGTTTACTGCGGCCTGCCGGAGTTTGGTATGCGCTCTGCCCCGGCTAATTTCACCCCGGAGCAGCTGACGGAAAGCGTCATCTACGCCCACGCCCGTGGTCGCAAGGTCTACCTGACCATGAACACCTTGCCCACCAACGAGGAGGCCGACCGTCTGCCAGAGGCCATCAAGGAGGCTGCCAAGGCCGGTGTGGATGCCTTTATCGTGGCAGACCTTGGTGTGCTGGATGCCTGCAAGACCTTTGCCCCGGACATTGACGTGCATCTTTCTACTCAGACCGGCATCACCAACTGGGCAGCCGCCCGCGCCGCCTACAAGATGGGCGCAAAGCGGGTGGTGCTGGCCCGGGAGATGACCTTGCAGGATATTGCCATCCTGCGCGATAAGACTCCACCGGAATTGGAGATCGAGGCCTTTGTGCACGGTGCGATGTGCATGAGCGTGTCCGGCCGGTGTCTGCTGTCCAACTATATGACCGGACGCGACGCCAACCGTGGCCAGTGCGCCCAGCCCTGCCGCTGGAAGTACTACCTGAGCGAGGAGACCCGCCCCGGCCAGCTGTACGAGATCGGTGAAAACGAGAACGGCAGTTATATCCTTAACGCCAACGATATGTGCACCGCGCCCTTCATCGACCTGATCTGCAAGGCGGGCGTGGACAGCCTGAAGATCGAAGGCCGCGCCAAGACCTTCTATTATGTTGCCAGCGTCACCGCCGCCTACCGCAAGGCACTGGACGCCTATCTGGCCGACCCGGCAAACGATAACTTTGAACTGCCGCCGGAGGTGTACGCAGAGCTTACCCGCACCAGCCACCGGCATTATTCTCCCGGCTTCTATTTTGGCCGCGAGCAGGCCAAACAGGCCACCGACAGCGCTACCTACATCCGCGAGTGGGAGTTCGTGGGCACGGTGGACAGCTGGGAAAACGGTATCGCCCACTGCCAGCAGCGCGGCAAATGGAGCCTTGGGGATACGCTGGAGGCGCTGTGCCCGGACGGCCGCAGCATCCCGCTTACCCCGGAATGGATCGAGAACGAAGCAGGGGAGCGGGTGGAAAGCACTCCTCACGCCATGGAAAAATACACCATGCCCACCCCGGAGCTGCCGCCCATGAGCCTGCTGCGCCGGAAAACGGTGTAACAGCGTGACAAATAGGAAGGAAAATGCTGTGAAGCAACATAACGCTTCTGACCGTTATGCCCTTCTGGACGAGCTGCGTGGGCTGGATCTGGTCAGTATGATGCTCTATCACGGCTGCTGGGATCTGGTCAATCTCTTCGGCATTCAGGCAGACTGGTATTATGGCTTGCCCGGGCATCTGTGGCAGCAGAGCATCTGCTGGGTGTTTATTCTGTTGTCCGGCTTCTGTGTGCAACTGGGGCATCATACCTTGCGCCGGGGCGCACAGGTGTTTGGGGCAGGGGCGCTTGTCACGGCAGTCACGCTGCTTTTTATGCCGGAGGACAGAGTTATCTTTGGTGTGCTGACCCTGCTGGGCAGCGCTATGCTGCTGACCGGCCTTTTGGAAAAGCCACTGCGGCACATTCCACCCGTAGCAGGGTTTGCTATCTCCGCAGTGTTGTTTGCCCTTACCCGCAATGTCTCGGCAGGCTATCTGGGTTTTGGAAGCCTGCGCCTTTGGCTGCCGCAGACACTGTATGCAAACTGCGTTACAGCGTACTTTGGCTTTTATCCGTGGTGGTTCTATTCTACGGATTATTTTGCCCTTCTGCCGTGGCTGTTTCTGTTCTGGGCGGGGTACTTTCTCTACGACGTTGTAGGGCGGCAGCGCATGGAGCCCTTGCGCCGCTCGATCTGCCCGCCGCTGGGCTGGCTTGGACGGCACTCGCTGCTGTTGTATCTGCTGCATCAGCCGGTCATCTACGGAGTGCTGTTGGTGGTTTTTCGCGTATTAGGCGGCTGAAACACACGCTTCATGCACTTTTGAGCAAGGCGGCATTGTTGCACCGTGCAAACATTGCGCTAATGCCTTGACAAGCGGAGCAGGGCTGTGGTATCCTGTTGACGGTTAGAAAATACTAACTACAAAAATGCGTCATGAAATATGGACGCATTTTCACAGAACATGAAGTTATCCTAAACTAACTACGCGGAGAAAGAGGTAGAGTTTTATGAGCAAAGTAGCAATCGTATTCTGGAGCGCCACCGGCAACACCGAGACCATGGCAAACTGCATCGCCGAGGGCGCAGGTGCTAACGGCACCATCGTGCCCTGCACCGAGATGACCCCCGCAAAGCTGGCAGAGTTTGACGTGGTGGCCTTTGGCTGCCCGGCTATGGGTGCAGAGCAGCTGGAAGAGAGCGAGTTCGAGCCTATGTTTGCTGCACTGGAAGGCTCGCTGAACGGCAAAAAGATCGCACTGTTCGGCTCCTACGGCTGGGGTGATGGCCAGTGGATGCGCGACTGGGCACAGCGCGCACAGGATGACGGCGCACAGTTGTTCAGCGAGGAAGGGCTCATCTGCAACGAAACCCCCGATGATGACGTGCAGGCTGCCTGCCGTAAGCTGGGCGCAGATCTGGCTACATGGTAAAAAGGATGCATAAACCCTTTGTCCATGGGGTAACCTATGGACAAAGAGGTGATAAACATGGAAAACATCGGCGTGACCTGTGATGTCTGCGCGTGCTGCCACAACGTGGACGGCTGCAAATGTGATCTGCCGCAGATCAAGGTGACGGAGCAGTGCAACTGCACCACCCAGCAGGTGGAGACCCCGCACTACTGCCAGAGCTACGAGAAAAAGTAACCTCTGCGCATAAAAAGACCTCTGCCCGACGGCTTTGCCGGGCAGAGGTCTTTTGCTGTCAGTGG
>ERZ791645.2014-NODE-2014-length-11112-cov-3.232251_pt1 | contig 11112 bp, 9 predicted proteins | sample MGYA00509939_ERZ791645 | MGnify/ENA primary metagenome ERZ791645 (study PRJEB30046, sample SAMN00715249) | human gut metagenome | study: EMG produced TPA metagenomics assembly of the A metagenome-wide association study of gut microbiota in type 2... | reverse complement strand
GGGATCACCTGTTCGGTCAGAAAGCGCAGTGTGCCCGCCGCATTGCCGCCGAAACTTTCTTTACCCCACACCGCAGGAGCTTCCCACGGGGAAAGTTCATCGTTCCAGTTTTTCACAGGAACAGCGGCAAACAGAAAATTCCGGCCGCTTTGTGCAATGGCTGTCACTTCATGATCCATGCTTTGCAGCTCATGTTCGCCGGTCATTTGGAGAAGCAGGTATTCTGTATGGGCTTCGCCGTAAATGCGGCAGGGTCTGTCTCCGATTGGAACTTGCTTTGCGGTCACGGCTACGGCCTCCTGAAAAAATTTTGATATGCGAGAATTAGAATAAAAGAGCTCGACGGTGTCGAAAAAGAGAAGAGCCAATCCATCCGTACCTTTTTGTACAGGGATGCCTTGGCTTTTCTTGACGCAGAGACAGTGCGCTGATGTTTTACGCTGTGGAACTGCTTGCGGCCAAGATGGTGCAGATGAGGAGCGAAAAGCGTTCCCGGTTTCGGCAAAGGTGCCTTTTCACGGGAGCATTTTTCCACAGCTCGGGCAAAAATCAACGTCGTACATTGATTTTGTGGGAAGATTTTTGTGGCAGAAAGGGCATCGCCAAAACAGAAAATAGACGATCAGGCCTGCCAGGGCCGCCAGGATGCCGGCGATCACAAGGATCGGGACGAAAATCTCTGGAAGAGAAAAGAAAACGGCGATGCACAGCAGGAAAATGCTCAGAAGAAACAAAACCTGCCCGAGGGCCCTTCCGGTTTTATAGTTCATCGAAAAAATACCTCCCATTGATCGGCACGAGAAAAAGGCGTGAGGAGATTGGCTGCTTCCATTATAGCATATTCGGGCGGAGAGACAAGAAGCCCGGATGTGCGGCACGCTCTGCAGGGACTTCCTGCATTTCTGTATGGGAGAATTGACACAAAACCGGTTGACATCCACCGGAAGAAACCCTTACAATGGGAACAGAAACCATGTCGGGCAATGGAACAGGAGGAATTTTGGAATGAACAACACAGAAGCATTTGAGTTCTTGCTGAGCTGGAAGGATGACGTCCTGATGAACTGCCTTTCCGGGCGGCGGGATAAGGCTTTTGATCCGCAGGCCATGCAGAAGGTCCGGGCGGCCTGTGCCGTGCTGGCCGAGGACGGGACCTATCCGTTCGATCTGTCGGTCACAGACCCGGAGATCTACCGTCAGGTCAGCGCCTGGTTCACCGACCTGCTGCGCAAGTCCTGAACCGTTCCGACACGAAAGATGCATTTATTTTCCACAAACGCTTGACATCTTGTGCAATCTGCATTATCATAAAGCCATCAAGTGTTTGTTCAGAGAAGCGAGCAGAACAAACAAGAGGGAGCCTGTTCCCTTTTGTTTGCTCTGCTCTTTTTTGTTCCCGCTACGCAAACGAGCATGCTGTGACAGGCAGAAGATCAGGAGGTTTTTATGCTGGATGTAGCAATCATCGGCTGCGGTGTCGTTGGCGCGGCTGCCGCCTATGAGCTCTCGCATTATCCGCTGCACACTGCAATTTTTGAGGCCGAGAACGATGTGGCCGACTGCACCACCAAGGCCAACAGTGCCATTCTGCACGCTGGGTACGCCCCCGAGCCGGGCACCCGGATGGCACGGCTCAATGTGGAGGGCGTTGCACTGGCCAAAGAGATCTGTGCCCGGCTGGATGTGCCGTACCGGCAGTGCGGCAGTCTGGTGCTGGCCCTCAGCCCGGCGGAGCTGCCGCATCTGCAGAAGCTGTACGAAAACGGCCTTGCCAATGGGGTGCCGGGCATCCGGCTGCTGTCGGCAGAGGAAACACGGGCCATGGAGCCCGGTCTTTCGCCGGAGGTGGCCGGAGCGCTGTATGCACCCAGCGCGGCCATCGTCAGCCCGTGGGAATATGCGCTGGCCATGGCGGAGGTGGCGGTGCGCAACGGGGTGGAACTCCACCTCAGCAGCCCGGTCACCGGCATTCAGAAAACCGCGTCCGGATGGGCGCTGACCACGCCGTCCGGCGTGGTGGAGGCCCGCTACGTTGTCAACGCCGCCGGCATCCGGGCCGATGCCGTGCACGACATGGCCGCTCCGCACCAATTTACCATCCAGCCCACCCGCGGTGAATATTACCTTCTGGACAAATCGGAAGGCACGCGGGTGCAACATGTCATCTTCCAGTGCCCCAACGAAAACGGCAAGGGCGTGCTGGTGGCACCTACCGTTCACGGAAACCTGATCGTTGGACCCAATGCCGAGCCGGTGGCGGGCGACAACACCGCCTGCACCGCCGCCGGGCTGGCCTTTGTCAGCGCGGCCGCACGCCGCAGCGTGCCGGACATCCGCTTCGGCGAGTCCATCCGCAACTTTGCAGGCGTCCGCGCCAATGTGGACACCGGGGATTTCGTCATCGGCGAGGCGGAAGGTGCACCCGGCTTCATCGACCTAGCCGGTATGAAATCGCCGGGCCTGTCCAGCGCACCGGCCGTTGCCAAAGAGGTGGTCCGCATTCTGGAAGGCCACGGGGATCTGCCTGCGGTCAAAACGGATTACCGGGACGGCCGCACCCGGGTGCGGTTCAAGGAGCTGCCGCCGGAAGAAAAGGCAAAGCTCATTGCCCGGAACCCCGCCTACGGCCGGGTGATCTGCCGCTGCGAGACCATCACCGAGGGCGAGATCCTGGACGCCCTGCACACCGAGATCCCGGCCACCACCATCGACGGCGTCAAGCGCCGCTGCAACGCCGGGATGGGCCGCTGTCAGGGCGGCTTCTGCGGGCCCCGGGTGCTGGAGCTCATCAGCCGGACGCGGGGCATCGACCCGCTGGACGTCCTGCAGGACAAGGCAGGCAGCAACGTCTTACTGTGCGAAACCAAGCAGGAGGGAACCAACCATGATTGATCTGGTCATCGTCGGCGGCGGCCCTGCAGGCCTTGCCGCAGCCTACAGCGCATGGCAGCACGGCCTGCGCGATATTCTGATTTTGGAGCGTGACAACGAGCTGGGCGGCATCCTGAACCAGTGCATCCACAACGGCTTCGGGCTGCACCGTTTCGGCGAGCAGCTCACCGGCCCGGAGTACGCCGGGCGCTACATTGAAATGCTGCGCTCCACCGGCGTCCGGGTGGAGCTGGGCACCATGGTGCTGGAGGTCACGCCGGATAAAAAGATCCACTGTGTCAGCAAGGAGAAGGGCTACCAGATCCTCGAAGCAAAGAGCGTCATCCTCTGCATGGGCTGCCGGGAGCGCACCCGCGGGGCCATCGGCATCCCGGGCACCCGCCCGGCCGGCATCTACACCGCCGGTGCCGCCCAGCGCTATGTCAACATGGAGGGCTATCTGGTAGGCAAACGGGTGCTCATTCTGGGCAGCGGCGACATCGGCCTGATCATGGCCCGGCGGATGACGCTGGAAGGGGCCAAGGTACTGGCCTGCGTGGAGGTCATGCCCTATTCCGGCGGCCTGACCCGCAACATTGTGCAGTGCCTGCAGGATTTTGACATCCCGCTGTACCTGTCCCACACCATCGTGGACATTCAGGGCGATACCCGGGTGGAAAAGGCCATTGTGGCCAAGGTGGACGAGAACCGCCGCCCCATTCCGGGCACCGAGATGGAATTTGACGTGGACACCATCCTGCTCAGTGTGGGCCTGATCCCGGAAAACGAGCTGACCCGGCAGGCCGGCATCCCGATGGACCCCCACACCAAGGGGGCCGTGGTCTACGAGAACATGGAGACCAGCATCCCCGGCGTGTTTGCCTGCGGCAACGTGGTGCAGGTGCATGATCTGGTGGACTTTGTTTCCGGCGAGAGCGAGCTGGCCGGCGCAGCCGCTGCCAACTATATCCAGAACGGCCCTGTGGCTGTGGGGCGTGTGCTGACCGTGAAGCCCGGCGCAGACCTTGGCTACACCCTGCCGCAGCGCATCCGTCTGGAAGGCGTGAAAAAGAGCACCAACGTGTCCTTCCGCGTCCGCCGCATCTGCGGCAAGAGCACCATCCTTGTCAAGAGCGGTGATACGGTGATCGCACGCTTCAAGCGTGACCGCCTTGCCCCCGGCGAGATGGAACACATTGCCCTGCCCAGAGTGCTGCTGGACAGAGCCCCCATGGACGAAGTGACCATTGAGATCGAGGAGGCATGAGCGAGATGAAAGAAGTAATTTGCACCTGTTGCCCGCAGGGCTGCCATCTGCAGGTGGATGAGGCCAACGACTATAAAGTGACTGGCAACGGCTGCCCCAACGGCATTGCCTACGGCAAGGAAGAGCTGACCCACCCCACACGCATCATCACCAGCACCGTGCGCGCCGAGGGCTGCCTGCACTCCCGCTGCCCGGTCAAGACTTCCAAGCCTGTGCCCAAGGGACAGATGGCCGAGGTAGTCGCAGCGCTGGACAGCGTGGTGCTGCACGCTCCCATCCATGTGGGCGATGTGGTGCTGACCGACGTCTGCGGCACCGGTGTGGATGTCGTAGCCACACGGGACCTGTAAAACCGCCCCTGAGCGAAACGGAGGTCGTTGAACCATGTCGACAAAGTATGTTCTTGCACTGGACCAGGGAACCACCAGCAGCCGCGCCATCCTGTTTGACAACGAGCAGAACATCATCGCGGTGCAGCAGCGGGAGTTTGAGCAGATCTACCCGCAGCAGGGCTGGGTGGAGCACAACCCCATGGAGATCTGGTCCACCCAGTACGGGGTCATGAACGAGGTGGTAGCCCAGAGCGGCGTGGATGTCCATGACATTGCCGCCATCGGCATCACCAACCAGCGCGAGACCACCATCCTGTGGGAAAAGGCCACCGGCCGCCCCATCTACAATGCCATCGTCTGGCAGTGCCGCCGCACCGCCCCGCTGGTGGACGAGCTGGTGCAACAGCCCGGCATGACGGAATACATCCGCGAGAATACCGGCCTGATGCCGGATGCCTATTTTTCCGCCACCAAGATCAAGTGGATCCTGGATAACGTGCCCGGCGCGCGGGAGCGGGCCGAGGCGGGCGAGATCCTGTTCGGCACCGTGGACACCTGGCTGGTGTGGAAGCTCACCGGCGGCAAAGTCCATGTGACCGACCGCACCAACGCCAGCCGCACCATGCTCTACAACATCCGCACCCTGGACTGGGACGACACCCTGCTCAAAGCGCTGGATATCCCCCGCTGCATCCTGCCCCGCGTGGCGGATTCCAGCGAGGTCTACGGCACCACCGACCTGTGCGGGGTGCAGGTGCCGGTGGCCGGCATTGCCGGGGACCAGCAGGCTGCACTGTTCGGGCAGGGGTGCTTTGCCAAGGGTGAGGCCAAGAACACCTATGGCACCGGCTGCTTCTTGCTGATGAACACCGGTGACACCATCTGCCGCAGTCAGAACGGACTGATCTCCACCATTGGCATCAGCCTGAACGGCAAGGTGGAGTATGCTCTGGAGGGCAGTGTCTTTGTGGGCGGTGCCGTCATCCAGTGGGTGCGCGACGGCCTGCGGATGATCCAGGAGAGCCGCGACGCTGAATACTATGCCCAGAAGGTGCCGGACAACGGCGGCATCTACATCGTGCCCGCCTTCACCGGTCTCGGTGCGCCCTATTGGGATATGTACGCCCGCGGTGCCATTGTAGGCATCACCCGCGGCACCACCCAGAACCACATCATCCGGGCGGCGGAGGAGTCCATCGCCTACCAGAGCGCCGACCTTGTGGCCGCCATGGAAAAGGACACCGGTGTGCCCATCACCTCCCTGAAGGTGGACGGCGGTGCTTCCCGCGACCAGTTCCTGATGCAGTTCCAGGCCGACATCCTGAACAAGGACGTTCTGCGCCCGGCCATCCGGGAGACCACGGCCCTGGGCGCTGCCTATCTGGCCGGCCTTGCCACCGGCGTGTGGAAGGACCGGGACGAGATCCGCAGCCTGTGGCACTGCAACATGACCTTTACCCCCGCTATGCCGGAGGCCGAGCGCGCACGGCTGCTGTCCGGCTGGCACAAGGCCGTGGGCCGCAGCAGTGACTGGGCAGAGCATTAAAAGAATTTGTCTGGACTTTGACTACTTCCAACAAAAAAATCACGAATTTGTGAATTGTCTGTTGACAAACCGTTGAGAAATGGTATACTGAAAGCATCCCAAGAGAATTGAGATGGGGATGCACTGTGCCACACGACCGCAGTGCGTCCCCATTTTTTTGTTCCCATCGCACCCCTTGTCCGCCCGTTCACATCTGTTCCGGGGGCTGGTTCTGGAAGTGCAGCCGCCGGGCACATCCCTGAAAAAAGAAGGAGGATCCCCATGAAAAGCACCGCAAAGGCCACCGAAAAGCGTTCGCGCACGGTCGTTGTGCTGGCGATCGCTGTGGCGTTGATGCTGCTGGGCAGCATTTTTGCCCAGATGTTCAACACCTCATTCTACAAGGTCAAGGTCTCCCGCATTTCCTTTGATACCGACTCCGGCACCCTTTCGGGCCTGTTGTACCTGCCCAAGGGCGTGGACGCCTCCAACCCGCACCCCACCATCGTGACCACCCACGGCTACCTGAACAGTGCCGAGATGCAGGACGAGACCGCCATCGAGATGTCCCGCCGCGGCTATGTTGTGCTGGCACTGGATATGTATGACCACGGCCATTCCCACGGGAACGCCGACAATACCGGCGGCTTCTTTAACTTCTGGCCCACTTCGCTGTGGGATGCCGCACAGTACATGTACAGCCAGGATTACGTTGCCAAGGACGCCCAGGGCAACGGTCAGATCGCGGTCAGCGGCCATTCCATGGGCGGCTTCTCCTCCGAGATGGCCATCTATCTGGATGAACAGAACTACGCTGCCGCCGGTTACCGCATCATCAAGGCCGGTTTGAGCATGGGTGCCGATTACTCCTGGACCTCCTACCTGGGCCTGGACGAAGAGGCTGCAGTTGCCACCTTCGGCGGACGCACCATCGGCAAGATCTGCGGCCAGTACGACGAGTTCTTCTTTGCGGCCGACGAGCCTCCCACGAAGAGCGGCACCGTCTACCACAAGGACTATGTTGCCACCACCGCTGGCAAGACCCTGCTGGAGCAGGAAGCTCCGCAGGCTGACACCTGGTACACCGGCTCGGACGGCGGCCAGCGCATCATTTACCAGCCGCGTGAGATCCACCCCTGGAACCACTTCTCCAAGGCTTCCACCAAGGATGCCATCGAGTTCTACGCCACTGCATTTGCCGACCAGTCCGGTCTGGTGCAGAACATTGCTTCCACCAGCCAGATCTGGTACTGGAAAGAAGTCTTTGAGCTGGTCGCTCTGGTGGGCTTCCTGCTCATGCTGGCACCTCTTGCCCTGCTGCTGATGAAGCTGCCCTTCCTGTCCAATGCAAAGCAGGCCGTCGCAGCACCCACCCCGGCCGTCGGCACCCTGTCCGGCAAGCTTGGCACGATCAGCCTGTTTGTGGTCGGCATGCTGATCCCGGCCATCATCTTCCCCGCCGTGTACGACGGCAGTCTGACCGCAGAGCCCATCCGCTGGATGCGCTACGCCAGTGACGTTGCCCTGCTCCTGTCGGTGGTGGGCATCGTTCTGGCAGCCCGCAGCACCGAGGACGACCGCAAGACCTGGCTGTCCGGCTCGGTGTGCGTCCTGATCGCTTCCATCGTCCTGCGTGTGCTGGTGACCAAGAACATCTTCGAGACCAATGCCACCTGGCAGGGCCCCACCGTCAACAGCATCGTGACCTGGGCTCTCATCTGCGCCTGCATCTCCATCGTGACCATGGTCTGCGTCTACCTGTTCGGCGGCCGCAAGCAGAAGGGCATCACGCTGGAACAGTACGGCATTGCCGCAAAGCCGGTGTCTGTGGCCGCAGCCTTCTGCGTGGCACTGCTGGTGTGCGTGATCGCCTACGCATGCCTGTTTGCCGTGGATGCCATCTTCAAGACCGACTTCCGCATCTGGACCTTCGCCTTCAAGACCTTTGAAGCCAGCGCCATCCCGGCGGCGGTCAAGTATATGCCGTTCTTCTTTGTGTACTACTTTGTCAGCGGTGCCGCCGCCATCTCCAACACCAGCAGCGAAAAGCTGCAGGGCGGCTGGGGCTACCTGCTGGCTGCTCTGACCAACATGGGCGGCATCCTCCTCTGGCTGGTGCTGCAGTACGGCACCCTGTTCCGTACCGGCGTTGCCTTCTACCCGGGACAGGCCCTTGGCGGCATCCTGCTGTTTGCGCTGGTGCCCTCGCTGGCCATTGCATCCTGCCTGGCCAAGTACCTGTACAAAAAGACCGGCAGCGTGTACGTTGCGGCCTTCCTGAATACCATCCTGATGACCATGATGACCGTGGCCAACACCGCGATCTATTTCCAGGCATAAGCACAACCGCAGACTGGGGCTGCACTTTACAGTGCGGCCCCTTTGTGCGATAATGAGAACCATCTGAGAGAAAAGGAGTCCTGCCCGATGCATCCACTTGCTGAAACTCTGCTGGACGAGCCGGTGATCGCAGCCGTCAAGACGGATGACGCTCTGACGGCCGCCCTGGCCTCGCCCTGCAGCACGGTCTTTCTGCTGGCGAGCACCCTGCTCAATGTGGGGGAGCTGGTCCGGCGCATCCACGCGGCCGGAAAGCTGGCCGTCGTGCACATCGACCTTGTGGATGGCCTTTCGGCGCGGGAAGTTGCCGTGAATTCCCTCATTGCGCTGTGCCACCCGGACGGTATCATTTCCACCCACCCGTCCCTGATCCGGCGGGCGCGCCATCAGGGCCTGCTGACCATCCAGCGGGCGTTCATCCTGGACTCCCTTTCCCTGAACAACCTTTCCGGCCAGCTGGAACAAGGCAAGCCGGACTTTGTGGAGATCCTGCCCGGCATCATGCCCCGGGTCATCACCGAGATCAGTACCCGCACCCGGGTGCCGGTGATCGCGGGCGGTCTGCTGCGGGACAAGGCCGACGTCATGGCCGCCATGCGGGCCGGTGCCTCGGCAGTGTCCACCTCTGCCCCGGAGCTGTGGGACATCTGAACCCCGGAAAACACAAAAATGCCTGACCGCTGTCGTTGGCGGTCAGGCATTTTTTATGGAAAGCAGCAGCGTTACGGTTGGCTCTTCTTGACAAGATCTTTGGTGTACAGGGCGCGGGTGGCGTTGAGCACGGCAATGACCATCACGCCCACGTCCGCAAAGATGGCTGCCCACATTCCGGCAATGCCCAGTGCGCCCAGCAGCAGGCACAGCGCCTTGATGCCCAGCGCGAACACGATGTTCTGGTGCACGATGCGCAGGGTGCGGCGGGCGATGCGCATGGCCAGTGCGATCTTGGCCGGGTCATCGTCCATCAGCACCACGTCGGCGGCTTCAATGGCGGCGTCGGAGCCCAGGGCACCCATGGCGATGCCCACATCGGCGCGGGACAGCACCGGGGCGTCGTTGATGCCGTCGCCCACAAAGGCCAGATTCTCCTTGGACTTCTTGGCGGCGATGAGTGTTTCGATCTGGTCCACCTTGTCGCCGGGCAGCAGACCGGCGTGGTATTCGTCCAGACCCAGCTGGGCAGAAACGGCCTTGGCCACCGGCTCGGCGTCGCCGGTCAGCATCACAGTCTTGCGGACGCCTGCGGACTTCAGGCTCCGGATGGCCTGCGCGCTGTGGGGCTTGACCACGTCCGCGATGAGCAGATAACCGGCGTACTGCCCCTCGATGGCCACATGCACGAGGGTGCCCGGCTCGGTCACTTCGGGGGCGGTGAGGCCCAGTTTTGCCATCAGGCGGGCATTGCCGGCGGCAACGGTTTTGCCGTCCACCTTTGCTGTCACGCCGTGGCCGCCAAGTTCCTGGACATCGGTGACGCGGCTGGCGTCGATCTCCCTGCCGTAAGCGGCCTTGATGCTCAGGGAGATGGGGTGCTTGGACCAGCTCTCGGCCAGGGCGGCGGCCTCCACGAGGGCGTCTTCGGTGACACCGTGTTCGGGGTGGACGCCCACGACCTTGAAGGTGCCCTGGGTCAGGGTGCCGGTCTTATCAAAGACCACGATCCCGGTGCGGGCCAGCTCTTCCAGATAGGTGGAGCCTTTGACGAGGATGCCGCAGGCGCTGGCACCGCCGATGCCGCCGAAGAAGCTCAGCGGGATGGAGATGACCAGAGCGCAGGGGCAGGAGATGACGAGGAAGGTCAGAGCGCGGTAGACCCAGTCGCCGAAGCGGGCGGGCTGGCCCATCAGCAGCAGGACCACCGGCGGGATGAACGCCAGAGCCAGTGCGCTGTAGCAGACGGCGGGGGTGTACACGCGGGCAAAACGGGTGATGAAGTTCTCGGTGCGGGCCTTCTTCATGCTGGAATTTTCCACGAGGTCGAGGATCTTGGAGACGGTAGACTCGCCAAATTCCTTGGTGGTGCGCACCTTGAGCAGGCCGGTCATGTTCACACAGCCGCTGATGACCTCATCGCCGGTCTGCACATCGCGGGGCAGGCTCTCGCCGGTCAGGGCTGCGGTGTTCAGGGCCGAAGTGCCCTCCACGATCACGCCGTCGATGGGCACACGCTCGCCGGGCTGGACCACGATCACGGTGCCGACTTCGACATCATCGGGGTCCACCTGTTCCAGCTTGCCGTCTGCGTCCTCGATGTTGGCGTAGTCGGGGCGGATGTCCATCAGGCTGGAGATGCTCTGGCGGCTCTTGCCGACGGCCACGCTCTGGAACAGCTCGCCGATCTGGTAGAAGATGATAACGGCACAGCCCTCGACGTAATCGCCCAGCGCGAATGCACCCACGGGCAGAGTGGACGCCATCATGCTCACCGCAAGGGCCGCACTGATGAACCGCAAACTCTTTTTTCGCATTGTTTTTGTCCTCCGTTTTCGCCTTTTTTCCGGGCACCATGAGAAAAAGTGCCCATTTTTTCCATTCTACCCCCCCCCCCTATCGTGTCAAGTGACGAAACAGCAGAAAATAAGGTCGAGTTTTTGGGCGTTTTGTCGGTTTCTGAGTCAAAAGCAAAGCAAATTTCCAGGAACATGCCAAAAACGGCTGAAAAGCGCAAAAAAGCCCTCTCCCATTGCTGGGAAAGGGCTTTTATTACTGTATCAAACAGTCAGAGCCAGATTAGACCAGCTCCAGAACTGCCATCTCAGCTGCGTCGCCGCGGCGAG
>ERZ791645.2010-NODE-2010-length-11138-cov-5.185419_pt1 | contig 11138 bp, 10 predicted proteins | sample MGYA00509939_ERZ791645 | MGnify/ENA primary metagenome ERZ791645 (study PRJEB30046, sample SAMN00715249) | human gut metagenome | study: EMG produced TPA metagenomics assembly of the A metagenome-wide association study of gut microbiota in type 2... | reverse complement strand
CCAAATATTGATATTTTGCTGTGCGGGTTTTGCCCCGCCGGCGCCGAACCGGCCGCTCGAAACCGATGCTGGCCGGTTCTTTTTGCAGTACGGGCTGCGGACGGGCTGTCTTGACCGTCAAAAATCTTGATGTCAGGAGCTAATACGATTCCATGATCGATTTTGAACACGTTTCCAAAGAATATAAAAAGGGTGGCCGCCTTGCGCTGGAGGATATCAACTTCCATGTGGATGAAGGCGAGTTCGTCTTTCTGCTGGGTCACTCAGGCGCAGGCAAATCCACCCTGCTCAAGCTCATTCTGCGAGAGGCACTGCCTACCTCCGGCAAGGTGACTGTACTGGGCAAGGACGTAGCCAAACTGCGCCGCCACAAGATCCCTTACCTGCGCCGTCAGATGGGCATCATCTTTCAGGACTTCCGGCTGATCCCAAGTATGACCGTGTACGAGAATGTGGCCTTTGCCATGCATGTGCTCAACGTGCCCCACAAGGAGATCCGTCCCCGCGTGGAGTACATTCTGGAGCTGGTGCATCTGGAGGATAAGGCCAAGTGCTACCCGGATACCCTTTCCGGCGGCGAGCAGCAGCGTGTGGCTGTGGCGCGTGCGCTGGTGCATAACCCCAAGCTGGTCATCGCGGACGAGCCCACCGGCAACATTGACCCGGAGCTGAGTCTGGAAATGATGCAGCTGCTGGAGCGGGTGAGCAAAATGGGCATCACGGTGCTGGTGGTCACCCACGAGCACGAGCTGGTGCACCGCTTCCATCAGCGTGTGGTTACCCTGAGCCATGGCCGCATCGTCTCGGACGTGCCCGCAGACCCCGTGGCCGCCGCCGAGGATGATCTTTCGCTGGATGTTGCCGCCTTTGATGCGGACGATGCGGCCGCTGCAAAGAAGGAGGTGGCTGCCGTATGATGCGTCCCTCTACCTTCTTTTTCCTTACCCGGCGCGGTGTGCGCAACTTGGGCAAGCACTGGGCCATGACCATTGCCTGCATCGCTTCCCTGAGCGTGTGTATGACCCTGAATATCTTTGCCAGTCTGGCCGAGGTGAATGTGGGCAGCATGGTGGCCTATCTGGGCAGCCAGAACGAGACGGTGGTCTATCTGGACCCCGAATGTGATGATGCCACCGCCGCGCAGGTAGGCGAGACCCTTTCGGCTATGCCGGGGGTCAGCGGGGTGCAGTACGTTTCCAAGCAGGACGTGCTCGACACCTACCGCGGCTATATGCAGGATTATTCCTCCCTGTGGGATGAATTTGAGACCGACAACCCCTTTAAGGCCAACTACCGGGTCACCCTGAGCGACCTGACCCAGATGGAGCGCATGAGCGTGAAGATGCAGGCCATCCCGGGCGTTGTCAGCGTTACTGCTCCGGTGGAGATGACCAATGTCTTTGTGGAGATCCAGAAGGCAGTCACCAAGGGTGGTCGCATGATCGTGATGGTGCTGATGGTGGTCAGCATCATCACGGTGGGCAGCACCATCCGTCTGAGCGTTTTTGCGCGCCGCCGCGAGATCGAGATCATGAAGTATGTGGGTGCTACCAACCGCATGGTCACCCTGCCTTTCTTTGTGGAGGGCCTGACCATGGGCCTGATCTCCGGCATCCTGACCGCAGCGGTCAGCCTTGGCTGTTACAGTTATGTGGTCAACGCCGCTGGCGGCTTGGGCGGCATCTGGCAGATGCTCATGGGCCGTGCACTGGTGCCGGTGGCAAACGTGCTGCCGACCATCGTGGTAACAAGCCTGCTCAGCGGCGCTATCGTAGGCGGCGTGGGCAGTATGTTCTCTATCCGCAAGCATTTGAATGTGTGACCGAAAGGAGCCGCGTTTTATGAGTAAAGCAATGCACGCAAAGCCCTTCCGGCTCACAGGCCCTTATACTGGTCGACACGCCCGGCCGGAAAGCCCCCGCAGCAAGCTGATCCGTGCGGTCAGCCTTGGGCTGGCCTGTGTCTGCCTGCTGCTGACAGCCACGGTGTACCCGGCCTCGGCGGCTACCAGCAATACCAGCATGGCCAGCTTGCAGAGCAAGCTGGATAAGCTTTCCCAGTCTATCAATCAGCATAAAAAGGAGCTTTCGGACGCCAAAAAGAAGGAGTCTGCCGCCAAGGCGCTGGAAAGCGAGCTGAAGGAACGGGTCACCGTCCTGCAGGATCAGATCAGCGTGCTGGGCGGTCAGATCGCCGCAGTGCAGAACAGCATCGGCGAGAAGGAACAGCAGATCGGCGTGATGCAGACCCAGATCACGGACAAGCAGACCCAGATCGAGCAAAAGCAGAACGAGATCGATGACCAGTGGGACGATTTTAAAAAGCACATGGCTGCCATGCAGGAGCTGCGGGACGGCGGCAGTGTGGCCATGCTCGGTGCGGTGAATGACCTGTATGAGCTGCTTACCTTCAATGAGGTGATGCAGGATATCTCTATCAAGGACACCGAGATCATGAACAACATGAAGTCCGCCAAGCAGGAGCTGGAGGACGATAAGGCCGCACTGGAGGAGCAGAAGGCTGGTCTGGAAGCCGAAAAGGCAGAGCTGCAGAGCCAGAAGAGTGAACTGGACAGCCAGAACGCCCAGATGAAGGGCAAGCAGAGCGAGCTGAACAACAGCATCTCTGCGGCAAAACTTTCCGCTGCCGAGGCACAGGCAGCGCAGCAGAAGGCGCAGGCGGCCATCGAATCCGACGAGTTGAACTATGAGGCCGTGAAAAAGGAGATCCAGAAGCTGATCGCAGCGGCCTCTGCCAGCAAGCCGCAGCTGAGCTTTAGCGGTTTTGCCTGCCCGCTGAAGAGTTACAGCCGCATCTCCAGCGAGTACGGCTGGCGCAAGAACCCGGTCTCCGGCGTAAACAAGCTCCATGCCGGCATCGACTTTGCGGCAGCCGGCGGCACACCTATCTACGCAGCCGCCAGCGGCTATGTGCAGGTGGCAGGCTGGTCTACCGGCGGCTACGGCAACTACGTTATCATCTACCACGGCAAAATGTCCGATGGCAATACCTATACCACCCTGTACGCGCACATGCGCTCGGTGGCTACCAGTGCAGGCAAGTATGTGAAGCAGGGCGAACTGATCGGTTATGTGGGCACCACCGGCAATTCCACTGGCAACCACCTGCATCTGGAGGTGTGGAAGGGCGGCTCCAAGGCCAACGCCGTGAACCCTCGGAGCTGCATCCCCATTCCCCACAACTAATAAGCAAGGCAAGGAGTCTGGTTGATCTATGAACGAACAAAAACGCAAGCGCGTGCTGCGCATCGGCTGTCTGGTTCTGGCAGGGGTGTTTGTACTCTCGCTGCTGGGCAGCATCTTTATGATGTTGCCGCTCTGACCGGGAGGAACGAACCATGAACCGTAAAATTTCTTTGGGTATGGCAGTCACCATTGTGATCCTTGCCATGACCGTGACCTTTTCCATCACGATGCTCATCGCCATGCGTCTGTTCGACAGCACGGTCAACAGCGTAAAAGAAAAGGAAAGTATGTACAACAAGATCGCTGAGGTGGACCGCTATGTCCGCAGCAACGATTACTACACCATTGATGAGGCCACCCTGTACGACCGCCTGACCGCCGGTTATCTGCTGGGCACGGGCGACAAGTACGCCCGCTACTACACTGCCAACGCCTACACCGAGCTGATGAACATCCAGAGCGGCAAGATTTTGGGCATCGGCGTGGAGCTTGGCATCGACCAGACCGGCTACGCTAAGGTGACCCGTGTTTACGATGGCTCTCCCGCACAGGAAGCAGGCATCGCCGTGGGGGACTACATTACCACCGTGGGCGATACCGATGTCAAGAGCCTGTCCGGTGCAGATGCCGTGTACAAAGCCTTGCAGGGCGAGGCGGGCACTACCGTTACCGTGACATGGCTGGACAGCTCTGCCGCCAGCAAAACGGCTGAGCTGACCCACTCCGGCTACACCAGCACCACCGTGGACTACCAGCTGCTGGACAATGTGGGCTATATCCGCATTCGTCAGTTCGACGGCACTACGCCCAGTGAGCTGGACTATGCCCTGCGCACCCTGACCGCAAACGGCGCAGCCAGTCTGGTATTCGACCTGCGGGACAATGGCGGCGGCATTCTGGAAGATGCCATCAACTGCATTGACCTGATCGCCCCGGAGGGCACGGTGGCCTACGCCGAGGATAAAAACGGCAATCGCACTGTCATCGGCAGCAGCGATGCGGAAAGTGCCGTCAGCCTGCCGATGGTCTGCCTGGTCAACGGCAACACCGCCAGCGCAGCCGAGCTGTTCGCAGCCACCCTGCGCACCATGAACGGTGCCCGTCTGGTGGGTACCACCACCATGGGCAAGGGCACCATCCAGAGCAGCCCGCAGCGTCTGTCGGACGGCAGTGCCGTGGTCATCACGGTGGCAAAGCTGGTCTGCGGCGACGGCAGCTGCTTTGATGGCACCGGCCTGACCGTGGATGTGGAGCGTGCCCTGAGCGCAGAGGAAGCAACGAACTTCTACGACTACACCCCCCAGACCGACCCGCAGGTGCAGCGCGCTGTCAGCGCTGCCCAGCAGCTGAGCGGTACTACTACGCTGGCAGGCGCAAGCTCTGCCGCCGCAGCGGACAGCACCGCCGCCTCTGCCGCAGCAGAGGATACCGCCCCCGCAGAGACTGCGGAAGGAGAGCCCGCCGAGGGTGAGACTGCTGCGTCTGAGCAGGAAACGGCTGCGAGCGCAGCGGAGTGAACCCCACGATCCTGAACCATAAACACCAAAAAGGCTGCTGCGTTCTGCAACAGCCTTTTTCTGAGAAAGGAATTGACCCTATGCCGGAACTGACCGACCTTTCTGTGATCCGTGCCCTGTGCGAAAAATACGATTTTGCACTTTCCAAGGGCTTTGGGCAGAACTTTATCATCAACCCGGGCATCCCCACAAAAATCGTGGATGCCAGCGGGGTAGACAAGCGCTACGGTGTCATTGAGATCGGCCCCGGCATCGGCGTGCTGACCAAGGAACTGGCCAAGCGCGCCGCCAAGGTGGTGTCCATCGAGGTGGACGAGCGCCTGCCGCCCCTGCTGGCCGAGACCATGGCCGGTGTGGACAACTTCAAGCTGGTGCTGCAGGATGTGCTGAAGGTAGACCTGAAAGCCCTCATTGCCGAGGAGTTCCCGGGGATGCCGGTGGCAGTGTGCGCAAACCTGCCCTACTACATCACCAGCCCCATCGTGATGAAGCTGCTGGGCGACCGCCTGCCCATCGAGAGCCTGACCGTCATGGTGCAAAAAGAGGCTGCCGACCGTTTGGCTGCTGTGCCCGGCACCCGCGCTTCCAGCGCCATCAGCTGCGCGGTGAACTACTACGCCACCTCCAAGCTGATGTTCACCGCCGCGCCGGGCAGCTTTTACCCGGCCCCCAAGGTGACCAGCGCCGTGGTGCGCATGGACATCCGCCCCACCCCCGCCGTGCAGGTGGAGGACGAGGAAGGCTACTTTGCACTGATCCGTGCGGCCTTTGGCCAGCGCCGCAAGACTGCGGCCAACGCCATTGCAGGCGGCCTGAACCTGCCCAAGGAAAAGGTCATTGCCGCCATCGAATCCACAGGCTTTGATGCCCGCATCCGCCCGGAAGCCCTGACGCTGGAGGACTTTGCCAAGATCCAGCAGGCACTGGGCTGAATAAAAGGCAGGAGTGCTTGCGGATAAATATTCCGCTAAAAAGATTGCAAAAACCCGGAACCTTTTCAGAGCCGCAAGGGCTCACAAAAAGGTTCCGGGTTTCTGTTTTTCAGCGGTTACGCAGCAGCCTTTGCCTTACTCAGAAGGGGAAGATGGTGCCGTCCTCCTTCACGGTGCAGGCGTTCAGGGCGACCTTACCGTGAATGTCTGCACCGTCTGCAAGGGTGTTGACGTTTGCTGCGGAGGAGGTGCCGAAGGCCTTGAACTGCCAGCCGTTTGCAGAGGCGCTGTCCTCTGCTGCCCAAACTGCGGCAAACAACGACGGACTGACTGCGGCATTGCCAAGAAGGGTATTATTTTGTGAAATGCCGGGACGAATGCGCAGGCGTACCGGACTTTTTTTGTACCCTCGCGCGCCGGGCAAAAAAGAAATTTATTTTCATAGTTCTGCGGTGGGTAGGACGAAACTTTGTCAAATGCGTGGAATATTACAGAAAAAATTGTGAAAAGCAACCAATGAATGTCCCCTAAACGTGTTGATATTGAGAAAAAAGACGGAGGATTGTTTACAAAAGAATGACAGGCTGGTATACTTTATAACGGTAGATCCCTATGAGATCCGCAAAGAAACAAGAAAGGAAATACCGAACCGTGAATACCGCCGCACCGCACGCCCTGAAAAAACGATTGCTGACCCTGGCACTGAGCCTTGCTTTCCTGCTTACCTGTCTGCCCGCTGCACTGGCAGTGGACCTGAATGTGGACGCGGGCTTCTACTTCAAGCAGAGCCGGGGCGGCACCTGTACGCTGGCCTCCGCAGCCATGATGCTGCGCCGCCGCGCCTACTTTGACGGGCTGAGTGACTGGACGAACGTGACTGAGAACAGTGTGCGCTCCACAGCATGGGCCAACGGCCTTGCGCACAGTTTTACATATAAGGAGATGCAGGTGGGCTACGCCACCCTGCCTTCCGGGCTGCAAAGCAAAACGGCGGTGCTGATCTCCCTGCTGGAGCAGCACCCGGAGGGCATCGTCCTCTACGACCGCACCCAGCCCCATGCGGTGCTGCTGACTGACTACACCAACGGTATTTTCTATTGCTCCGACCCGGCGGGGAACATCGGCTACGGCCGCATCCCCATTACCAGCTCCAGCGTGTCCATTGCAAGAGCGTCCTGTTACTGGTACGTCACTGCAGATCACAACAGCGTGGCGGCACAGGCCGATGGTCTGCGGCTGGAGGGCGTGCGCTACCCGGTGAATATCCGCACCGGCAGCGGCATGACGCTGACCGGTACGGCTAACAGCGCTACTGGCACTACTTTGACCAGTGTACAGGTGGCCATTCTGGATGCGGCAGATCAGACCGTGCAGAGTGCGGCGGCGCAGGCAAACGCCGCCGCTTTCTCTCTGAACACGCTGGACAGTCAGATCCGCTTCGGGGAGCTGCCGGAGGGCAGCTACAGCTATATGGTGCTGGTGACCGACTCTACGGGCGAGAGCCTGTGCTTTGCCTCGGACTTCACGGTGTCCGGCAGCGCAAGCAGCACCCAGACCTACTGGTCGGTCAAGGATGCCGAGGGCACCAAGCTGCAGCAGACGGTCCAGCAGATGGAGACCACGGTAGAAACTGCTGCTGAGACCACCGTAAGCTGGTTTGCAAAGCTGTTCGACTGATAAAAAGAAATAATTCAGGGCTGCTGCACATTGCTTTGTGCAGCGGCCCTGTTTGCATCACAATAACAGCCGCTTTTCGTTACGACCCCTTTCCGTGAAAAAGTGTTTCAGAACCGCCCGCAGGCCATTCAAAATCGTCTTTGTTCCGCGGCTATTACCCCCGCAGTTCTGTGCCGGGGTAATAGTGCGCCAGAATGGCGCGGTAGTCTGCGCCCTGCTCTGCCAGTGCCTTTGCACCCCACTGGCTCATGCCTACGCCGTGGCCGTAGCCCCTTGTGGTAAAGGAGAAGGTGCCGCTCTGGCAGACCACCGTAAAGCAGGCGCTGCGCAGCCCCAGCGCTTTGCGCAGGGCGGTACCCTGCACCGTCTGCCCGCAGACCGGCAGGCTGTCCACATAGCCGGAGGGAGTGAGCACCGGCGTGCCAAACCACTGCGCCTGCTGCGAAAGGTCGGCGGCAATGCCCAGACGCTCAGCTAGCAGCTGCTGTAATTGGGCGGCAGAAAGGTTCAGGGTGTATTCGTAGTTGTCGGCGGCGGTGTCGGTGCTGCTGTCCACCGGCACAAGATAGGGCAGGGCGGTGCCCCACACCTTCTCGCTGGCTTCGGTGCGGCCGTTGGACATGGCAAAGTAGCTTGTCCCGGCGGGGGCATCCTCGTAATATAGCACCTGCGTCTGTACTGCATCCACCAGTGCGGAAAGCCGGGCGTAGTTGGCCGCGTATGCGGTGCCCCAGTAACTGTGCAATACTGCATCGGTCAGGCAACCTTGCCGCCGGACAGGGTCTGCGGTGAACCATGCGCCGTTTTCCTCGGTGCTGTGATCCCGGCGGTAGAGGGCATAGCTGTGCGCTGCCACTGCCTGCGCCTTCAGTGCTTCGTCCGGCCAGCTGACCGGCATCTCGGCGGCAACTGCCCCAATCAGGTATTCCCGCAGCGGCAGCGTTATCGTCTGCCCGGTGCTCTGATCCATAAAGCAAACGGTATCGGCTGTGTCAGCAGGGGAGGAAGCCACTCTGCTGCTTTCTTCTGAGGTGACAGAGGCCGCCTCTGCTGCGGACGGCGCAGTGCCCTGCACAACAAGTGCCATACAGGCAAGACGGTAGGCAGCACACGGCAACGCGCAGCCCAGCACCAGCAGAACGGTGCACAGCAGCAAAAAGGAACGTTTCATACTAGACCTCCTCCCGGAACGCAAGCTTTGGGTACATCATACGCCCGGCAGCGTGCAAACCGGCAGGAAATACGCAGGGAAACCCCGGTATTTTTGCGCTTTGCGGTGAGAAGTGTACACTTAGCGCTTGAATTTACTTCATAAAAGCGATATTATAAAAGTATGTCCATCAGAGCGTAGGATGGACTGGATCGGAAAGTATAAGAAGTAAGAGACGGAAAGGAGCACTCCTATGAACTTTGCACACGCAGAAGTGGCAACGCTGGACCCGACGACCATGCGTACCCTGTGCGAGGAGTACATCGCAAACAACTACATCGACCCGGAGACCAGCGAGCGGCTGGGGGTCAAGCGCGGCCTGCGCAACCCGGATGGCACCGGCGTGCTGGCTGGTCTGACCAACGTCTGTGACGTTGTGGGCTACAAAAAGGATCAGGAGGGTCATGTGATCCCCACCCCTGGCAAGCTGATCTACCGGGGCGTCAACATCAACGAGATCGTGGACGAGGCTTACCGCAACGACCGCTTCGTGTTTGAGGAAGTGATCTGGCTGCTGTTGTTCGGTAGCCTGCCCACCCGGGAGCAGCTGGACGATTTCTGCGAGATACTGGCAGAGTCCCGCGCCCTGCCGGACGGCTTCATGGACACCATGAACGCCCCCTCGCCCAATATTATGAACAAGTTGCAGCGCTGCGTGCTGGGCCTGTACTCCTACGACGACCGCGCCGAGGATCTGAGCCTTGAGAACATCCTGAACCAGAGCATCAACCTGATCGCCAGCATGCCCACCATGATGGTGAACGCTTACCAGATGAAGCGCCGCTACTACGATAAACAGAGCATGTTCTTCCACCTGCCCAAGCCCGGTCAGAGCACGGCAGAACACATCCTCAGCACCTACCGCCCGGATCAGAAGTTCACCCACGAGGAGGCAAAGCTGCTGGATATGTGCCTGCTGGTCCACGCAGACCACGGCGGCGGCAACTGCTCCACCTTTACCACCCGCGTGCTGTCCTCCTCCGGTACGGACACCTACTCGGCCATCTCTGCGGCCATCGGTGCCCTGAAAGGCCCCAAGCACGGCGGTGCAAACCTGATGGTCAACCGCCAGCTGCAGGATATCCTCAAGCACGTCGAGAACCCGGACGATGACGATGAGGTGCGCGAGTATCTGCGCCGCATCCTGCGCAAGCAGGCGGGCGACGGCTCCGGCCTGATCTACGGCATGGGCCACGCAGTGTACACCATCAGCGACCCCCGTGAGGTGATCCTGAAGCAGCGTGCCCGCCACCTGGCCTACGAAAAGGGCTTTGAGGAAGAGTACAATATGCTGTGCAGCATCGAGCGGCTGGCCCCCGGCATCTTTGCCGAGGAAAAGGGCAGCACTAAGCCTGTGTGTGCCAACGTGGACCTGTTCAGCGGCCTGATCTACAATATGCTGGGCATCTCCGAGGACCTCTACACCCCGCTGTTTGCCATTGCCCGTGTGCCGGGCTGGTGCGCACACCGGGTGGAAGAGGTGATCTTTGCCAACCGTATCATCCGCCCGGCCTACAAGTATCTGGGCGTGCGCCAGAAATATAAGCCCATCGAGGAGCGTTAATGAAACCGTTAGAGTTCGTTGTTGTCCTGCTCTGCGTGCTGCTTGGCCTTGGCCGCGGCGCAGACCTTGCCTTTGCCACCGATGCCGCCACCGGTCTGTGTACCGCAGGTGCGGTGTGGTGGCGGTATCTCGCCTTGGGCGCTGTGGTGCTGGCCGCAGTGCTGGTCGGGCACAGCCGCCCGCTGCCCCCGGAGCCGCTGCGCAGCCGCCGCCCGGCGGCAGGCGTGCTGGCCTTTGCCGGGGCAGTGTGTATGCTGGCTGCCGGTGCAGCACAGTTTGTGCTGGCCGCCGGTACGGTAAGCACCTTTGTGCGCATTCTGCTGGAGGTGGCCTGTGCCGTGTGGCTGAGCAACCTTGGGCGCAGCTGGCTGCGCGGAGACGGCTGGAAAACGCCCGCCGGTGGTCTGCCGGTGGCCATTGCAGGCAGTGCGTTGTTCTACTGGAATGTGCTGATGCGCTTTATGGAAAACAGTTCCAGCTGGCACCGGGTACAGCCCACGGCAGCGGTCTGGCAGGAGATGGCGGCGTTGCTGCTTCTGGCGGCGCTGGCGCGCACGCTGTATCTGCCCCGGCCGGAAAATGGCCGTGCCCTGCACGCAGCGGCGCTTGCAGCCTTCTGCCTGTGCCTGTGCTGGGAGCTGCCCCGGGTGCTCTTGCTATTGGCAGCAGGCTTTGGCGGCGGCATGGCGGCGGTGCTGCCGGAGCTGCTTTCCGGCCTTGCGCTGTGCTGCATCGGCGGTATGGGGCTTGCCTGTATTGGGCAGGGAAAAGCTGGAAATAACTGACAAAAGCGGCTGCACACCCTTGGTGTAATTGAACAAAAGCTTTGTGACAGGGTGCATAAAATCATACAAAAGTAAAAAAAGATGAAATTGTGTTGTTAATTTTTTAGCAGACACTTGAAAGTTTGCCAGTTTTGGTCTACAATAAAGATACCGTGATTTATCCGATTATGGGTAAAATAATTAGGAGGTACTATTAACATGGCTGTTAGAGTTGCTATCAATGGTTTCGGTCGTATTGGTCGTCTGG
>ERZ791645.2003-NODE-2003-length-11175-cov-5.382284_pt1 | contig 11175 bp, 10 predicted proteins | sample MGYA00509939_ERZ791645 | MGnify/ENA primary metagenome ERZ791645 (study PRJEB30046, sample SAMN00715249) | human gut metagenome | study: EMG produced TPA metagenomics assembly of the A metagenome-wide association study of gut microbiota in type 2... | reverse complement strand
AATTAGTTGTAAATATTTATTTGTGTTATAAAGACATATAATTTATAAATTTTAAATATATAAGAATTACGAATAAAACAACTTGTTTTATATATAGTGAAAAACGTAAAAAATAGTATACACACAATCAAGGAGATAAATTTAAAATGGGTATAATAGATATGGAAGAAGAGTTAAAGAAAGCACAAATACTTGTTGAAGCTCTTCCTTATATACAGAAGTTCAGCAGAAAGATTATCGTAGTAAAGTACGGCGGAAGTGCTATGGTTGATGAGGAACTTAAAAGAAAGGTAATACAGGATGTTGTATTATTAAAGCTTGTAGGTTTTAAGCCTATCATTGTTCACGGCGGCGGCAAGGAAATCAGCAAGTGGGTTGAGAAGTCTGGAATGACACCAGAGTTTAAGAATGGATTAAGAGTTACAGACGAGCCAACTATGGAAATAGCTGAAATGGTTCTTAACAGAGTTAATAAGAGTCTTGTTTCACTTATAGAGGAGCTTGGCGTTAAAGCATGCGGTATATCTGGTAAAGATGGCGGTATGTTAAAGGTTGAAAAGAAGTACTCAAAGGGCGAGGATATAGGATATGTCGGAGAGGTAAAGGAAGTAGATACAACACTTATCCATTCACTTCTTAAGGATGACTTTATACCAGTTATATGTCCTATTGGTTATGACGATAAGTTCCATTCATATAATATCAATGCTGACGATGCTGCATGTGCCATAGCAAGAGCAGTAAATGCTGAAAAGCTTGCATTCTTAACAGATATTGAAGGTGTGTACAGAGATTACAATGACAAGACAAGCCTTATATCAGAGCTTTCTACAACAGAGGCAAGAGAACTGCTTGCAAGTGGTACAATAGGCGGCGGTATGCTTCCTAAGCTTAATAACTGTATAGATGCTATTGAACACGGTGTTTCAAGAGTACATATTCTTGATGGACGTATTCCACACTGCTTACTTCTTGAAATATTTACTAATAAGGGTGTTGGTACAGCTATTCTTTCAGAGGGAGCAGAGAAATTCTTTGAAACTAACCTATAAATTAATCTAAATATTATTTACTTTTATTGACTGGATTGTTACTATGGTTACCTGATATGATGTCAGGGATAAAGTATATTCTGCCACTAAGATGACATTTAAAGAAATATAAGAGAGGCATATATTTATGGAAACTAAACAGATTATAGAAACAGCAGAAGAAAAGCTGATTCATACATATAACAGATATCAGATTGTACTTGATAAAGGCGATGGCGTAAGATTATACGATACAGACGGAAAGGAATATCTTGATTTTGGTGCGGGTATCGCTGTATTTGCACTTGGATATAACAATAAAGAATATAACGATGCGCTTAAGGCACAGATAGACAAGCTTATCCACACATCCAACTACTTTTACAATGAGCCGGCAGTTATGGCAGCAAAGGCATTAACAAAGGCTTCAGGAATGGACAGAGTATTCTTTACAAACAGTGGTACAGAATCTATAGAGGGCGCTATAAAGCTTGCTAAGAAGTACGCTTACTTAAAGACTGGAAGAACAGATTCAGAAATTATTGCAATGCATCATTCATTCCACGGAAGAAGTATGGGAGCACTTGCAGTTACAGGCAACAAGCATTATCAGGAAGCTTTCGGCCCTATGATACCGGGAATAAAGTTTGCTAATTATAATGACCTTGAAAGCGTTAAACAGTTGGTAAATGACAAAACTTGTGCTATTATATTTGAGACAGTACAGGGCGAAGGTGGAATATATCCTGCAACTAATGAATTCATTCAGGGAGTAAGGAAGCTTTGTGATGAGAAGGGAATTCTTCTTATACTTGATGAAATCCAGTGTGGTATGGGCAGAACAGGCACTATGTTTGCATATGAGCAGTATGGTGTAAAGCCTGATATTCTTACAGTTGCAAAGGCACTTGGCTGTGGCGTTCCTATAGGAGCATTTCTTGCAACAGAAGAGGTTGCAAAGGCACTTGTTCCGGGTGACCATGGTACAACATATGGTGGTAATCCTCTTGCGTGTGCTGCTGCCACAAAGGTATTTGAATTATTTGAGAAACAGAATATACTTGCAAATGTAAAAGAAGTATCTGCTTATCTTGAAAAGAAGCTTGAAGAATTAGTAGATGAGTATGATTTTATAGTTGAAAGAAGAGGCCTCGGACTTATGCAGGGACTTGAACTTTCAATCAGTCCTAAGGATGTTATTGCAAAGGCATTAGATAATGGACTTATTCTTTTCTCAGCAGGAACTAATGTTATAAGAATGGTGCCACCACTTGTAATAACTAAGAGTGACGTGGATGAGATGATAGAAAAGTTAAAGAAGTCATTTTAATATGTTTACAACAACTTATTGAAGATTATATCTGGTTGCATTATTCACAGTAATATGAAAAGGTTGGAAATATTATGAAGTTAATTAAAAAGCTTATATCAGTTACTATGATATGTGTTACTCTTGTTTCAGTAACGGCCTGTGGTAAGACTGACAGGGATGAAGAAGCAAAGAAGTTAGGTATCGAAACACCTGTTACTATTAATGTGTGGTATGATAACAAGGACTATGAAAGCTATCTTAACACTGTAGCTTCAGGACTTAAGTCAGCTAATAATCTTATCACGGTTAATCCGGTGTATGTTGAAGCACAGGATATTGTTGATACGATATATACAGAAACAGTAAGAAATAATAATGCACCGGATGTATATCTTATGTCAGCAGAGAATAATGACAAGGCATATCTTCTTGGTCTTATGCTTGAAAATGATTCGTACAAGGACATATATAATGAGCAGGTATATGGAAAGGCAGCAATCAGGTCGGCTTCATACAAGGGTAAGCTGTATGGATATCCGGTAAGTTTTTCTATGCCTGTTATGGTGTATAACAAGCAGTATGCATCAACAGTTGAGTCATATGAGCAGTTAAAGCAGATTAGCGATAATTATGTGGTGACAGAAGAAAATGCAGGTGTTGCGAAAGTATTTAACTTTGACCCGTCAGGTATGTTTCTTAATTATCAATATATAGGAAGATATATGAATATAGGCGGCGATGAGGCAGAGGATGCTGCTTCATTTACAATAGATGAGCAGCATTTTAAGCAGGCAGTTAAGGAATATGCACAGTTAAAGGATACATTTGGAATAGACAGACAGAGTTCTACACTGGATGAATGTCTTGACGAATTCACACAGAATAAGCTGTTGTATACAATAGTTAGCACTGATAACTTAAAAAAGATTGATGAGTCGGGTGTATCATATGGAATTATACCGGTTCCATATCTGTCAGAAGGACTTGAGTCAGTTCCGATGTCAGTGACAACGCTTGCAATAGTTAATCCATATACGTCCAATATAGCAGTTGCAAAGACTGTTGCAAGGGCAATATCGTATGATTATGCAGAGGATATGCAGTCACTCAGTGGTCATACAAGCGCAAGGGCAGACCTTACAAAGAAGGGAAAGAATGCTGACAATACAGATTATAATATGCTTCACGATATATATTCTGACAGTATAGTTAAGGCTAAGTATGTCGGAGTGCAGAATATATATACACAATATGAAATACTTATTCATCAGGTATGGGATGGAAAGAGTGTTGATGATGCATACAATGAGTTTCATAAGGGAGTGGAAAGCTATCTTACATCTATAAGGTAAGTTTTATATGTATGAAGCTTTCCGGGGTCAAAAGGTCTAAATTCACATAAGCTTGCTCATAGGTGGGGGCTTTTGACTCCAACATCATATATATAACAGGTATAATTCCTGTCATTTAACCCATATTAATTAGTAGTAAACTAATTACGGAGGTTGGTTAAATGGCAGGATTTATTATTGCTATCATATCTGGTGCGCTTATGAGTCTTCAGGGAGTGTTTAATACCAATGTGACTAAGAGCAGCAGTATATGGGTGGCAGCAGGCTTTGTACAGATAACGGCGTTTGTGACGTGTCTTGTTATGTGGTTTTTCAATGGAAGACCGGAGATAGGCGGGATATTCCGTGTTGATAACAAGCTTTCGCTTCTTGGTGGTGTTATAGGTGCATTTATTACATTTACAGTTGTAAAGAGTGTGTCAGAGCTTGGCATAGCAAAGGCAGAGATAACAATAGTTGTCGCACAGGTAATAATGGCATATATTATTGAACTTTTCGGATTTTTTGGAAGCAAGAAGGCAGAGTTTTCGTGGCTTAAGCTGTTGGCACTTGTTATAGCAGTCGGAGGCGTATTTATGTTTTATGCGGTCGGAAAGAATGAGTAGGAAGGGGAATATAAGAAAGTAAATGGTTGTCGCTTATATAGTGACAGGAGTTGGAAATTTGTATATAATAAAAATGTTGTGGTTGGATAAAGAGTAAATGATGTTATATCATAGGTAATTGGCGAAATGTATTAACCAGAATTTATGCGGTTTTGGGAGTTTCGTGAATGTCTATATTATATCAGATAAATAAGGATAAGCGAGGATTATACAATGGAAGATTTATTTAAAATAACAGGTGAAGTTACTCTTAAAAAGGGTGGCGGACGTGAGTTAAAAGCTGGAGGAATGTGGATATATGATAATGAGATAGACACATTTTCAGATGGAGTTACTGACGGAGGACTTGTTGAGCTTCACGACTTTGATGGCTATTTTATGGGAATAGGTTTTGTGAACAGAAAGTCCAAAATAACAGTAAGAATGTTATCAAGACACGAGAAAAATATTGACGAGAAGTTTATAGAACAGAGAGTAAGGGATGCTGTTGACTACAGAATTAAGACAGTTGATACATCTTCATGCAGACTTATATTCGGAGAAGCAGACTTTCTTCCTGGAATAGTTATAGATAAGTTTAGTGATGTACTTGTTGTTGAGTCGCTTGCACTTGGTATCGACAGGCTTAAGCCGCTTATTATAGAGAAGTTAAAGCAGGTGCTTGCTGAGTATGATATGCCGGTAAGAGGTGTGTATGAAAGAAGCGATGCCAAGGTAAGACTTCTTGAAGGAATGGAACGCTTTAAGGGCTTTATTGGGGAAGAATTCGATACTAAGGTCGAGATAGTTGAAAATGGTGTTAAGTATTATGTTGATGTTCAGGACGGACAGAAGACAGGATTTTTCCTTGACCAGAAGTATAACAGAAGAGCTATCGGAAATCTGTGTAAGGGTGCAAAGGTGCTTGACTGCTTCACACATACAGGCTCATTTGCACTCAATGCAGGTATATCGGGAGCTGCAAGTGTTCTTGGCGTAGATGCCTCAGAGCTTGCAGTTAATCAGGCAAGGGAAAATGCAAAGCTTAACGGACTTGAGGATATTGTACATTTCCAGTGCGCAGATGTATTTGACCTGCTGCCAGAACTTGAAAAGAAGGGTGAGAAGTTCGATGTTGTCATACTTGACCCACCAGCATTTACCAAGTCAAGAAATTCTATTAAAAATGCGGTGAAGGGTTACAGGGAGATTAATCTTCGTGGTATGAAGCTTGTGAAGGATGGAGGTTTTCTTGCAACATGTTCATGCTCACACTTTATGGATCCGGAGCTTTTTACTAAGACTATTGGTGAGGCGGCAAGAAATGTACATAAGCGTTTAAGACAGATAGAGTACAGGACACAGTCGCCTGACCACCCAATATTATGGGCGGCAGATGAGTCACTGTATCTTAAGTTCTACATCTTTCAGGTGGTAGACGAGAAATAGTCTGACAGATTATTTGTATGACAGACTGCGCTTACGCAGGTTATCAAGTACCTCGGAAGGTACAAAAAGATGTCCCATACCACGGCCAAGCTGGATGTGCGGCTTGTTATCGCCGTGGTAGTCGGAACCGCCGGATATAAGAAGATTATGCTCTTTGGCAAGAGTTCTTATATATCTTTCATCGGCTGGTTTATATGTTGAATATATGGCTTCTATGCCGTCAATGCCCGCGCTGCATACGTTATCAAGAAGTGCGTTCATCTGTTCTTTCCCTAAGTGGTACAGTACAGGATGTGCAAGTACAGCGACACCATGTGCAGCGTGGATTATATTGACAGCATCCTTTGGGTCAACCTTATGTCTGCTCACATAGCATGGCTTTCCCGGTGAAAGGTATCTGTCAAAGGCTTCGTTTCTGTCACCTGTATATTTATTTTTAACAAGATAGTCAGCAAAATGTGCTCTTGTAATTACAGCATCCGGATAAAGTTCACACATTTTATCATATGTAATGTTAATGCCGATATCGCAGAACTTCTGGCACATCTGGATATTGCGGTCTATTCGTGACTGGCGCTGTTTGGCAAGATAATTATTAATCTCATTGTTAGTATAGTCTAAGAAAAGTCCGACAATATGAACCTCAGTGCGGTCAAAGTTAGTACTAAGTTCAACACCCGGTATCAGTTCCACAGGACTTTTATCTGAAGCAGCAAGTGCGGCTGGTATTCCGTCAAGTGTATCATGGTCAGTGAGGGCAATAGCTGATAATCCTTCTTTTTCTGCAATTTCTATAAGTTCTTTTGGAGTTTTAGTTCCGTCAGAATATGTTGAATGAACGTGTAAGTCTACTTTTTCCATAACAATCCTCATTTCTGCGCACATATTTAATAGTGGATGTCTTATATATAGCAAATTAATAACTAATGTAAAATGTTGTGTGCGCGGCAACATAAGACATATATTTTAATATAATCAATTATAATTCATATTATGGATAATTGCACATATTAATCAGAAAATGTGTGTTTAAATGCATATTGGGGTTATGGGTGGCAGTATGGTGTGAAATATTATCGATTTAAGTAGCTTGGTTGACTTATTAAAGTAAAAAGCTATAAAAGGGTAAATAAAGAGAAATTTACAAAAATAATTGTGTTTTGGTTATACCTCAAATATATTTCAATAGATTATAAAAAAATTGCTTTTCTAATGCGGATATAATTGCAAAATACAAAAAATTTTCACATATAATAACATTGTTAAAAGAATAATAGTGGGGTAAAATTATATCGTGTTGTATATTATGATGTAAACGCTAAAAGTATAAAAATTGCTTCTACTTGTAGGATAAAAGGGTATATCATAATTGCATAATAATCAAAGAAGGGCGGTATTCATATGGAGAGAAAGCTTGTTATTAACGGGTTTTACAGACATTTTAAGGATAAATTATATCAGGTTAAGGGAACTGCGATACATTCAGAAACTAAAGAAAAGATGGTTATATATCAGGGATTGTATGGAGATTACGAAATGTATGTAAGACCATATGATATGTTTATTAGCGAGGTCGACCACGCTAAGTATCCCGATGTTAAACAGAAGTACAGATTTGAACTTATAGATATAAAAACAGGAAAGTCGCTTGAAACGGATGCAGTATATGACAGTGAAGATGGCTCTGTAGGATATGCTGGACAGGCAGAATGCAGACAGAACATATCAGAGGTGGATGATATCTATAACACAGATAGCAAGGCAGGAACGTTCAGAGAAGATAACACACTTGATATAACAGGGGCAGAAGAGCCTCAGGAGGAAAGCAAGCTTATAAGATTTCTTGATGCGTATGACTACAAGGAAAAGCTTGATATTCTTACATCTATGAGAAGTGAGCTTAATGACGGGCTTATTGATATAATGGCAGAGTCCATAGAGGTTGCAGTTCCAGAAGGTGATATAACAGACAGATATAATTCATTAAGAAAATGTCTGATGGCACATACAAAGTATGAGGGATTAAGACTAAGACAATAGTTCAGAAATTAATTGAAGGTTGATAAAGTTATCAACAATCCACAAGTAATAATACATTTGAATAATAATATAACCAATTATAAGCAGTGTATGAATGGTTATAAAGGACAAACTATTCAGATAATATAATAAAACAGTTATTAAATATGGTATAATTGTCAGATAATTAGCATAATATATGCACGAAAAAGGAAAATATACATACATTTTAATTATTCACTTAAAATGTGCATAACTATGTGGATATTGTGGAAAAGTATCTGGATAAGTCTGACTAAATATAATATTGATTGCATATGTTGTTAATAAGTGATATTATTTACGCGTTGACAAGAGAATGTTAAGAATAAGCACGCAGGTGCGATGATGGAGGTTCGTTATGAATATAGTAGTATTAGCCGGAGGTACAAGTACAGAAAGAGATATTTCTATATTGACAAGTACTAAGGTATGTGAGTCACTTAGAAGAAATGGTCATAATGCTAATATTATTGATGTATTTTTTGGTATAGAGGACAAAGAGGCAGAGAGCTTCTTTACAAACAATAATGATGTTGAAAAGACAGCAGAGGCTATGAGGAAAAACACAGTCAATGTTGAGGATGAATTAGAGGCAAGAAAGAAGTCAGGAAAGGGCTTTTTTGGTGACAATGTATTAGCACTTTGTTCAAAGGCTGATATTGTATTTATGGGACTTCACGGTAGTAATGGCGAGGATGGAAAGATACAGGCAGCATTTGAACTTATGGGAATAAAGTACACAGGTACAGATTACATAAGCAGTGCAATATCTATGAGCAAGGAGCTTACTAAAAAAGTTCTTGTACCAGACGGAATACCTATGCCTAAGGGCGTTGCGCTTAAGAGAGGACATAAGATAGAATATGTTCCTTATCCTTGTGTTGTAAAGCCTTGCTGCGGAGGTTCAAGTGTCGGAGTATCAATTGTAGCCAATGATGCAGAATTTAAAGAGGCACTTACAGAAGCATTTTCATATGAGGACAACATACTTGTTGAAGAATACATAAAGGGAAGGGAATTCTCAGTAGGTGTGCTTGATGGAAAGGCACTTCCAGTTATAGAGATAGAGCCGCTTGAAGGCTTCTATGATTATAAGAATAAGTATAAGGCAGGGGCAAATAAGGAAACTTGTCCTGCGGTTCTTCCAAAAGAAGTATCAGAAAGAATGCAGAGATGGGCTGAAAAGGCGTGTGAGTCAGCAGGAGTAACTACATATGCAAGAGTAGACCAGCTTCTCACAGAAGACGGAGATATATACTGCCTTGAGATTAACACACTTCCTGGTATGACAGGTACAAGTCTTTTACCACAGGAGGCAGCAGCAGCAGGCATATCATATGATGAGCTTACAGAAAAGATAATAGAAATATCACTTAGAAGATATGAGTAATATTTATGATTATAATGATTATTAAGTAAGATGGAGAGTAATGATATGCGTGGAATGACGTTAAGGGCTATGGCTAAGGCATGCAATGGCAAATATTATGGAAGTGAAGCTAATCTTGACAAAGAGGTTACAGATATAACTACAGACAGCAGGAAAGTTGTTAAGGATGGTCTGTTTATAGCTATATGCGGTGAGAGGACAGACGGTCATAAGTATATTGACGGCTGTTTTGAGGCTGGTGCGCTGTGTGTTATATCAGAAAAGGAGCTTCCAGAGCAGGAGAACTCTTATATTAAGGTAAAGTCAAGCCTTCAGGCACTTAAAGACCTTGCACTTTTATACAGGAATAATCTTGATATAAAGGTTGTCGGAATAACAGGAAGCGTTGGAAAGACGAGTACAAAGGAAACTATAAGCTATGTTCTTGAAGAAAAGTACAAAGTATTAAAGACACAGGGCAACTTCAACAATGAAATCGGACTGCCGCTTACTATTTTCAGACTGACGGAGGAAGATGAAATCGCCGTTTTGGAAATGGGTATCAGTGATTTCGGTGAAATGACCCGTCTGACAAAAATTGCACAGCCGGACATTTGTGTCATTACCAATATCGGCTTGTGTCATTTGGAAAATTTAAAGAGCCGTGACGGCATTTTAAAGGCAAAAACAGAGATTTTTAAATCCATGAATCCGGATGGCACGGTTATTTTAAACGGAGATGACGATAAGCTCATTACAATCTCAGAAGTTTACGGCAAAAAGCCGGTATTTTTCGGTATTAAAAATACAGCGGGAATCTATGCGGATCATATTGAAAATTTAGGACTGGAAGGCGTCCGCTGCCGGATTCATATGGCAGCAGATAATGCTGTTCAGACTGAAAATGCGGCAGAAGATTTTACCGTGCAGATTCCGGTTGCGGGAGAGCATATGGTGTATAATGCCATGGCAGCGGCAGTCGGTGAGGCACTCGGACTGACCGCAGAGCAGATAAAAACAGGGATTGAGGGCATGGAAACGATTGCCGGACGAAATCATATTATCCGTGAAAACGGGTTTTTGATTTTAGATGACTGCTATAATGCCAATCCGGTGTCTATGAAAGCTTCTATTGATGTATTGAATACAGCAAAAGGACGCAAGGTCTGCATTTTAGGTGATATGTTTGAACTGGGTGAAAATGAAAAACAGCTCCACTACGAAGTCGGCAGTTATCTGGCACAAAAGCAGATTGATGTTTTGCTGACAGTAGGGGCACTTTCAACATCGATTGCGCGGGGTGCCAAAGATTATCGGGAAAATCATGCCGGTGCGTATCCATGCAGTGTGCATACATTTACAACAAAAGAGGAACTTATTGCACAATTGCCTGCACTTTTAAAGCAGGGGGACAATATTTTGGTAAAAGCATCCCATGCAATGGAATTTCCAAAGGTGATTGAAGCAATTACAGAAATGACACAGGAATAATTGATTATTTGTGTTGCGGGCATGACAAAAAAATCTTATCGCAGAAGGAAATTAAATTCAATCTGAGATTCTTTTGATATTGTAATGCCTGCGGATTGGAGGAAGAACACATGAAAAAAATGAAAAAATTAAGCGCGCTGATGCTCGTATTGGTATTATCTTTATCCTTCGTGGCATGCGGCGGCAGCAAATCCATTACAGGTACATGGACTGTAGACGGAACGGATGCCGATATTTCAAAGCTTGAATTAAAGGACGACGGAACGGGAAGTATCAGCCTTGGTGACAGCATTTCTTTAAATATTACGTATACGACAGAAAAAGATAAGCTGACAATTACCATGTCTTATCTGGGACAGACAGAATCCGATGAGTATACATATACGTTAAAGAAGGGCAAGCTGACATTAACAGACAGCAGCCAGACACAGATTACATTTGTAAAGCAGTAAATAAAAAAGATACCGGGTATATCACACAGATGTTTACTTTCGAGTAAAAGCAAACATCTGCAATGGCAGATGAG